>OLOW01001746.1_pt1 | contig 15089 bp, 16 predicted proteins | sample 1672801 | NCBI WGS metagenome assembly OLOW01 (sample SAMEA3136725, study PRJEB25190) | human gut metagenome | biome: human gut; feature: human-associated habitat; material: faeces | place: Austria | collected 2013 | reverse complement strand
CATCTATAAGATCACTCGCTTAAAGGATTTGAAAAACGAATGGTTGTTCGCATAAGTGATAAAAAGAAGAATTATAGCAATGTCATTAAATTTCTAGTTAAGCCAAATTAAAAGTATCAGCACTATTATCTTCTTACAATATAAATTTTTCATATCTAAATTTACTATTATTGAGTTAGATGCTTGAAAAATAGGAAAATACATAAAGTGTCGGTATAAATAAAACAGAGAAAAAAGTGATTTCTTTATTAATAGAGAACTTTTTGTACACTTTTGGTGAAATAGCATTAAAAATCGTCTTAACAAAACGAACGATAGAACAACCTTTGTATCTTTGAAAAAAATTATAGAACGAATCGGATCGAAATGTTTAGGTTAATGGATAGTGATAAAATAGATAAGCTTAATTTTTAATGCAAATTAAATAAGTGTATGATATGTATCAGTTAAAAATATCATGGAAATGAGGATGATAATGTGAAAATAGAGGTAGTGTATAAAGGTTGTGGAGAAGAGTTACAAAATTTTATTTTTGAATATTGTGAAACAACAACTTTAGCAGATTTATTAAATGAACTAGGATTGAATCCTTTGGATGTTTATATGGATAAAGAAAATCATCTATGTCATTATACGCGAGGAGAAAATGTTTATTTAGCTGTTAAATATATTGTTGAAGAGGGCATTGTAAAATGGATTGTGCCTGTTGAACAATGCACAATTGAAGAGTATTTAAATCAGTTTAATTTAACTTCAATTATATGGTATAGACCTGGTGGAATTGGAGCTTGCGGAATTGAAAACTTTTGGAATTTTTTGATTTCTGTTATTAATGGCGTGTATACTAAAATAGATTTTATTGTGACAATGGCTGAATTTTTTAAATTAGGGAAATCAGTAACATCGTATATAAATAAAAAATTTTTACATATACCAGATGGAGTTTTTCCACCTGTAGATAATGAATATGTTAACCAATTTATTTGTGAAAAGAAGATATGGTCAATTGATGAATTTATGTATCAATTTGATTTAGATGATAAAGAATTTGCTAGATTTTTACTTTATATAAATGGATACATATATGATGAATTAACAAATTTATATTTTTTTAGCAATGAATTACACATGCGTAATAAACGTAAATATAATGAGGCATTGCAAGAATATTCAAATTCATTAAATAGAACGTTAGGATAAATATTGAAGGGAAAGGTAATAATATAATATTATATAAATAGTTATAATAACGGAATGGCTAAGGAAGAGAGTAAAAAATGAAAGGAGTTTTATAATGGCAATTCATCTACAAGAATTTGATATACACCGATTTAGAGGTATTCATAATCTTGAATTAAAAGATTTGAATCATATTAACATAATTACTGGTGATAATAATACTGGAAAAACGAGCTTATTAGAGAATATTAATTTTCTTAAAGGAATTGATAGTGTTCGAAATCTTGCATATTCTACGACTCGAAGTGTAAGAGGGATGGTTAGGACTAGTTTTTCAACATTTGAAAGAGTGAATTATTTGTTTCCGGTGGATGAAGAGGTAGTTTCCAAAATTGAATATAGTTTTAAATTAGAGAATAAGACACATAGCGTTAATCTTTTTAAAGAGAACTATTTTGAATTATTACCGGATAGCGAAGTGCGTAAGATGATGGGGTATAGTAATAAAGTTCGTGAATGTGATGAAATGATTGATACGGAGTTTATGAATTTAAAAATTGATTTAGATGGTCAAGAACTATTGAATGAAAAGTACTCTGAATATGATCGTTTTGCTACAAATGGAAAACAGGAAACGAAATTAATTAATACCACTTTAGTATCGTCTTTTAAACATGTTTATGATGATTTTTATTTAAGTAAAGTCTTGAACAATGTGGAATTATATCAAGAGATGTTGGGCGTATTGATAGAATTTGATGAGGATATAATCGGTTTGAATGTGGATTCAAAAGGAAATTCAGCCTGGAGAAAAAGGTATATGATTCTTTCAAAAAATCATAAAGAAGCGATTCCTTTAGAATTGTATGGGGATGGTATGAAAAAAGCCATCTTATTAATGAGTGCAGTAATTGCATCAAAAAACGGAATTTTATTGATTGATGAGTTTGAAACTTCGATTCATACTTCAGCTATGAATAAAATATTTTCATGGATATTAAGTACAGCTGTAAAACTCAATATTCAATTGTTCATTACATCGCATAGTAAAGAGGCAATTGATAAAGTTTTAAAGTGTGATCCAACATTGCAAGATAAAATGAATCTTTACACTTTATATAAGAAGGATGATTCTACATTAACAAGAAAATTATCTTGCTATGAAGCAATTGAAGCTATGGATGATTATGATATTGAGGTACGATAATGAAATCTGTTATTTTATGTGAAGGCTTAACGGATTGCCTATTTATTCAATACTATCTTAAAACGGTGCATCATTGGCAAGATGGAAACTCCAGAGCTAACATTAAATTTATGCGTTGGAATCGAATCTTAAAAAAGAATGAGAATAATGTAATGATTGGCCATGATGGTAGTTGTAGTCGTTTAATTCCGATGTTAGAAAATGTTTTAAAAAGCAATTGGATGGGTTCTATAGAAGAAGCTTATAGAAAAATTGTGATTGTTACAGATCGAGATGATGATCATACGGAAACATATTTTTTAAATGAAATGAATCGAATCATCAGTGAACAACATGGAAAAATAGTCGATACAATAGTTAATAATGAATGGTGTAAAGTTTGCTTTATTAATTCTATTGAAGAAGAATTCACAGTTGAGTTTCTACTATTAGTTATTCCGCTATCTGAAAACGGTGCAATTGAAACGGTGTTATTAGATTCTATTGCTCAAAAAGATGCGTATGATAAAACAATTATTGACAAGAGTAAATCATTTGTAGATGAAATAGATCCAAAAGTTCTATATATGAAAAGGCGTAGAGATAAACTAAAAGCATGGTTTAATATTTATTTCTCAATTCGTGTACCTGAAGACTTCTATAGAGAAAGACAACACATTTTCAATAGTTTTCCCTGGGAAGAGAACGCATATATAAATACAATATTTTCTAAATTGAGTGAATTGTAGTAAGTATAATGTTAAAAGGGCACCCATACGTTTATGTATGAGTGCTTTTTACCATAATCAATATGGCGATCCCAATGAGTGTAGTATAACAATGATGAGTTGTTGACAAGAGGTTATTGCAGTAAAACTATTGTAAGCGTCAAATTTAAAGGTGGTACAAATAAACTGCTGACGAATATATAATAAAAATGGAGAATTTTAAAAAAAGATTGTAGAGTTACTGTTCTACAATCTTATCTAAACTATGAATGAATTCTACAACCATCTTACGCTTAATATCATCGATTTTAACGAGTTTATTTAACGCTTCAATTTCGTCTTCATTATCCAGACAAACGATTTCTCGTCTTAGTCTATCGATTTCGTCTTCTAAACGATTCTGTTCTTTAATATATTGTTCATGAACAGCTTTGATTTGATTGTATAATTGATTATCCATGTTTACACCGCTTTCTTTAATCATCATATAGTAAAGTAGAGAATAAAACAACTAATTTTTCAAAATGATTTGAGTTTTTACTTTTTCTTTGATAAACTAAATTCAAAGCGATGACAAGAAGGAGTAGTTTATGCCAATTCTATAGAGAGCAAGCGTTTGGTGAAAGCTTGTGTGTTGGATAAGTGAAGGTAGTCTTTGAGTTGAATTTATGAATTAAGAGTAGTAAATTTCGTGACACAGCGTTAATGTGAATGAGAATAAAATTAGGTGGTACCACGTCAAGCACGTCCTATGGGGATGTGCTTTTTTATATGTACGGAAAGGATGATTGTGGATGACGTTGGAAGCAAAGTATAATCATTTAGCAGTAGAAAATGATAAATACCAAAATTGGATTGAAAAAGGATATTTCACAGCGGGCGACTTGTCTAAACGCCCATATTGTATTGTGATCCCTCCACCAAACGTAACAGGAAAGTTACACTTAGGACATGCATGGGATACAACATTACAAGATATTTTATGTCGTTATAAAAGATTAAAAGGCTATGATGTATGTTGGGTAGCCGGAATGGACCATGCGGGTATTGCGACACAGGCAAAGGTAGATGCTCGTTTAAAATCAGAAGGAATTTCTCGCTATGACATTGGTCGTGAAAAATTCTTAGAAAGAGCTTGGGAATGGAAAGAAGAATATGCTTCGACTATTCGTAGCCAATGGGCTAAGTTAGGATTATCTTTAGACTATAGTCGTGAACGCTTTACATTAGACGAAGGATTATCTCAAGCCGTTCGTAAAGTCTTTGTAGATTTATACAATGATGGATTAATCTATCAAGGTGAAAGAATTATCAACTGGGACCCAGAAGCTAAAACTGCATTGTCAAACATCGAAGTTGAACACAAAGAAATCATGGGACACATGTACTACTTCAAGTATAAAGTGGTTGAAACAGGACAAGAATTAGTGATTGCGACAACACGTCCAGAAACTATGTTTGCCGACCAAGCTATCTTTGTACACCCAGATGACGAAAGATATAAAGACATCGTTGGAATGCACGCCATTAACCCTGCCAACGGAGACAAACTTCCAATCATGGCCGATGATTATATTGACATGAGTTTTGGTACAGCTGTTATGAAATGTACACCGGCCCATGACCCTAATGACTTTGCATTAGCTAAAAAATACAACCTACCAATGCCAATCTGTATGAATCCAGATGGAACAATGAATGATATGTGTGGTAAATATGCAGGTATGGATCGCTTTGAATGTCGTGAAGCCTTAGTTAACGACTTTAAAGAAGCGGGTGTTGTAGATCACATTGAAGAACACTTACACCAAGTAGGACACTCCGAAAGAACAGGCGTAATTGTAGAACCATACTTAAGTAAACAATGGTTTGTGAAGATGAAACCATTGGCTGAAGAAGTATTAAAGAACCAAGAAATCGAAGATCAAAGAATTAACTTCGTACCACCACGTTTCAATAAAACATTTGAACAATGGCTAGAAAACATTGAAGATTGGTGTATTTCTCGTCAGTTATGGTGGGGACACAGAATTCCAGCATGGACAAACAAAGAAACAGGTGAAATCTATGTAGGAATGGAAGATCCAAAAGATATTGAAAATTGGACACAAGATGAAGATGTATTAGATACATGGTTCTCAAGTGCATTATGGCCATTCTCAACACTTGGCTGGCCAGAAAATACAGCCGATCTAGAAAGATATTTCCCAAATGATGTATTAGTAACTGGATATGACATTATTTTCTTCTGGGTAGCACGTATGGCTTTCCAAACACGCTACTGCATGAAGAACCGTCCGTTCAAAGACGTATTGATCCACGGACTTGTACGTGATACACAAGGACGCAAGATGTCTAAATCATTAGGAAATGGTATTGATCCAATGGATGTGATTCAAGAAAAAGGTGCTGACGCACTACGCTTCTTCTTAACAACAAACTCAACACCAGGACAAGATCTACGTTTTGATGAAACGAAGATGGACGCAAGCTGGAACTTCATTAACAAGATTTGGAACGCAGCTCGTTATGTTCAAATGCAAATTGGTGACACAAAACCAGAACTAGACATGTCAAAAGCAAATAGCGTAGACAAATGGATTCTAGCACGCTTTAACGAAGTATTAGATCACGTTTCAACAAACATGGACAAATACGAATTAGCCATCGTCGGAAACGAACTATATAGCTTCGTATGGGACGACTTCTGCAGCTGGTATATTGAACTATCAAAAGCCACACTATACTCAGAAGACGAAAGCCTAGTAGCTAATACGAAAGCTGTACTATACACAGTCATGATGGGAATTCTAAAAGTATTATCACCATTCATGCCATTTGTGACAGAAGAAATCTATTTGAACTTGCCACACGAAAAAGTCAGCTTAAACGTAGAAACATGGCCAGAAAAAGTTGAATTCGAATACACAGACAAAGAAAAAGATGAAATGGCGTTAGTAATCAGTGCTATTCAAACTGTACGTGAAATCAAAGTCGAATACGCAATGAAACCAAGTGAAGACTTAACAATCTCACTACACAACGACAATGGCTATGTAGCACTAAATACAGAATCAACTGCCATCCTAGCACGCATGGCACACGCCACAGTCAAAGAAGACCTAAATACAGAAGACGTACTTTCTCGTACAATCGAAAAAGCTGTATTAACAGTCGCAATGGATGCATTAATTGACTTAGAAGAAGAAAAAGGAAAACTAGAAAAAGAAATTGCGCGCCTAGAAAACGAAATCAAACGTTGTTCAGGTATGTTGAAAAATCCTGGATTCGTCAATAAAGCACCAGAAGCTAAAGTCAATGCAGAAAAAGAAAAACTAGCATCTTACACAGAAAAGCTAGAAATGACGAAAGCACAATTAGATAACATCCTTAAGAAATTAGGATAGTATAAATCAAATGCCTAGAGACAAGCTCTAGGCGTTTTTCTTGTAAGCGTCAAATAGGCCCATATTAAAATAACGATCTCTTTGTGAAATAATAGAACCACAAGGAGGTCGTATTTTTATGCCAGGTACTTCAAAAGTGGAATGGATGCATATCTTCGCAGATCAAGAATCTATCGAATTGAGCGTTTCTCAGTATTGTAAGCTTCATGGTATATCTGACAAAGCATTCTACAATGCAAAGAGCAGATATAAATGGGCTACTGAAGAACCTTCTCTTGTAGCTGTTGAAGTGAATGATGATATTGGATCTTCAAACACTGGATGCATCCGTTTTGAATTTAATGTATCTGTTCCAGACAAGGATATACAAAGAATCATAAAAATATGTTTGTCGTTATGATTAGTTTTGATGATATTCCAGAGATCTATATTGTAAAGAATGTTACAGATCTGGAAAAGAAATTGATGGATATGCATCTATCGTTCAGGATGCGTTGTTCATATTCTGCAACAAACATAGAAATAAAATAAAGTGTATGTACTTGGATGGAAATGGATTCTGGCCTCTGTATAAAAGGCTTGAAAAAGGGCGTTTTCAGTTTCCAATTCGTGATGATGGCATAGCTACAATAATGAAGCAGCAATTGAGATGGCTTCTTGAAGGTTTAAGGATGGAACAGAAAAAAACTTTTGAAAACAAGTTATATAAATACGCATAAAACGCTTTATTTAAAGTCTTTTTATGCGCATTTGTGGTATAATACATACGTATGGTAAATGTTGAAGATATTAATGAATTACAAGAAAAGTTTGAAAAATGGACCGTGAAGAGCTGAAGGAATATGCGATTGGAGAAACGATTTCTAAAATGACATATCTGGATCAGCTTGTATCCATGAAAAGAAGTAAGTTTGGCTCAACTTCTGAAAATGCTTCCCTTATTCAATGAAATCGAAAAGATACTTGATAATGTGAATCCGGATGATTTATTGGAGCCTGAGGTCAAAAGCACAAAAAAAGGCAAGAAAAGAAAGCCAAAATCAAAAGAGAATGATTATTCAGATTTGGAAATAAAAGAAACAATTCATCATTCAATAAAAGACAGATCATGTCCAGAATGTGGTTCTTTGATGAAAGAGTTAAAGCCAACGATTTCGTATGAGTTAAAATACAAACCATTTTGTCTTATTGAAGGCAGCGTTGGCATATAATAAATATGTTTTGGGAACACCACTATATAGCCAAGAACAGGATCTAAACAGGCAAAATATATGCATCAATCGTCAAAATATGAGCAACTGGATGATGCAGTGCTCAAATGATTATCTGGAATATGTATTCGATCAGATGTGTGACGACTTTAAAAAGCTGGAGACTGTACATTTGGATGAAACACCACTTCAAATCATTGAAGACTGTAAGGACGGTCGAAAAAAGGGATATGTGTGGATGGTAATGAGCGGAACATTCGAAACCATTCAGATGGCGCTGTTCTTCAGTCCAGGAAATCGGAAATATGAAAATGCGACGATGATTCTTGGAGAAGACAGTCACGCCATAGCTCACAGTGATGGATATGAAGCATATCATAAGGATATTTGTCTGATGGTTGTAGGATGCATGTCGCATGTACGAAGAAAGTTCGTAGAAGCACAGAAAGCATCCATTGGAGAAAAAGAAATTCGAAAGCTTTCCACAAGAGAAGAAAGGATCGAATATCTTGACAGCCATCCTGGATATAAAAATATTCTGATAGCGATCCATTATATAAACAAACTGTTCAAAATTGAAGAAACATTGAAAAAAAAGGTTCAACACCAACCGAACGCTATAAGAGACGTCAGGAAGAGTCGTTACCTATATTCAATGAGTTTTTTGTGTACCTTCATGAAATAGAAGGCCAATACCTGCCAAAAGGAAAAATGGGATCAGCAATCAGTTATACATTCCATAGAGAAGAGTATCTAAGAAATTTCTTTAAAGATGGTCGCTGTGAATTAAGCAACAATCTAGCTGAACAAAGAATCAAACCATTCGTAATAGCCTGAAAGAATTTCTTGTTTTCAAATACAAAAAACGGAGCTAAAGCAAGTACCATATATTTAAGTTTGATAGAATTCGCAAAAATAAATAAACTAAATCCATATAAATATCTGGAATATGTGTTGGATATATTGAGCACCAAAGGATTATCAAATGAAATCAAAAATAGTGTGTTGCCGAACTCTAAACAGCTGCCAAAGAACCTATATGTAAAAAAAGAATAGATCCGATTGACAATGACATTGTATCATTTCAAAGCGAATCTTTTAATTTGTCGAATAAATTTTGTGTGCTAATTCTTGATCTGCAAAATCAACAATGAGGATACCATAATTCTTTTTTTGCAAATCATAGTCCTTCAAGTGTGCGTTATTATTCTTTGCGTAGTTTTTTTGAATGACCAATCTTACCTTTACCACTCGTGGAGGTAAAATTTAAATAGAATGTAGAATCATTGGACATAGAGTTTTCTAAACAATATTCGATGGCTTGTATCTTATCTTCTACATCATAATTGTAACTTGATTATTACGACACGGGCAGAGAAATTATTGGATAAAAGTATAAAAGCACCATTTTGGTGCTTTTAGTGGTTTTGGTGAAATATTCTAAAATAAATATAAATGTCAAATCCAGAATGATGTTATAATAGATGCATGCTGATTAATGTATATGTAGAATACAATCGCCTACGCAATACCTTTACATATTCTTGTGATTGTCATGTTGAAGTTGGTTGTCGAGTCCGTGTTGAATTCAACAATCGTACACTTGTAGGATTTGTCGAAGAAGTAGATGTAGAAAGCGATTTTAAAAATATTAAGCCTGTCATTGAAGTCATAGATGAAAAGCCATTATTAAATAACGAATTAAAGGTATTGGCAAATTATATGGCTGATTTTTATGCCAGTTCGAAAGTGACTTGTTATAAAACAATGCTGCCACCAGCTCTTCGTCCTTCTAGTAAGCATTCAAAAATTATCTATGAAGATTATGCGATATTAAATGATTCTGATTTACCATTAACATCAAGACAAAAAGAAGTGCTTCATAGTTTTACCTATCCATGCAAGATGAGTGAACTTAGAAAAGTAAGTCCATCCATCACAAAGGTTTTATTAGATAAAGGTTATATTATTCTTGAAAAAAGAATTAAGGATTCCAATACATGTGTAAGTGAAATTGCGGATGTTACACATTCTTTAACTTCTGAGCAAGTGTCGGCGATTGAAACCATTCAAAACACCAATAAAACGGTCTCTTTACTTCATGGCGTGACTGGTTCTGGTAAAACCGAAGTCTTTTTGCGATTGGCAGAAGATGTGTTATCAACTGGAAAACAAGTTCTATTTCTTGTTCCTGAAATAGGTTTAACGCCGATGATGATACAAAGAGTGCAGGCGCGCTTTAAACAAAAGATTGCGATTTATCATTCAGGATTGAATGCGCAAGAAAAGCTAGAACAATATAATTTAGTAAAAAATCATAAAGTCGATATCGTTGTAGGTACGCGGAGTGCTTGTTTTATGCCGTTTTCTTCTTTAGGCTTGATTTTAATGGATGAAGAACACGATTCTAGCTACAAACAAGATAATACACCACGCTATCATACGCGCGATATTGTCTTATTTCGTGCGGCCTATCATAAGTGTAAAGTCGTATTGGCAAGTGCGACACCTTCTTTAGAATCGTACGCAAGAGCTTATAAGAACGTCTATGAATTGATTGAACTTAAAAATCGCATTCATGAAATGCCGGAAATTTGTTTGATAGATATGAAAAAGGAAAGGATCACAAACGGCTTATCTGAAACATTGCTTCAAGCTATTTATGAGCGTCTTTCTAAAAATGAACAAGTGATCTTGCTTTTAAATCGAAGAGGCTATTTACCCATTGTTCGCTGTAGTGATTGTGGTCACGTACGCATATGTCCAGATTGTGGTGTGGCTTTAACCTACCACAAAAATCAAAATGCCTTGGTATGTCATTGTTGTGGAAGACAATTTCCATTTATGGAAGAATGTCCAAGCTGTCATTCTAAGAACTATTTTAAAGCCGGTATGGGAACTGAGCGTTTGGAAGAACAGATTCTAGAAATCTTTAAGAATCATCATGTCGTTCGTATGGATGCAGATAGTACACGAAAAAAGAATGCTCATGAAAAGTTGTTAAGAGAATTTGAAGAGTCTGGAGATCTATTAATCGGTACGCAAATGGTGGCTAAAGGCTTGGATTTTGAAAGAGTGACTTTAGTTGGAATTTTAAATGCGGATGCCACGCTTTGTCGAAATGACTACAGGGCTAGTGAGACAGCGTATGAAATGTTAGAACAAGCGAGTGGAAGAAGTGGTCGTGGAAAGCTAAAAGGACAAGTTATGATTCAAACATTTGATTCGGATCATTTTGTGATGCGATGTGTTCAAATGCATGATTATAAGATGTTTTTTAATCAAGAAATGCGCTATCGCCATTTAGGGATGTATCCACCCTATGTGTATTTATGTACCTTAGTATTTACACATTTTGATTTGCAGGAAGCCTATAAAATGGCGCGTGTTGCGAAATCGTATTTTACTTCTTTGCGCGTATTGGGTCCGATTGAAATTCGTATGCAACAAAAGAAGCATCGTGTGCGCTTGATTCTAAAATCAAAGGACGATCAATTATTACACAAAATTGTGCGAAATTATTTGGATGAAACAAAATATGTTGTGGATGTGAATATGCATCCAATTATGATGGAGGAATAGAATGAGAAAATGGATATGGAAAGCCTTAGATGAAGTTGTGAATAAAAAAGTCTATTCCAATTTATATTTAAGAAATCATTTACAGGAAGTGGATGAAAAAGATCGTGCATTGGCTACATGCATTTTTTATGGAACCATTCAAAATTATCGTTATTGTAAAGAATGCTGGTCAAAGTATGTGAAGAATAAATTAAACCCTAAAATGGATGTGTTATTGACAATGAGTACATATCAGTTGTTGTTTTTGGATAAAGTCCCAAGCTATGCGATTGTCAATGATGCGGTCAATATTGCCAAAAAGATCAATGTGAAATATTCGGGTTTGACAAATGCCGTATTGCATAAGGTCAAACCGATTGAAACGGACAATGTAGCCTTAAAGTATTCATTGCCCGATTGGCTTTATAAGATGTGGGCTTCTCAATATGGACAAGAAAAAGCTTTGATGATGGCAAGGGCAAGTGTAAATATATTACCCATGTATGTTCGTCGAAATACATTAATGACTAGTGAAGCTGATTTTGATTTGGATACGTTTGTTTGTGTTCAAGATCCATTATATATTTATACAGGTAATGATTATTTTCATCATGACTACTATCAAAAAGGTTATATGAGTGCCCAAGATGAGGGGAGTTTTGCGATTGCAAAATTTGTTGATCCTAAGGAAAATGAAAGAATTCTAGACTGTTGTGCAGCTCCAGGAACAAAGACTATGGCCATGGCCGAAAGGATGCATAATCAAGGTCATATTGATTCGTATGATTTACATGCACATCGTAAAGAATTGATTGATAGTGATGCCAAACGCTTAGGTATTGATATTGTACATGCAGGTGTACAAGATGCGACAACATTTAAAAGTTCTGTGTTATATGATCGTATCTTATGTGATGTTCCATGTTCAGGCTATGGCGTATTATCTAGAAAACCAGATATTAAATTACACATGGTTCCTGAAGATATGGATTCGTTGATTCCGTTGCAGTATTCTATTCTGAATAATGTATGTCAATATGTAAAGGTGGGGGGAGTCTTAGTCTATTCCACTTGTACGATGAATAAAAAAGAGAATGAAAAACAAATTGAGAAATTTTTGAGTGCGCACGAAGAGTTTTGTCTTGTGGATGAAAAAACCATTTTTAGTGATACAAGACAAGATGGCTTCTATATGGCAAAACTAGTGCGTAAATGATATAATGAACGGTAGAAATTGAGGTGCTATTTTGGAAAGTTTATACAATTTAAATTATGATCAAATGTGCGAATATGCCCTAGATCACGGCTGGAAATCGTATCGTGGACATCAGATCTTTCAATGGTTGTATCGTAATCGTGTATTTGACATTGATGAAATGAGCAATGTATCAAAGGAAACAAGAGAAATCTTAAAGAAAGATTTTATTGTGAATCCTTTAGAGTTAATAAAAAAACAAGTTTCACATGATGGAACAACAAAATTCTTGTTTAAAACAAGTGATGGTGCACTACTTGAAAGTGTTATGATGGTCTTTGACTATGGTCGAAGTGTTTGTGTTTCCAGTCAGGTTGGCTGCAACATGGGCTGTGCATTTTGTGCGAGTGGCTTGACAAAGAAAAAAAGAGATCTAACAAGCGGTGAAATGGTTGCCCAGGTTATGTATGTTCAAAAAGAACTGGATAAAGATAACTTGCGCCTTTCACATATTGTTGTCATGGGTACAGGAGAACCTTTTGATAACTATGATAATGTCATGAATTTTTTGGCAACAGTAAACCATGATCGTGGTTTAGGTATTGGTTCTAGACATATTACGATTTCAACTTGTGGCATTGTTCCAAGAATCTACGATTTTGCCAATGAACATACACAATACAATTTAGCCATTAGTTTACATGCGCCAAATGATGAATTGCGTGATAAATTAATGCCAGTTAACCATGCATATCCATTAAAAGAGTTGATGGAAGCTGTTAAGTATTATGGTCAGGAAAACAATCGTCGTTTGACTTTTGAATATATTTTATTAAATGGTGTTAATGATCGTCCTGAACATGCCAAACAATTATCAAAGCTTCTTCATGGAATGAATGCATATGTCAACTTAATTCCATACAATGCGGTAGATGAAAAGGGCTTTAAATCAGTAAGCCACGACGAAGCTATGGTTTTTTATGATTTGTTGATGAAGAATCATGTTCGTTGCACGATTCGAAAAGAACATGGTAACGATATCGATGCGGCATGTGGACAATTAAGAATCAAAGAAATTAAAAAGGAAGGAATTTAGGCGGATGAAAGTTTTTGCGAATACAGATGTAGGTCTTGTAAGACAATTAAATGAAGATGATTATTGCATCGCTCATAATGCCAATGATGAATGGATGGCCATTGTCTGTGATGGTATTGGTGGTGCAAAAGCAGGAGAAGTGGCGACCGGCGGCCAGAGAAGAGCGAAGAAGTCTGAGTACGCCACTCAGCTGACCGATCGCGTTATGGGAGTTGATATCCGGCAGGAAACGTTTGCGCTTGTATTGAAAAAGATCGTCAAGTTGACAACTGGATTCGTGAAAATTTAAATCAGGCGAATGATTTCATTTATTCAAAAAGCTTAAAGAATTTCAATGAAAGAGGTATGGGGACTACGGCAGTGGGTGTCATCAAAGCTCATATTGGGACGTTTATTTTTAATGTGGGAGACTCAAGGATCTATGCGGATTATAATAATGAACTGATTCAAATGAGTGAAGATCATAGTGTCATTGCCCAATTATTAAAAGAGGGTAAGATCACTTTAGATGAAGCAAAGTCTCATCCACAAAAAAATACATTAACAAATGCCTTAGGCGTATGGCATGTTTTCCGTATTGATATCAATAAGATTGAAAATACATATAAATATTTGTTGGTTTCAAGTGATGGATTACATGGATATGTTGAAAAGAAAGTGATTTCGGATATTGTACATGACTCGAGTCTTTCTTTACAGGAAAAAACGGAAACATTGATTGCCAGAGCTAATCAATCAGGTGGTTATGATAACTGCACAGTTATCTTAATGGAGAATGATGGAGAATAATAACTATGATGATGGAACAAATAGCGAACCGCTATGAGATCTTGTCTTTGATTGGTCAGGGTGGAATGGCGGATGTCTATAAGGCAAAGGATACGATATTAAATCGTATTGTGGCAATCAAAGTTCTGCGTGATAAATTAAGTGGGGATGCGATGGCATTAGTGCGCTTTCAGCGTGAGGCAAGTGCAGCGAGTCGTTTATCACATCCAAATGTTGTAGATATATATGATGTTGGTGAATATGAAGGTATGCACTATATTGTCATGGAATATATTCGTGGTCGAACTTTAAAAGATTTGATAGCACAGCGCGGAGCTTTAGGTGTGGATGAGGCCATTGCCATTATGAAACAATTGATCAGTGCAATTGATCACGCGCACGATCATAATATTATTCATCGTGATATCAAACCGCAAAATGTGTTGGTAAAAGACGATGGAACGATTAAAATTACAGATTTTGGGATTGCGGTAGCCCATGGTTCTGTACAGCTAACGTTTAATAATACGGTTATGGGTTCAGCCCATTATTTAGCGCCAGAAACAACACAGGGTAAAGAACCAAATGCACAAGTGGATATCTATTCATGCTTTGCGCCGTAAAAATGCAGCCGCTCGGCGATGGTGTCGATGAGCGGGGCAGAGGATACCATGCCGATCTTCACCGCATCCGGGTAGATGTCGGTGAACACGGCATCGAGCTGCTGTGCCAGAAACTGCGGTGTGGTGTCAAAAATG
>OLOW01001744.1_pt1 | contig 15091 bp, 11 predicted proteins | sample 1672801 | NCBI WGS metagenome assembly OLOW01 (sample SAMEA3136725, study PRJEB25190) | human gut metagenome | biome: human gut; feature: human-associated habitat; material: faeces | place: Austria | collected 2013 | reverse complement strand
GACTTCCCCGTGAAACAGAAAGCCGAATAAAGTGCAAAAAAGAAGCACCCGATCGGGTGCTTCTTTTTTGCGCTTTTGGCTGTCTCAGAACAACGTCACCTGACTGGTATCCGCCATACCGGCAAAGGCGCCCAGCGCCTTCAGCTGCTCGATATGGGTCTTACTAAGCTTGTTGCAGGTGGTGGCGAACTCCTCTACAGAGATGAAGGTTTTTCCCTTTCGCTTCTCCACCGTGTCCAGCGCCGCCGTCTCCCCCAGACCGCGCACCGTTACAAAGGGAGGCAGCAGGCCGTTTTCCGTGATTTTGAAGTGTGTGGCATCGGAGTCGTAAATACTAATGGTGTCAAAATGGAAGCCCCGCAGATAGAACTCGTAGCACACCTCCAGCGTCACCAGCAGGTTCTGTTCCACGTCGGTGGCGTCCTTATTGTTTTCGATCTCCCTGATTTTCTGCTTCACCGCATCCATGCCGGCGCAGCAGTACTCCGCGTCGAAGGCCTTGGCCCGGATGGAGAAGAACGTAGCGTAGAAGGCCAGCGGCTCATGCACCTTGAACCACGCAATACGGAACGCCATCATCACATAGGCCACAGCGTGGGCCTTAGGGAACAGATAGCCGATCTTGGCCAGAGAGCCGATATACCAATCCGGCACCTGATGCTCCCGCATAGCCTCCTCCCAGCCGTCCTCGAAGCCCTTTTTCTTTACTTTGCCCTTACGCACCGCCTCCATGATCTTAAAGCTCATCTTCGGCTTCAGCCCCATGGAGATCAGGTACAACATGATATCATCGCGGCAGCCCACCGTCTCCAAAACGCTGGCCGTGCCGCCCACGATCAAGTCCCGGGCATTGCCCAGCCACACGTCGGTACCGTGGGAGAAGCCGGACAACCGTACCAGGGTATTGAAATCCTGGGGCATGGTATCCATCAGCATACCGCGGGTGAACCGGGTGTTGAACTCCGGGATAGCCACGGCGCCGGTGGGCCCCAGTATCTCGTCATTTTCAAAGCCCAGCACCTTGGACGAGGTGAAAATACTCATGGTATCCGGGTCATCCAAGGGGATGGCCCGCGCGTTCACGCCGGTCAGGTCCTCCAGCATTTTGATCATGGTGGGGTCATCGTGTCCCAGCATATCCAGCTTCAGGAGGTTGTCCTCCATGCAGTGATACTCGAAATGAGTGGTCACAGTGTCGCTGTTGGCATCGTCTGCCGGGTGCTGCACCGCGGTAAAATCCTCCACATCCATATCATCCGGCACCACCACCAGCCCACCGGGGTGCTGCCCCGTAGTACGCCGCACACCCACGCAGCCCAGCGTCAGGCGATCCAGCTCCGCGTTGGAGGCCGTCTCGCCCCGTTCCTCCAGGTATTTCTTCACCATGCCGAAGGCGGTCTTCTCCGCTAGGGTACCGATGGTCCCCGCGCGGAACACCTGGGTCTTGCCGAACATCTCGATGGCGTGCTGGTGTGCCCGGGCCTGGTACTCACCGGAGAAATTCAGGTCGATATCCGGCACCTTACCGCCGCCGTAGCCCAAAAACGTCTCAAAGGGGATGTCAAATCCGTCCTTAGCGTACTTTGCCCCGCACATCGGGCAATTCTTATCGGGCATATCCGCGCCGCAGCCGTAGCTGCCATCGGTGATGAACTCAGTATGGCGGCATTTGGGGCAGCGATAATGGGGCGGCAGGGAGTTCACCTCCGTAATGCCGGACATATACGCCACCAGTGAGGACCCCACACTGCCCCGGCTGCCCACCAGATAACCGTTTTCCAGGCTGCGCTGCACCAGCTTCTGGGCGGACATATACACCACGTCGTACTTGCCCAGAATGCTTTTCAGTTCCACGTTCAGCCGGTCCACGATCAGCTGAGGCGGCTCGTCGCCGTACAGCTCGTGACACTTATCCCACACTCTGTCATGAAGTTCCTGCTCCGAATTCTCCAGCCGCGGCGGAAACAGCCGCCCCGGCGGCAGCAGCTCAATATTCTCGATACGGTCGGCGATGCCGCGCGGATCATCGATGACCACCCGATGCGCTTCCTCTTCGCCCAGATAGGCAAACTCCGCCAGCATCTCCTCCGTGGTCTTGAAGTAAATGGGCAGGGGTGCGTCGGCGTCGGCAAACTTCTTGCTGGCCAGCAGGATATGGCGGTATACCTCGTCCTCCGGCTCCTGGAAGTGCACATCACCCGTGGCACACACGGGCTTGCCCAGCTCCCGGCCCAACCGGACGATAGTACGGTTGAACTCCCGCAGCTCATCCTCTGACTGCACCGCGCCGTTGCGAAGCATGAACATATTATTGCAGATGGGCTGTATCTCCAGGTAATCGTAGAACGATGCGATGCGCTTCAGCTCCGCCCAGTCCTTGCGGTCCGCCACCGCCCGGAACAGCTCGCCTGCTTCGCAGGCTGAGCCGATAATGAGGCCTTCCCGATGGGCGATCAGCTCCGTCTTGGGGATAATGGGCACACGCTTGAAATACTTGAGATTGGAAGCCGAGATCAACTGATACAGGTGCTTCAGACCCAGCTTGTTCTTCGCCAGGATGATAATGTGCTTGGGGTGCCGGCTGCCGCCGCCCCGGGGCCGCAGCTTCTCCATCTGTCCGTTGATCTCCTGCAGACGGGAAATTCCCATCTCCCGCCGCATTCTCTCAAAAAAGGGTATCAGCATGTACCCCACCATCCCCGCGTCGTCCGACGCCCGGTGGTGGTTGAAGGCGGGCAGATCCAAATGCTCCGCCACGATGTCCAGCTTATGTTTGTGCAGCTCCGGCAGCAGGTTCTGCGCCAGGATGAGGCTGTCGATGTACGTGGGGTCGAATTCCAGCCCCGCCCTGCGGCACCCTGCTCGGATGAACCCGATGTCGAACTCCGCATTGTGGGCCGCCAGCGGTCGCCCGTCCACGAATTTCAAAAACGCCGCCAGTGCTTCCTCCGGCGGCGGCGCGTCCGCCAGCATGGCATCCGTAATGCCCGTCAGGCCGATGATCTCCGGCGTCAGCCGACGGCCGGGGTTCACGAAGGTCTGAAACGTATCCGTGATCTTCCCGTTTTTCAGCACCACTGCGCCGATCTCCGTGATGGCCTCCCGCTGTACCTTCAATCCGGTAGTTTCGATGTCGAAGCACACGATCTCGTCGTCAAAGTCCTGATCCTGCGCACCGTGTACGGCAATGCGGTCGTCCAGGTTGTTGACGTAGTACCCCTCCACGCCGTACAGGATCTTGATCTTCCCCTTGCCCGCGTCCCGCGCCTTTGGGAATGCCTGCACCGTGCCGTGGTCGGTAATGGCAATAGCCGGGTGGCCCCAGGCTGCCGCCTGCTTTACCACCTTGCCCACATCCGTCAGAGCATCCATGCTGCTCATCTGCGTATGCAGGTGCAGCTCCACCCGCTTCTCCGGTGCATTGTCCTGCCGGGCCGTATGGCTGATCTTCATAATATTCACCGGCCGCAGCAGGATATCCTTCCCGTCGTAGGTCAGTTCCACCTTGCCCTGCAGGCGCAGCCACATCCCGTCGTTGATCGCGCCGCCCAGCACCTTGGCCTCTTTTTCATCCATGGCCTTCCGCACGGCCACGGAGCCATGCTCATCGGTGATGTTGAAGTTCAGCGTCCACATTCCCTTGCGCCGCGTCTCATAGCACTCTGCCTTGAATACCCGGCCCTCCACAATGGCGCTGCCCTGTTTGATATTCAGTTCGCCGATAGGCGTCAGCTTTCCGGTGATCGTCTTGCCCCAGATCACCCCGTTGTCGCCCTTTTGCTCGCCGGTGCCGCAGAAATGCAGCAGCACCTGCCGCAGATCATACTGCTGCGCCAGCATCTGCTGCAGGGCGTCCTGCGCCGCCTGGGGCAGTGTCTCACTGCTTTCCACCTGCACCTCCAGCGTCCGGCCCGCCACATCCAGCGCGCCGCTGATGATGCAGGCATCGTGCAGCAGCAGGCGCAGCTGCCGCGGCGCCTGAAAGCTCTCAAACAGCGTAAAAAACGGTACTCTCTCCGCCATGTTTCTCCCCTATCGTATCTCTTGTCACAGCTTGTCGATCTCCTCGAACAGCGCGTCCACCAGCTGGTCCTCCGGCACCTTCCGCAGAACCTTTCCCTTGGCGAACAGCAATCCCTCGCCCTTGCCTCCGGCGATGCCCACGTCCGCGGCCGAGGCCTCCCCCGGTCCGTTGACCACACACCCCATCACCGCCACGGTGATGGGCTTGTCACAGCTCTTCAGCCGCCGTTCCACCTCCCGGGCGATGGGCAGCATATCATACTTCGTCCGCCCGCAGGTGGGGCAGGCGATCAGGTCCGGCCCCGTCTGCCGCAGACCGCAGGCCTGCAAAATACGCTTGGCGGCCACTACTTCCTCCACCGGGTCGGCAGTCAGGCTCACCCGCAGCGTATCGCCGATACCCCGACACAGCAGTCCGCCGATGCCGATGGCAGACTTCAGCACCCCCATCTCCGGTGTGCCGGCCTCGGTGACGCCCAGATGCAGCGGATAGTCCACCTTTTCGTGCAGCAGCTCGTAGGCCGCCATATTTACCGGCACCCGGGAGCACTTCACGGAGATGCAGATATCCCCGAAGCCGCATTCCTCCAACAGGTGCACATGGCCCAGTGCACTCTCGGCCAGCGCCTCGGCGGTCACGCCGCCGTATTTTTGCACCAGGTCCTTCTCCAGCGAGCCGCCGTTGACGCCCACACGGATTGGAATGCCCCGCTCCCGGCAGGCGTCGGCCACGGCCCGCACGCGGTCCTTCGACCCGATGTTGCCGGGGTTGATGCGTATTTTATCCACACCGCCGTCCACACACAGCAGCGCCAGCCGGTAATCAAAGTGGATATCCGCCACCAGCGGGATGTGTATAGCCGCCTTGATGCTCGGAATGGCCCGTGCGGCCTCCTCCGTGGGCACCGCCACACGCACGATCTCGCAGCTCGCCTGCTCCAGGCGCTGTATCTGCCGCACCGTGGCGTTCACGTCCTCCGTGGGCGTATTGCACATGGACTGTATGCTTACGGCCGCGCCGCCGCCCACCGGTACCGCGCCCACCTGTATGCGTCTTGTCACCGTCCCCGCCTCCTCAGTGGATCAGCTTTCCCACGTCGCTGAACACCAGCACCACCATCAGCGCCAGCAGCAGAATAAGTCCCGCGAAGTGGATATAGTTCTCATATTTTGCCGGTATCTGCTTCCGGAACAGCAGCATGGCTGCCGCGTTGATGATCAGGAAGAATATCCGCCCGCCGTCCAGCGCCGGCAGCGGCAGCAGGTTCATCACCGCCAGATTCACTGCGATCAGCGCCGCGATGTAGGCGATGTTCTCCACCGCCGCCTGGGTCGTCTCCGCCTGCTCACCTACCTGTACCATGGTGGACACGATCCCCACCGGGCCACTCAGGTCCCGCAGGCCCGCCTGTCCGGTAAAGAGCATCTGTAGGCTCAGCCGCACCAGACGCACGAAATCCACAGCATTGTTCCAGGTGTAGGCCAGTTTGTCGCCGAAGGTGGCCGCCGCCGCACCGAAGTATATCCCGTAACCGCTGTACGCATTTCCGCTTTGGTCGGTATACGTCTGTCTCGTCATGGCAAAGTCGTCCAGGCGCACCTTCTCCCCGCCGCGGTCCACCACCAGGTCGAATGTGCCAGTCTTATTCAGGCCAAACAGCAGGCTCACGTCGCTGTAAATGTACACGCGCTCCCCATCGATGGACACCAGCCGGTCCCCGGTCTGCAAGCCGTCGGCGCTCTCCAACGGACAACCCTCGGCAAAACCGGAGATCACCGGCTGATAGAACCCCTGCGCCGGCGCATACAGGCAGAAGATGATGATAAGCCCCGCCAGAAAATTCATGGCCGCGCCGGCGGCAAAAATGATCAGCTTTTTCCAAAAGCCCTGGCGGTTCAGCGCCGCCGGATCGTCAGAGTCCTCCTCTTCCCCCTCCATGGCACAGAAACCGCCCACTGGGAAGGCCCGCAGAGAATACTGGGTATCCCCCCGCTGCTTTTTCCACAGCACCGGTCCCATGCCGATGGCAAACTCGTTGACCCGCACGCCGCAGGCCTTAGCCGCCAGGAAGTGCCCCAGCTCATGGACGGCGATCAAAATACCGAACACCAGCAGGGCCGCTATGATATATACGATCATGTATGCAAGCTCCTTTTCCGGATGTCACAGGGCGGCGCGCCGCGCCGCCTTGTCTGCTTCCAGTATATCCACAAGGCCTGGCTGATATTGCACCGGCACCCGCTCCAACGCGCGCTCCACCCGCCGGGAGATATCGTTAAAGCCGATCTCACCCCGCAGAAACATTCCCACGGCCGCCTCGTTGGCGCCGTTGAGTATGGCGCAGGCGGTGCCGCCCACCGCTGCGGCATACCGTGCCAGACGCAGACAGGGGAACGCCCTCTCGTCCGGCTCGGCAAAGGTCAGCGCGCCGCACGTCAGCAGGTCCAGCGGCTTATCCGGGCTCTCGGCCCGGTGGGGATACGTCATGGCATAGCGGATGGGCAGCTTCATATCCGTCGTGCCCAGCTGCGCCAGCAGCGCCCCGTCCCGGAACTCCACCAGCGAATGCACGATGCTCTGGCGGTGTATCACCGCCTGCACCTGCTCCACCGGCAGGCGATAGAGCCGCATGGCCTCGATGATCTCCAGTCCCTTGTTCATCAGTGTGGCGGAGTCCACCGTGATCTTCGGTCCCATGTGCCAGTTTGGATGGCGCAGGGCATCCGCCGCCGTCATGTGCTCCAGCTCGTCGAAGGTCCTTCCGTAGAACGGCCCGCCGGAGCAGGTCAGCAGGATACGCCGCACCTCACCCCGGTCCCGGCAGCCCTGTAAGCACTGAAACACCGCGCTGTGCTCACTGTCCACCGGCACGATCTCCGCGCCGTATTTCTCCGCCGCGTCCATCACCAGCTCACCGGCGCACACCAGCGTTTCCTTATTGGCCAGCGCGATGCGCTTGCCTTTTTGGATTGCCGCCAGTGTGGGACGCAGCCCCACGCTGCCCATCACGGCAGTCACCACCGTGTCCGCCTCGCTCATAGCGGCGGCAGCCAACAGGCCCTCCTCCCCTGCCATGACCTCAATGCCGGTCCCCCGCAGCCGTTTTTTCAGCGCCAGCGCCGCATTTTCGTCATACAGCACCGCAAGGCGCGGCATATACTGCCGCGCCTGCTGCTCCAACAGGTCTACCTGTGTATTGGCGGTCAGCGCCGCCACGCGGAGGCCCAGCTCCCCGGCCACCTCCAGCGTCTGCCGCCCGATGGAGCCGGTAGCCCCCAACAGGGCGATGGTTTTCGTCATAGGTCCTTCCTCAATACAGCGTCACAGCGTTGATAAGCATCCACGTCACCGGTGCAGCGAATATCACACTGTCGAACCGGTCCAGCACGCCGCCGTGGCCCGGCAGCAGCCGTCCGTAGTCCTTGATGCCGCACTGCCGCTTCACGCAGGAGAAGCTCAGGTCGCCCAGCTGCCCCAGCACCGCGCCCACGAAGCCCAACAGTACACACCAGCCGATGTGCAGCTGCACCTCCGTACATAGGAAGAAGAATATCCGGAACAGGATCATTCCCACCATACCGCCCACCAGACCGCTGACCGCACCCTCCCGTGTCTTCTTCGGGCTGACTCTGGGCGCCAGCTTTGTTTTCCCGAACAGCATACCGCCGAACAGCGCCAGAGAGTCGCTCATAAACGCCGACACCAGCGGGATCAGCACCAGTCCGGCGCCGTATTCCAGCATCCGCAGCCGCACCAGGCAGCCCAGCGCCAGCGGGATCACCAATCCGGACACCGCCATAGCGCTGATATCCGGAAAATCCAGCTCGTCGTCTTTGCCGAAGGCCTGCACCGCCGCGATGAACATCACCACGATCAGCGCCGCCAGCAGCCATACCATGATCGTATGTATGGCGGTACCCGTGAAGTCACCGCCGCTGAAATACACCGTGAACACGGTGAACACCGCCAGCGTGGCCGCCAGCCCCCACCAGTGCGCCGCTTTCTCCGGCGCGGCGGCCGCCATGAACTCATGGCAGCCGATGACGCACAGCGCCGCCACCAGCACCGCCGTGGCCCAATCCGGTGCGAAGCACAGCACGCCGATCAATGCCGGCACGCCGATGATCGCCACCAGTATTCTCTGTTTCATGGTCGTCACCTCACTTTACGCCGCCGAACCGGCGATCCCGCCGCTGATAGTCGATGATCGCTCTGTCCATATCCTGCCGGGTAAAATCCGGCCACAGCGTGTCGCAGAAATAGAATTCGCTGTAGGCACACTGCCACAGCATGAAATTGCTCAGCCGTATCTCGCCGCTGGGGCGGATGATCAGCTCCGGGTCGGGGATACCGGCAGAGTACATATTGGCGGAGAGGTTCTCCTCCGTCCAGTCCACCCCCTGCTCCGCGCACAGCCGCGCCGCCCGCAGTATCTCCGCCCTGCCGCCGTAATTCAGACACACATTGGCCTGGAACCCCGCATAGCGGCCGGAGATGTCATCCGTCTCATGCGCCAGCGCCTGCAGCTCCGGGGACAGTGCGCTGAGGTCGCCGAAGAACCGCAGGCGGATGTGCTCCTTTTCCATGGTGTCGATCGCTTCCCTCAGATACTGCTCCAACAGGCCCATGATGGTATTCACCTCATCGGCGGGCCGCTTCCAGTTCTCTGTGGAAAAGGCGTATACCGTCAGGTATTCCACTCCCAGTTCCTTGCAGTAGGTGGCGATGTCGCGGAACACCTCTGCCCCCGCCTTGTGCCCCACCGTGCGGGGCAGGCCGCGTTTTTTCGCCCAGCGGCCGTTGCCGTCCATAATAACAGCGATATGGCGGGGAAGGCGGCTCCTGTCCACCTCCCCCGCCGTATGGGGCGTTTTCTTCGTAAACAGTCCCATTAAACAGACATCAATTCCTTTTCCTTGTTGTCCAGGATCTTGTCGATCTCCTTGCAGCTGTCATCGGTCAGCTTCTGCAGGTCCTTCTCGGCGATCTTCAGCTCGTCCTCGGTGATCTCGGACGCCTTCTGCTGCTTCTTGAAGTTATCCATCGCATCCCGGCGGATATTCCGCACAGCCACCTTGCCGTTCTCGGCGTACTTGTGGATCTGCTTGACCAGCTCCTTGCGGCGCTCCTCGGTCAGCTGGGGGAAAGCCAGACGAATGCACTTACCGTCGTTCTGGGGGTTGATGCCCAAGTCGGACTCCTGAATGGCCTTTTCAATACCCTTCAGAATGCTGGCATCCCAAGGGGTAATGACCAGCGTCCGCGGGTCAGGAGAGCCGATAGAGCCGATCTGCTGGATGGGCGTGGGGGTACCGTAATAGTCCACACTGATGCGGTTGAGCACGGAAGCGTTGGCGCGGCCGGCACGCACGGTGTCGAAGTCGCTCATCACGGATTCAATGCTCTTCTTCATTTTTTCCTCGTAAACCTTGTACTCGTCCTTCAACATGGGGTCAGTCCTCCTTCACGATCGTTCCGATTTTTTCGCCGCGCAGGGCGCGGATGATATTCTCCGGGTCTTTCAGGGCAAATACCAGCACCGGGATATGGTTGTCCATGGACAGACTGGTGGCGGTAGAGTCCATCACAGCCAGGTGCCGCTTGAGCACCTCGTCGTAGGTGATGCTGTCAAACTTCACTGCGTCGGCGTTCTTGGCCGGGTCGCTGTCGTACACGCCGTCGATGTTCTTGGCCAGCAGGATGACGTCCGCGTCGATCTCCGCTGCACGCAGTACCGCCGCGGTATCCGTGGAGAAAAACGGGCAGCCGATGCCGCAGCCAAAAATGACCACTCTCCCCTTTTCCAGGTGCCGAATGGCCCTGGCGCGGATATACGGCTCCGCCACGGCCCGGATCTCCAGCGCCGTCTGCACACGCACGTCCACACCCTTCTGCTCCAGCACGTCCGCCATGGCCATGCAGTTCATGGCCGTGGCCAGCATACCCATGTGATCGGCCCGGGTGCGCTCGATGTGTCCCTCGCCGTCCTTCACGCCGCGCCAGAAATTGCCGCCGCCGATGACGATACCCACCTGCACGCCCATGTCCACACACTGCTTGATAACGTCCGCCACCCGGCCCATGACCTGAAAGTCCAGACCGAAGTGCTTATCGCCGGCCAGCGCTTCGCCGCTGATCTTCAGCAGCACCCGCTTGAATACTGGTTGCTCCATCGCCGTTCCTCCCTAATTTTCTATCAGGTATTTTACCTTATTTCTCCCGTTTTGCATAGGGGGAAAATCGAAAATTTTTCTGAATTCTTTTTTGCAGATCCCTCCGCATTCTCCCGCGTGCCCTACGCCTGCGGTGCGGAACGCAAAAACGAAAAGCTTTGTTTTTTCCCACTGGCGGTGTATAATGGAAAAAACATTTTTCCGGAGGCTGATTTTCATGGAACTTCTGCACGTGCTGGGCAATACATATGCGGCCGTCGCCGCCACCGCCCTGCTTCCCGTTTACAAGCTCACCGACCGGGATGTGGTGCTCATCGACACCGGCTACGCCAAGCTGGACAGAGCCGGCCTGACATCGCTCATCGACGCCAACGGCTGGCGTCTGCGCGCCATTCTCTGCTCCCACGCCCACTTCGACCACACCGGCAACGTCCGGTATTTGCAGGAGCGATACGGCGCGAAAGCCGCCATCTCCCTGATCGAAGCCGGTATCTCTGTGAACCCGGACAGCTACCGCGCTAACTACGTGGCCCTGACCTACGGCAAAAGCCGTGAGTTGTTTCTGGAGGAGTGCTTCACCGCAGATCGAGTCATCTTCCCCCAGGAGGACCACATCGACGTAGACGGCGCCCGGTTCGGTGTACTGTCTCTCCCCGGCCATTCGGCAGGCCAGCTGGGCTTTGTCACGCCGGACGGCGCGGCCTATGTGGGCGACTGCCTCATCGACCAGCACGAGATCGACGCGGCCAAGCTGCCCACCAGCATGTTCATCGCCAGGGATCTGGAGAGCAAGGCCTCCCTCCGTTCTACCGACTACCCCGCCTATATCGTCGCCCACAAGCAGATCATCACCGACCGCGCGGAGCTGTCTGCCCTCATCGACAGCAACATCGCCTTCATCCACCGCAAGGAGCGGGAGCTGCTGGACGACCTCACCGACGGCATGACGTTCTCCGACTGGATATACGCCTTCTGCCAGCGGGAGAACATCCGCACCCGGCAGGAGCTGAAATTCAGCATCGTGGAGCGCAACTTCACCAACTTCACCGACTGGCTCACCGACACCGGCAAGGTACGCGTAGAGCGCGACTTCTGCGCCAAGAGGTATTACCACGGCTGAGATACCGTGTACGCATAGAAAAGCCACCCCATCGGGGTGGCTTTTCCGCTCTGTTTATTCGTCAAAGGGCACGCCGAACATCTGCCAGAACTGCCGATTCTCGCTGTCGGACACCATGGCGGAGTTCCACGAGCCGAACGTAAAGCTGGCGCAGCTGTCCGTCCCCTTCAGCACCGACACCGTCCGCCCGTCGTCGAACGTCACCGTCAGCTTGGCGCCGAACCCGCAAGAGGTTCCGCCGCCGTAGGCTCTGGCGTTGGTCAGCATCCTTTGCAGAGCGGGCAGGTCGGCTTTGGCGGCGGTGTACGTCTCGCCGCCGTAGAACTCCAGCTTGGCGGAAGTCATATTGCCCCGGAAATCCTCTGGCGTGACGAAGGTATAGCCGCACTGCTCCGTCAGTATTTTCAGCACCGTGGGCGGCACGGGGTAATCGGCAGTGCCCCAATAGCGGACATCGTCCTCGCCGCTGCGGTGCAGGGTGGCGCACACCTGATACCACTCCGGCTGCACCAGTCCCTTCTCCGACTGGATGGCCTGCACCTGCTCCTCCGTCAGCGGCACGACCTGCTTGGCGGAACCGCCCGTCTCCCACGTGATCTGATAGACCTCCAGCTCCGCCGTTTCCGCCGCGCTCCGGTACTGGAACCGTACAGCGTACTGTCCATCCATGCCCAGGCCCACGAACTGCTCCGTCAGCTCTACCACATCTCCGTTGTGGAGCGCCACGTTCTCCTCATTGTACCGTCCGTAGAGGGTGAAGCCCTCACCCTTTATCACGGACAGCTGCGCGCCGCTGCCCACCTCATACACCGGGATGTCCTCGCTGTAATTCTCGTCGTATGTCACCGTGCGGTACGTCACGGAATAGACCTCCGACACGGAGATGCTCAGCTGGTCCCTCTCATAACTGGCGGCCACCGGCAGCCCGCCGGTCAACTGGGACATGGCATACCGGGAAATATCCTGCAGCAGCACCTCCGATGCGTCGCCCCGGCCGTCGGGGACCTGCTGTCCCGCCAGCCGGCGGAGATACGCCTTCACCGTGTTGGGGGCTTGCTGGTAGCGGTGCGCCAGCACGTCCATGGCACCCTCGGCATACGCGCCGTCACCGTTGAGATAGTACGCGCACAGATAGCTCAGGGGCACGGTCTCCCAGTCTGGCAGCTGCGCCGCGTCGTACACGATGCCGTAGTCCTCCGCCCGGACGCTGCACGGGTCGTTATCCCCGGTAACGCTCCACGGCATGGTTTCCTCAAAGCTCGGCTGCGCGTCCCCCCCATAGTAGACGATAGAGCCATCCTCCGCCATTGTCCGCAGCATATCCATATACGTCTGCAAGCCCTCTACGCTCTCCCGCGCCGCGCTCAGTGCATCCACATAACCCGCATGATTGCTCGAATACACCACGCCGTCCCCCGAATACACCGCACCGGTGACATGGGACGTACCCGCCTGATCGATGTCCGTCCAGCGGAACCAGTCGATATTGTCGATCAGCGCCATGGCGATATAGCCCCGCTGCGCCATCTGCCGGTTCCACTCCGCGCTGCGTTCCGGGACATCACCCGCAAAGGCATAGCACACCGTCACACCCATAGGCTCCCTGTTCGTGTCCAAGCGGATGGAATAGGCGTATGTGTCGCTGTCCGCCGTATCGCCCATCTCCGGCAGCCCCAGCGCGTCCAGTATGCCGCTGACCGCCGCGTTGTCGCCCACATACTCCGTCCGCAGGGCGAACAGCTTCTCCGCGTCCAGCGTCCCCACGTTCTTGTAGCTGGGCTTCGTCAGCAGGCACACGCCGATGATGGCCGCCGCGACGACCAGCAGGATGATAGCCCAGAGGGCGGGCTTCTTATAGTTGAGCACGTTCTTCACCCTTTCTTTCACAGCCACTTCGCCAAAGGCCAGCGGGCACACCGCCGCCATTTTCGGCTGGGCGGCGCAGGACACCAGTGCGCGGGAGTATGCGGCCCGCTGGGCGGGCGTGGCGTTTTTCAACACCATTTCATCACAGGCGCGCTCCATGTCGCGGCCCAGCAGGACATACGCCGCCCAGAGGACCGGGTTGAACCAGTTGACCGCCAGCAGCAGAAATGCCAACGGTTTCCACACATGGTCCCAGCGGCGGATATGGCACCTTTCGTGGGCGAGCACCTGGGGAAAGTCCTGCTCCGACACGGTTTCCGGCACATAAATGCGGGGTGCAAGCACGCCCAGCACGAAGGGCGTGGACCAGTCGGTGCAGCGATAGACATTGTCCTGTATGCGGGGGGCGGCGCGGAGCCGCCAGCGCATACGCAGCAGGCTGAGGGCCATGTACAGCGCCATGCAGCCCACGCCCGTCAGCCAGATGGCGGGCAGCTGATCCAGCAGCGCAAAGCCTTGTGCCGCAGCGGGTCCCGCCATTTCCGGGCGCTGCTCCGGCGGGGCGGAAACATAGACCTTTTCCTGCTGGCAAAGCTCCTGATAGGCCTGGATGGGCGGGCTTTCGGGCTGCTGGAGGCTGACGGGGCTCTCTACTGTCAATCGGGCGGGAAGCAGCAGCCGCAGGGCTACCAGCAGCCACAGCATACACACGGCGCGGCGGGGCGCACGGCGCAGCAGCGGCCGCACCGCCATCACCGCCAGCGCGATGAGGCCCGCCTGCCAGGAAATTTCCAATACGGAGGTAAACAGGCTATCCATTTTTTCTTCTCCTTTATGGCGCAGGGCATGACATCGTATGCCGCAGCGCGGTTCAGTTACGTCCGGAATTCTCCTGCTCGAAGCGGTCGATCATGGCGTGGAGCACATCGGCATCCTCTTTGGAAAGTTTTGAATTTCCCATAAAAGCCGTCAGAAATGCCGGCAAGCTGCCGTGAAAGTTGTGGGCCACGAAGGCACGGCTCTCGGCGCGCTGCACGTCCTCGCGCGCGACGCGCGACGTGACGACGGCGTTCTCCGTGTGCACCACGCCGCGCTCGGCGACATCTGCTTATGAACCAAAGTATTCCTTAATATCTGCTCCGCCTCGGTTCCCAAGGGCACAGAGAATGCTGAAATATCCACCTGCTCGGCCGTAAGCGTTTGGAGCGCTTCCATTTCTTCAGTTCCCGCCGTATTCAAAGGCGCCTGTTCAGCCGGATTGCCCGCCTGATTATTTTCCGCGCCCATATTCCCTATGGTGTACACCGCCGTGCTCATAAGCAATACCGCAGCCAATGCCGCCGCTATGGCTATTACCTGCTTTTTCCTCATTATCCTGCTCTCCTTTCCTATATCTTTTACGAATTTCTGATTTTTATTGCCACTATCCAATTAGCAGCGCCCTGCCTATCAATAAAGGAAAAAATATCGCCGTTTAAAAAAAGCGTATGGTCAGAGGCGAGGAGGTGAACCCAATGGTGCTGTAAGCGCTGAATAAGCGCCCCGCGTAAAATGTCCGGAATTAAAAACTAAATTAAGGAGATAGATCCTGATGAAAAAACTCAGCTCATTTCTGCTCGCTTTGTCCTTCGTATTAATTATCGCATATATATAACGCTATGTCAATATCGGCTCGGAAAAAATATACTGTTAAAATTAATCGGAGCCCCGGCGCCAAGGGGGTTTTTAAAAGCACAGGGCAGTTAATCAGCCCAATATACAAAAGCCGGGAAAGCCGGTTATAAAAGAGTAAGCTTTTAGCCTGAGCAGAGCAAAAAAAGCTTGACAGCCATAGCGCGGGCATGGTATAGTATGCGTTGTAAAGTTTATATGCTTTACAGCTATGGGAGAAAGAAAGCTGAGATATGG
>OLOW01001739.1_pt1 | contig 15135 bp, 14 predicted proteins | sample 1672801 | NCBI WGS metagenome assembly OLOW01 (sample SAMEA3136725, study PRJEB25190) | human gut metagenome | biome: human gut; feature: human-associated habitat; material: faeces | place: Austria | collected 2013 | reverse complement strand
ACCGTTATTATAAGGATAAGGAATGCCGTACGGTGGATGTACACATCGAATACATCGCTACTCCGGATTTGTCCAAGAAGACAGAGGATGAGGCAAAAGCCGCACTGAAAAAGCTGAGACTGGGCGTGAATGTTCAGACGGGTACTTCGGATGATGTTCCGGAGGGACAGGTCTATGATCAGTCTCCGGCAGCAGGTACAAAGGTAGATGTGCATACACAGGTGACGATTAATATCAGCAGCGGTAAGGAAAAATTCTCTCTGGATGATGTGACGGGCATGCAGTATCAGCAGGCACAGGCACAGCTTGAGAATGATGGTCTGGTTGTAAGCCTTGAATTTGATTACAGTGATTCTGTTGGTTCTGACAAGGTTATCAGTACATCACCAAAGGCCGGCAGTCAGGTGGCCAAAGGTGATACGATTACCATCACTGCAAGCAAAGGCAAAGAAACGAAAACGACAATTGTGCCGAATCTGCTTGGTCGGGATATTGATGATGCTATTCAGATGATCAAGGATGCCGGATTGACTTACAACGGCAAGTCCAGTGATTACAGCGACAGCTATAGTGAGAACCAGGTTATGAATCAGAGCATCAGTGCAGGAAAAACAGTTGATGAGGGTACTACCATCAGTCTGACAGTCAGTCTCGGAAGTCGGGTGACTTCTTATTCTGCAAGTATTCCGATCGAGAGCCCGTTTGGACGTGATATTACAGACGGTGACGGCAATACGGATGTTTATGACAGCGGACAGGTGACAGTTGTTGTATACAAGCCGGATGGTTCAAGTGAAACCGTCTACGATCAGAATACATCAGAAGGCAGTCTGCCTGGCTCAGTGAGTACAACAAGTACAGCATCCGGCAGCGGTACAGTCTATGTTTATCTGAACGGTGTTCAGGTGAGCAGCTATAGTGTGGATTTTGAGTAATGACAAGTCTTTAATTTTAAGAGGATGATATGAAGGGCAAGATTATTAAGGGTATTGCCGGATTTTACATCCGAAAACAAAAAGTTGAAAACGAAAAATGCCGAACTGGAAGAATCTCTTGCATCGGCGCAGAAGGTCAGCACCCTAAAGCAGATCGAAGACCTCAAGCTGCGGCGCGACTATGACAGTGCCGTGGCGATTTTGGAACAGATACCGGCAGAAGTTTTGAACATCTATGCGCAGAGCAGCCATAGAGGAAAGGAGCGGCCTATTGAGCAAAGTTTATGATGATCCGAAATATAATGCGGCATTTGAACGCTGTGTTGATGTGATGGCGCGGCTGTTGCAGAAGTACGGGCCACAGCTGTTGGGGCAGATGCAGGAGACTGAGAAGGATGGCCGTACACAGTCTGCGGCATCAGGAAAGCAACCCGTTCCTGTGTATCAGGAATTTGACAAAGCCGCTTGATATAAATTAAATTTACACGTTGCGTATTTGTTTGGCGTATGCTATAATAAATACGCAACGTGTATTTTTGCTTTATGGGGTAAATGAAATGGACTGCAAAACCAAAATAAAAGAATTGCGGGAAAGCACTGGCATGAATCGCAAGGAATTTTGTAAATATTTTCAGATTCCCTATCGGACTGTGACAGAATGGGAACTGGATAACCGCCATGCGCCGGAATATGTACTCCGTTTGTTGGAGTACTACATTCAGAATGAAGGTCTGGCGAAGAAGAAAGTAACGGATGAATGTTTAGAGCTGGAAGAAAGGGGCGGCCTGCATGAAGAAAACTAAAACAAAATGTTATCTCTACACACGGGTATCTACATCCATGCAGGTGGACGGATATAGTCTGGATGCTCAGCGAGACAAACTGCGGAAATACGCTGAATACGAAGATATGGTAGTGGCTGGTGAATATTCTGATGAAGGCTTTTCCGGCAAGAATATTCAGGGCAGGCACGAATTTCAGCGGATGCTGCAAGACATTCAGGACTGCAAAGACGGTGTGGAATATGTGCTGGTGTTCAAGCTGTCCCGGTTTGGCAGGAATGCCGCTGACGTTCTGAATTCCTTGCAGCTGATGCAGGATTTCGGTGTCAATCTGATTTGTGTGGAAGACGGCATTGACAGTTCCAAAGATTCCGGCAAGCTGATGATTTCTGTCCTTTCTGCGGTGGCAGAGATAGAGCGTGAAAATATTCGGACACAGACGATGGCCGGACGGGAGCAGAAAGCCCGTGAAGGAAAATGGAACGGTGGCTTTGCCCCTTATGGATACCGCCTTGAAAAAGGCGAACTGTTGATTGCTGAGGATGAAGTGGACGTGATCCGCACCATCTTTGACCGCTATATTCACACCAACGATGGTGTCAGTGGCGTGGCAAAATATCTGAACCGGCAGGGCTTTGTGAAGAAGTTAAGGCAGAACGGCACCATTCCCGGTTTTTCTGCCAGCTTTGTGAAGAGTATCATTGATAATCCGGTATATATGGGAAAAATCGCCTATGGCAGACGCCGGACAGAGAAGAAGATCGGCACACGGAATGAGATGCACGTAGTTGAGCAATCGGAGTTCCCTGTGTACGAGGGGAAGCATGAGGCTATCATTTCAGAAGAAGATTGGAACCTCGCGCAGGAAAAACGGAAAATCAATGCTTACCGGCGTGAGAAAGTCAATGACCCTACCCACGCACATATCTTGTCCGGTATTCTGAAATGCCCCTGCTGCGGCAAAAGCCTGTACGGGAATATTGCGAAAGCCCACAGCAAGGACAAAAAGACCCGCTATTACTATTACTGCAAGAATACGGTGACGCCAACAGGCCACGAGTGTACCTTCCGGCTGAATATTGAGCAGATGGAAATGAACCGCATGGTAGCGTCAATCATCTCTGCTATGGTCAGTGACCCACGGTTTGCGGATGCAATCAAGGCGAAAATCGGCTCCGCTGTCGATACGAACGATTTGGAGAAGCAGCTGGAAGCATTACAGGCGCAGCTTCGGCAGACATTAGGCACAAAGGCCCGACTGGAACGGCAGATGGACGGTTTAGATGTGAATGACCCGTATTATGACCGGAAAATTTCTGATTTGCAGCGCCGATATGACGAGCAATATGGCGCAATAGATGAGATTGAAGTCCAGATTGACGATGTGCAAAGCCAGATACGGAGTATCCGGCAGGAGAAGATTTCGGGTGATAATATCTACCGCCTGTTGCTGGCATTCGATCAGGTCTATGAAGCAGCCTCCGAAGTGGAGCGGAAGGAGTTCATGCGGGCGTTTATTGAGCGGATTGAGTTATTCCCGGAAAAGCAGCCGGATGGCAACTGGATTAGGAAGATTATCTTCAACTTCCCTGTCCCGGTGAATGGAACAGAAGTGAAAGAATTGCCCTTGGAAAATGAAACAATAGTCGAGACGGTGTGCCTCTTAGTTCTGAGAAATCCGGTGACACATATCAACATTGATGTGGATGTAGAAGAAATGGTGCAGGATAAAAGAGGACTGGCAACCTATGAGCAAATCAAGGATTATGTTCTGGAACACAGCGGATTGAAGGTTAGTAGTCTTTATATCGCACAGGTAAAACAGAAATACGGCATTATTGAGCGCGAGAACTATAATAAACCGAAATCCGAGGATGCCAGGCAGCCACAATGCCCACTGGAAAAGGAAAGAGCCATTACGGAGGCATTGAAACATTTTGGAATGCTATAAAATAAAGGAGGTGCTTCATGTATAACCCACAACTTGAGACTTTTCTCCGTGTGGCGGATGCAGGCAGCTTCAACAAAGCCGCCGAAGAAAGCTACATCACGCCCACGGCTGTCATCAAGCAAATCAATCTTTTAGAAGAATCCCTCGGCGTGAAGCTCTTCGACCGTAGCCACCGGGGGCTGACATTGACAAAAGCTGGGCGCTCCATGTATCAGGACGCCAGATACATCATCCAATATTGCCGCGACTCTGTGACGCGGGCGAAGAACGCCATGCAGGAGGACGAAAACATCATCCGCATCGGCTCGTCCCCCATGACTCCGGCACAGCTTTTGATGGATCTCTGGTCCAGAGTTCAAACGCTGCACCCGGACATCAAATTTCAGATCGTCCCCTTTGAGAACACCCCGGAAAATGCGAGAGAAATCCTTGCAAATCTCGGAAAGAACATTGATGTAGTAGGCGGTATTTTTGATGAGACCATGCTGCACCTGCGTGGTTGTGCTGGGTTGGAGCTGACGCGGGGGCGCTTCTGCTGTGCAGTCTCCATCCACCACCGGCTGGCGGACAAAGACAAGCTGCAAGTTTCTGACCTCTATGGGGAGAATCTGCTGCTGATGCACCGCGGCTGGAGCCACTATGTCGATCAGCTTCGGGACGATCTGTGGCAGCACCATCCGCAAATTCACATTGTGGATTTTGACTTTTACAACATGGATGTGTTCAACCGCTGTGAGAACACCAATGACGTTTTGCTGGCTATTCCCGGTTGGGCAACTGTCCATCCGCTTCTGAAGGTAATCCCAGTGGAATGGAATTACAGCATTCCCTATGGCATTCTCCATTCGCCAGAGCCGACACCGACGGTACAGCGCTTTTTGGATGCAGCCAAAATCATCAGCAAAGAGCTGTACAACTGATTATAACCTAAAGGTATATACTGATGAACGAAGCGAGACTTCTCTTGAAGTCTCGCTTTTTTTATACTATAGGCAGAAGTTCAGGAAAAGGCAGATGATGATATGAAGCTTGGATGTTTCTCTGCGCTGCTGTTTTGTACGGCACTTCTGCTGAGCGGTTGCGGCGCTCGTGAACCACAGGAACCTACGGAAACCACTCCACCCCAAACAGCAGCATTTACAAGGGAAAGCAAAATCAAAGATGTGAAGAATGCTCCAATGTTCGGCTCTTACGGACGGTTGCTGTTCCCTGTAGAGGATGCCTACTACAGCGGCAACACTCTGGAAGAACTTCAACTGACCTACTACAGCCATATCGATCCGGACGAAACGGTGAAGATCGTGAACACCCTGCGAGAGCGGGCAGCGGACGGCCAAACCATCTTCTATCACATCTACACCGACGAGGAAAAGGCGGCTGAACCTGCCAAAGAAGATACAGGATTGTTTTTCTTCAAGGGAGTCCCCGGCGAGAAGTTCGCCATCTGCAATGCAGGCGGTGCCTTTGCCTATGTGGGGGCCATGCAGGACAGCTTCCCTCATGCGCTGGAGCTTTCCAAAAAGGGCTACAACGCCTTCGCTCTCATTTATCGCCCCGGCGCACAGACCGCCTGCGAGGACTTGGCAAGAGCCATCCGCTTCCTTTGCCTGCGGAATCCGTTTATTTGAAATAGTCTTTCCGAATCAAAGACAGAATATCCCGACGCTTTTTCGCGTCGGGATATTTTGTCTTATTTAATTCCTGCGTTTTCTTTGAGTTTAGGATCTTGTGCGGTTTTGTTTATCAGTTGGATATCAGAAACCGTTATTGTCATCTCTTTTTCGATTGCGGGAGTTATTCTTATTGTCCGAGGTTTCTTTTTCAGCGCATTGTTGATGAAAGTCTCCGTCATCGGAATATCTACATATGTTCCCGATTCGGTCTTTTCCACCGTCAGTTCATAAGTCGAAAAACTTGATCTGAAACCGATGATAAGTTCATCTGTCATCTCTGAACCGTTCTGTGAAATTCTCATTCGGATATGCGTGTATTCCGAAAGATCGACATTCGTGTTTATTGCAGAAACGGGTATGTCAAAATACTTACCTTTCTCAGTCAGTTGCGCCGTGATTTTTCCGTTCGTTGCCGTTACGACGGCTTTTTTGTTCGCTGCCGCTATCGCCGCTTCGTTTCCGTCAACCGTGACAAGCGTTTCCACTGCATTCAGTTTGTCGGGAAAAACGAAAAGCGTTCTTTCTTTGTTTCCGACCGAAACGGTAAATTCGTTAAGATAAAGCGTTTCGTCAACCGTAACATTTACTTTGTATCTGCCATTTTCGCCGTTCACTATCTTGCCGTTTATCTTTACGGTATCATTGCCGTTTGTGAAGATGTTAATAACGCCCTCATTCGCATTTGCGTCAAGGAAGCAGATGAAGTCGTCGTCCGCCGTGATAAGTTCGGCGAGTTTTTCTCTTGTATAATAAAGCCTTTGCGTGTCGAGAGACCAATCCGCCGTGTCCTTGTAAAGTCCCGCAAAGAACATTTGAAGCGCGTCGTCGGCTGTGATATCGAGGTTGTATTTTTCTATAAGGGCATTCAGTTTTTGCTCATAAAGCCACAGATATTCATAATCTTCCATTCCGTCGCGCATAACTTCAAGTCTTATCGTCGGAACGGGAACGTTGTCGTCGATTATGCCGTCGCCCTCTTTGCCTATCATTATCAGGTATCCGTCACCCGCAGGGTCGGAAGCCGCCTCGTTTCCGTCTCCGCTTCCCGCGAGATGCGCATAGGGATTTATCCACGGGTTCGGGTCGGGATGCTCGGCGTTTGTGTCTCTGTCCGCAGATGTCGCGGCGTAGCAGAAGTAACCGTCTATATCATAGTCGTATTCTATCCAATGCAGTATTCTTGCGGCTGAGGAATAGGAGTCTATGTGCGTGTTTATCGCGGGATAGGTCGGCCAGTTGCAGGTATAGAACCACAGTTCCTGCCCGTGCTTGTGCACTGGGAGGATTCGGCTACCCGCAGCGGTATGACCACGAGCGGTACCGGGCTATTTTTGGCTTTCCCATCGAGGAATATTACGTCCGCGCGGGGTTTGACTTTACAAAGCACAGCTTTGCAGAGCTGGCCGAAAAATACATGGAGGACTACGTCCCCGCCAGTGCGGCCTGCCCGCTGGCAGACGGCGCCATTGACGCGCTGGAGGCGTTTAAGGCCGCGGGGCTGCGGCAGGTCATTCTGTCGGCCAGCAATCTGGACACGCTGCGGCGTCAGACCGACGAGCGCGGCGTGACGGGCTATTTTGACCGTCTGCTGGGTCTGGGCGACATCTACGCCAAGAGCAAGGTCGAGGTCGGGCTGGCCTATTTAAAGGAAAACGGCTTTGACCCGGCACGCGCCGTCATGATCGGCGATTCCGTCCACGACTATGAGGTTGCACAGGCGCTGGGCGTGCGCTGCGTTTTGCAGTCCGGCGGCCACCAGCCGCCGGAAAAATTGAGGGAAACGGGCGCACCGGTTGTAAAGGGATTGCGCGAAGCCGCGGCGCTGATTTTGGAATAAGAGCTTACGGGAGGCTGTAGGGGCGTCGAGGACGCCGCCCCCTGCAAACAACTGCCCGCCGCTATGATGCGGGTCGATGCTCGCATCGACCCCTACAACAGAGGAGCAACACAATGTCTGACCGCATAAAAGGCTCCGCCTTGACGATGGGCGGCGCGGCGTGCTGGGGCGTTTCGGGCTGCATGGGGCAGTACCTGTTCACCCGCGAGGGGATGGATTCGACCTGGCTCGTGCCCATCCGGCTGTTTCTGGCGGGGCTGATCCTGTGCGGATTCTTTTTTATAAAGGACCGCAAAACGCTTTTTGACCCGTGGAACATCAAGAAAAATCCGCGCAACGCCATTGACCTGCTGGTCTACGGTCTGGCGGGTGTCAGCTGCTGCCAGTTCACCTACTTTCTGACGATTCAGCTGTCCAGCGCGGGCATGGGCACGATTTTGCAGGATGTCTCCCCCGTCATCATCCTGCTGGTCGTCTGCATCCAGCAAAAGCGCGGCCCCCGCGTGTTTGAGATATTCTCGATTGTGCTGGCGCTGGTGGGCGTTTTTCTCATCACGACCCACGGCAGCCTGACCGGGCTGGCCGTCAGCCCGGCGGCGCTGGTCTCCGGCATCGTCAGCGCCTGCTGCGTCGCCATCTACACGATGTGGCCGAAAAAATTGCAGGAGCAGTACCCCACCCCGATGCTGCAGGGCTGGGCGTTTTTGATGGGCGGCATCATGTTTTCGCTCATCTTTCGCCCGTGGCAGATCGACTATGTGCCGACGGCGATGGGCGTGTTCGGCATCTTTATCGTGGTTGTGCTGGGCAATGTGCTGGCGTTCAGTCTGTACATGTCGGGTGTGCCGCTCATCGGCCCGCAGAAGGCGAGCCTCTACAGCTTTGCCGAGCCGGTCACGGCGGCCATCATCAGCACGCTGGTGCTAGGCTCGCCCTTTACGCTGTGGGATGCGCTGGGCTTTGGCTGTATCTTTTTGATGCTGGTGCTGCTGAGCCTGCCCGCAAAACAGAAAAATTAAATATATTACGAAATACACCCGCGCAGGTTTGACACGAACCCCTGTGCGGGTGTATTATAGTATCATGTGTAAAACTATATAAAACCACTATTAGCCGCACCTCTACACGCGGCGGAAAATACAGGGGAACTGTTATGTCTTTTTTTGAAAAACTGTTCGGCTCTTTCTCGGACAAAGAACTCAAGCGCATCAACCCGCTCAAGGACAAGGTCCTTGCCCTGGAGCCGGAGATGGCCAAGCTGACCGACGAGGAACTGCAGGCCAAGACCACCGAGTTCAAAGAGCGCCTTGCCAAAGGCGAGACCCTCGACGACCTGCTGCCCGAGGCGTTCGCCGTCTGCCGCGAGGCCGACTGGCGCGTGCTGGGCATGAAGCCCTACCCCGTGCAGATCATCGGCGGCATCGTGCTGCACCGCGCCTGCATCGCCGAGATGCAGACCGGTGAAGGCAAGACGCTGGTCGCTACCATGCCCACCTACCTGAACGCCCTGACCGGCGAGGGCGTGCATGTTGTCACCGTCAACGATTACCTGGCCCGCCGCGACTCCGAGTGGATGGGCAAGGTCTACCGCTTCCTGGGTCTGACCGTCGGTCTGGTCGTCCACGGCGTCGAGGCCGGGGACCGCAAGAAGGCCTACGAGGCCGACGTCACCTACGGCACGAACAACGAGTTCGGCTTTGACTACCTGCGCGACAACATGGTCGTCTACAAGGCCAACATGGTGCAGCGCGGCCATGCGTTTGCCATCGTGGACGAGGTCGACTCCATCCTGATCGACGAGGCCCGTACCCCGCTGATCATCAGCGGCAAGGGCGAGGATTCCAGCGTGATGTACAAGCGCGCGGACGACTTTGCCAAGACGCTGAAAAAGAGTGTTATCGTCGAGCTGGACGACAAGGTCGAGGCCGAGGAGCAGGTAGACGGCGATTACGTCGTGGACGAAAAGCGCAAGACCGCTACCCTGACCGAGTCCGGCGTCAAAAAGGCCGAGGCGTTCTTCCACGTCGAGAACCTGGCCGACGCCGACAATATGTCGCTGCGCCATTACATTGACGGTGCGATCAAGGCCCGCGGCGTTATGCACCGCGATACCGACTATATCGTCAAAGACGGTGAGGTCATCATCGTTGACGAGTTCACGGGCCGTCTGATGTATGGCCGCCGCTTCAACGACGGCCTGCATCAGGCCATCGAGGCCAAAGAAGGCGTGACCGTTGCCGCCGAGAGCAAGACGCTGGCCACCGTCACCTTCCAGAACTACTTCCGCATGTACAAAAAGCTGTCCGGCATGACCGGTACAGCCTCCACCGAGGCCGACGAGTTCAGCGAGATTTACGGCCTGAACATCGTCAGCATCCCCACCAACAAGCCCCGCGCCCGTAAGGACCTGCCCGACAGCGTCTACAAGACCGTCAACGGCAAGTACAACGCCGTCATTGAGCAGGTCGCCGAGTGCCACGCCAAGGGTCAGCCTGTCTTGGTCGGCACCGTCAGCGTCGAAAAGAGCGAGGCGCTGTCCAAGCTGCTGAAAAAGAAAGGCATCGAGCACAACGTCCTGAACGCGAAGCAGCATGAGCGAGAGGCCGAGATCGTCGCGCAGGCCGGCAAGCAGGGCGCGGTCACCATCGCCACCAACATGGCGGGCCGCGGTACCGATATTATGCTGGGCGGCAACGTGACCTACATGGCCAAGGCGGCCCTTAAAAAGGAGCTGTCCAAGGAGCTGACCGCCAACCTGGCAGAGCTGAAGGATGCCTACGAGCATGAGAAGGCCCGCGCCAAGGCCAGCGGCACCGAGCTGCCTACCCCGCCGGAGGCCGGTATTGATGCCAAACTCGAGATGCTGATGACCGAGTGCGACGGCCACGCCGAGACCGAGGACGCCGAAATTCTCCATGCCCGCAAGCGTTTTGAGGAACTGTGCGAGGAATTTACCCCCGAGGTCAAGCGCGAGGCGGAGGTTGTCCGCAATGCGGGCGGCCTGTTCATCATCGGCACCGAGCGCCACGAGAGCCGCCGTATCGACAACCAGCTGCGCGGCCGTGCAGGCCGTCAGGGCGACCCGGGTGCATCCCGCTTCTTCCTGAGCCTGGAGGACGATCTGATGCGCATTTTCGGCGGTGACCGCGTCCAGAGCCTCATGGATTCCCTGGGCCTCGACGAGGATGTGCCCATCGAGAACAAGCTCATCACCAACACCATCGAGAGCGCCCAGAAGAAGCTCGAAGCGTCGAACTTTGCAATTCGTAAGCAGGTGCTGCAGTATGACGACGTCATGAACCAGCAGCGCGAGATCATCTACAAGCAGCGCCAGATGGTGCTGGACGGCGAGGACATCTCCGGCAAGCTGCACGAGATGATGCGCCAGGCCATCGACGATGCCTGCACGAACTACCTGAACGGCGAGACCGCCGACGACTGGGATTTTGCCGGGCTGCGCCGCCACTTCATGAACTGGCTGTGCCTGCCCACCGACTTCAACTACACCACCGAGCAGCTGGGCGACCTGACGAAGGAGGGCATTGCCGACGAGCTGTACAAGCGCGGCATGGACATCCTGACCGCCAAGGAAAAGCGCTACGGTGCCAAGACGATGCGCGAGCTTGAGCGCATCTGCCTGCTGCGCAATGTTGACAGCAAGTGGATGGAGCACATCGACAACATGGACCAGCTCAAGCAGGGCATGGGCCTGCGCGGCTACGGCCAGCATGACCCCGTGGTCGAGTACCGCATCGAGGGCTTCGCGATGTTCGATGAGATGATCGCGTCGATCCGCGAGGATGCCGTCCACATGCTGCTGACGATTGAGATCCGCCAGCAGAACGCCGAGCCGAAGCGGGAGCAGATCGCCAAGCCCACCGGCGATAATGCGCCCGGTGATACCGGTGCCAAGGCCCCGGCCCCCGTCCGCGTGACGAAGATCGGCCGCAACGATCCCTGCCCCTGCGGCAGCGGCCTGAAGTGGAAAAAGTGCACCTGCAAGGAGTACCACCCCGACCTGTAAGCAATACAAAAGGCGCTGCCCGGGATAAGGCGGCGCCTTTATTGTAGGGGGCGTCTTAGACGCCCCGCAGCATGGCCGCTCTCTCCGTAGGGGCGGATCCCATATCCGCCCGCGGAGGGGTCAAGACCCCTCCCCTACAATGCTTTTTTGAATGGGTAGAGTTGTAGGGGCCGCACATGTGCGCCCCGCAGCTTTCCCGCAAACGACCGCTTATTTTTATGCCGCGGGCCGGGCATGCCCGGCCCCTACGGTGGCAGCGTCTCTGTAGAGGCGAACATGGTTCGCCCGCCCGTTCACCACCTTCCCTTTTAACGAGGTAACATCATGAAAGCCCGAATCATCCGCGAACCCCGCTGCGCCTTACTCTGGCGCATTGACGAAAGCTACCCCAACTATGCCGCCATCGCCCGCGCGGCCAGGCGCTATGACGTCAAGCTCCGCCCCGTCGCGGGCGGCGACCTCGGCGGCATCGTCGGGGACCTCTGCGCGGGCAGGCCAGCCCCGGCGTTTGCGCCGCTTATCGCGGTGCCGGACCGCCCGGCCATCATCGTCAGCGGACTGCGCCATGACAACGGCGAGTTGGGCGCGTTCCTTGACCTTATCAAAATGGGCGGCGCGTCCATTCCGGTGCGCAGCATGGTCACGCCCACCAGCAAGGGCTGGACGCTGGCAAACCTGCTGCTGGAATTAAACACCGAGCACGAGACCGTGCAGGGCGGCAACGCATGAAGCGCCGCCTGACCGCGCTGCTGCTGGCACTGCTTTGTCTGCCGCTGACCGCCTGCCAAAAGCAGCAAAATTTGTACAGTGCCACCTGGTTCGACCTGTTTGACACTGTCGCCATCGTGCAGGGCTATGCCGACAGCCAGGACAGCTGGAACGCCCAGACACAGGCCATCTACAGCGATTTACAGCGCTATAACGAATTGTTTGACATCTACCACCACTATGATGGCGTCATCAACCTGTATGATGTCAACGCCCGGGCCGCCGCTGCGCCGGTGCAGGTCAGCGACGAGCTGTACGCATTTTTGCGCTGGTGCAAAGACACCGCTTACCCTGCCGCCAACGGCGCGACAAACATCGCCGCAGGTGCGGTGCTGCGCCTGTGGCACGATGCGCGGGAAAGCGACTCCCCTACCCCGCCCGACGCGGACGCCATCGCGGCGGCGCTGGCGCATATCGACGTAGAGGATCTGGCTCTGGACGATGCAGCACAAACCGTCTATTTTGCTGACCCGGAGATGGCACTCGACGTCGGTGCGGTGGGCAAGGGCTACGCCGTGGAGCAGACCGCCCGAGCCGCACAGGCCCGCGGGCTGACCAGTGCCCTGCTGAACATCGGCGGCAACGTGCGCGCCATCGGCACAAAGCCCGGCGGCAAGCCCTGGACCGCGGGTGTCGAGAATCCCTGGGGCGATGACCCCGCGTACATACAGGCCGTCGAGCTGGCCGACGGCGACAGCCTGGTCATCAGCGGCGACTACCAGCGCTACTTTGAGTACGACGGCGTGCGGTACGCCCACCTGATCGATCTGACGACGGGCTACCCTGCCCGCTACGTCAGCAGTGTGGCCGTGCTGGCCCGCGCCGACACCGGAGGTCTGGCCGACGCGCTTTCCACCGGGCTGTTCTGTCTGCCCGAGGAGACCGGCCAGGCCCTGGCCGCGCAAAACCACTATGCCGTCCTCTGGATGCACCCTGACGAGACCACGAGCCAGAGCGCAGACTGGCCGCAATAAAAACAACCCCCGATTGCCTGAAATCGGGGGTTATATATTTGCTGTAAATTTATACAAACTGTACAATTCTCACCGCTGCGGATTGATGATCGTGCGCCAATCGAGGTCGCCGTGCTCCAGGCCGTGGATGAGGACCTCGGCGGTGGCAATGTTTGTGGCAACGGGAACGTTGTGCACGTCACAGATGCGCAGCAGGTTCATCTCGTTCGGCTCGCTGGGCTTGGCGCTGATGGGGTCGCGGAAGAAGAGCAGCATGTCCACTTCCTCACAGGCGATGCGCGCCACGATCTGCTCGGCACCGCCGTGGCCGCCGGGCAGGAACTTTGTGACCTTCAGCCCGGCGTTTTCCTCCACCAGGCGGCCGGTCGTGCCGGTTGCCAGCAGACGGTGCTGCTCCAAAATATGGCGATACGCCATACAAAACTGCACCATCAGCTCCTTTTTGGAGTCATGGGCTATCAATGCAATCGTCATAGGTAAATGCCACCATCCTTCGCAGCAGAGTACAATATATTAAAAGGTAAGCGGGACGCGCTGCCCGCACAAACGCTTTGCCATGGCCTGTCCGGCCACAACGGCGGGATCCGCAGCGGGCGGTACCGTGCCGTTGGCCCCGGCCAGCTGCAGAACGCGGCTTTCGGGGATGACCGCCAAAAGCTGCACGCCGACGGTGTCGATGCACTCGTCCAGATCAGCCACGGCAGCGTTTTTGCCGAAGCTCTCGCGCCGGACGCGGTTCATCACCAGGCGCACGGCGCTCTGCGGGCGGCCACCCGCCAGCAACCGGTCCGCCACGATCTTGCCGTCGCGCAGGGCCACGGGGTCGGGCGTCAGCACCAGCAGGGCCTTGTCCGCCACGGTGGAGGCCGCTGTGAACGGCGCGCCCATGCCGGCAGCGGTGTCCAGCAGGATAAAATCAAAATAGGGCCGCATAGCGGTCAGCAGACGTCCCAGCGGGGCCGCCTCCACCGCGCCGCCCTCATACGGGGCACTGATGACGGACAGCCCGGGGTACAGCGGGCTGGGCACAACGGCCTTGGCCCCCTCGCATCTGCCGCACAAAACATCCTCAATGTCGTAAACGGTGCGGCCATAGACGCCTGCGATAATGTCCACGCTGCGCAGACCGGAGTCCAGCTCCACCAGCAGGGTCTTGCGGCCCAGCCGTGCCAGGCAGGCCCCCAGCAGTACCGAGACGGTACTTTTTCCGGTACCGCCCTTGCCGGAGCAGACCATGATACACTGTGCGTTCATGTCGGCTCCTCTCCACAGTTGCATTAACACTATCTCGCATATATTCTATCACACTTCCGGCTGGACTGCAACTGGCTTTTTGTCAAAATGTGACATGTTCTTTTTGAAGAAAATCACGATAAGGGAAACTTTTTGATGCACTAAATCGGCAGAATGCCCAAGCGCACACGATGGGAGTTGAGCGGCGCTCCGCAATCATCTGCCAAAGACGGCATCCAGCACAGCGCGCAGGATGGGCGCGGCGTTGGACCCGCCACCGCCGTATTCCAGCACGACGGCCATGGCGATTTGCGGGTCGTCCGCGGGCGCATAGCCGATCAGCACCGAGTTGACATAGTGCCCGCCGCCGGGCAGGGTGTCCGCCAGCTGGGGACTGCCGGTCTTGGCCGCGCAGGCCACGGGGGCCTCGCGCAGGACGCGGGTCGTCCGGGCCATCCGCTTCATGCCGTCGCGGACGGGGCCGAACACGCCCTCGCCGCCCGGAACCGTGGTGAACGTCGGGGCGTACTGCCAGACGGTCTCGCCGGTGGCGGCGTTCACGGCGCGGTCCGCAAAATGCAGGGCGGGCCGCTGCCCGCAGTTGGCCAGCGCAGCCGCGTAGACCGCCAGCTGCAGCGGCGTCACGGCGGTGTTGCCCTGCCCGATGGCGGCCATCAGGGTCAGCCCGGCCTGGTAGTTTTCGTCGCTGCTCCACGTCAGGCGGCCCTGTGCCTCGGTGATTTCAACGCCGGTGGGCGTGGCCAGTCCCAACTGGCGTGCCATCGCGGAAAACACATCCACGCCCAGCCGCCGCCCGACATCGTAAAAAAAGATGTTGCAGCTGTACTCCAGCGCCGTGCGCAGGTCTACCGGCCCGCCGTGGCCGTATTGCAGGCAGCCCGGCTGGTAGCCGCTGTAAAACCCGTACCGCCCGGTGCAGTTGACCGTGGCGGCGGGG
>OLOW01001738.1_pt1 | contig 15135 bp, 17 predicted proteins | sample 1672801 | NCBI WGS metagenome assembly OLOW01 (sample SAMEA3136725, study PRJEB25190) | human gut metagenome | biome: human gut; feature: human-associated habitat; material: faeces | place: Austria | collected 2013 | reverse complement strand
ATGCTGGTCAGGGAATAACATCCGGTACTTCCACCTATTCCTCAAAATCCTCCTTCGCCCTCCGAGAGCAGCGCAGAGCTGCGCAAGCAGGTGCTGGCCGCCCGCGCCATTCAGGCCAAGCGCTACGCTGCGCCGGGCTTTAAGGGAGTGCACTGCAACGCCCAGCTGAACGCCGGACAGGTGCGGCGCATCTGCCGCATGACCCCCGGTGCCGAGCAGCTGCTGCGCAGTTCCTACGATGCACTGGGACTTTCCGCTCGGGCGCATGACCGCATTTTGCGGGTAGCCCGCACTGTGGCCGACCTTGCGGGCAAGACCCTGCTGGACGAGGATTCTCTGCTGGAGGCGCTGCAATACCGGGCGCAGGAGAAATTGGACGGATAAGGCAGTCTGCACTCTAAAAATACAACAGAAAGAGGACGGAACACATGAAGCGCGCATACACAAACGGTATTCTTCTGGACGGTACCGAGCAGATGGAACCGGTACGGGGCAAGGTGCTGCTGACCGAAAACGATAAGATCACCGCCATTGCAGATGCGAGTGTAAGCCTTGACGGCTACGAGGTCATCGACCTGCACGGTGGGTATCTGTGCCCGGGGCTCATCAACCTGCACGTCCATCTGGCAGGCAACGGCAAACCCAGCGCAAAGCCCCGGGACAATGCAGCGCTGGCCGCTGGGCTTTTTGCGGATGCTGCCCTCGCCGTTGGCTCGTTTCTTTGCCATTTATGATCCCTCCTTTTTAATACAAACACATACCACAGAGTTTTTGGAATAGCTACTAAAATATTTCAGATTTTTTCGCAGCCTGTTCGTCGATCCATTCCATGAATTTGTCACGGGGAACGATGATGCGGCTTCCCAGGGTGATGGTGGGGAAATCCCTGCGGTGGGCCACCTCGTAGGCGTGGGCCAGACCGATGCCCAGCACATGGGACACATCCTCTACGGTCAGCATCAGCGGGAGTTCGTCAAAAGAATTGTATTTGGATTTTCTCATTCAGTTCCTTTCTACCTTCTGGGCGGAAGGGTTTTAGTTCTTTGTTTTGCGACCCAGTTTTTGCGCCTCTTACATGGTCAGATCGGGCCACTGCTCCTCATGGTCATCCAGCTTGTGGCCCAGGGCCATGCGCTTCTCCTGCAACTTTTTCAGCCGCTTGCGGTCGATCTGGATACCGCCGGGTCGGGACTTGGGTACGGAGTTGTCCCGGAACACCCGGCTCATGTGGTGGAGCAGCCGGGTCACCGCCAGCATCGCAGAGGGCAGACGGTTTTCCTCCAAATGGTTCAGAAGGTACTGTGCATACTGATTGCCTTGCTCGGCGGATCGGGTCAGCCAGTGGATTGCTCGTTCCTCGTCATAGGGAGCTTCCGTTCCGGTAAGGTACAGCTTGCCCAGCATATACTGGGCGTAGGGGTTTCCCCGCTCGGCTGACCGAGTGAACCACTCCACGGCGGCATCACTATTTCGTTTGATCAAATCACCTTTGAACAGTTCTTTAGCTAAACGATGCATGGCGTATCTTTTTCGCCTCCTCCGTGTTAGAATAAAAAGAGACCGTGCTCCCGGGAGCACGGCCAGAGATGGAATGACCTTCCGAGCGGATTGCCGTATGGCGGAGAGTGCTCATGCTCTCATAGATGTTCTGTCGAAGGCCATGTGGATTCGTCGGCGCGGATACCGTGCCGTACCGAACCAGGGGCAACCTCACCCGGGTGAAATTGTCCTTCTATTATTACTTAGAAAAAATTCGCAAAATCGGAAGGTCTGGAATTGTAAACTTTTTGTGAACGCAGGAAGGGTGGTGAGCTCATGTCCTTCAAGGATACCCAGTCTTATAAAGAGCTTCAGGCCGATTGGCGCTGGATACACGAAATGGACCCGGAAGCCGCCGCCGCTGCAGACCAGTGGGTGAAGGAGCATCCGGAGGAGTGGAAGGAGCTGGAGCATATGCTCTACTACAGCGAGGCGAACTTTCACAAGCGTGTAGCACCGGATACTCTGGAGGATGTGGATATAAAGCAGCCCCGATCTTACAATCCGGAAGCGTTCCTGCCGGAGGAAGTACGCAATGCGATTTACAATGACAGACGTTGGTTTGACCGAAGCAAGTATCTGCCGGAGGGTTCTGATGAAGATCCCTTCATGTATTTGGACACCCAAATCTATGACGCCCTGCATGCGCTGACCGAACTGCAGAGGGAGATTTTGTTCCGCACTGTCATCAATGGCGAGTCCACTGAATCCGTCGCACAGGACAAACAGTGTTCGTCCAGAAACATCCGGGATATCCGGGCTCGTGCGCTTCGACAGATACGGGCCAAAATCAAAAGACGTGAAGGCTACGGCAGACCCGGCGTTGCCAGCATTATTTTGCTGTTTATGCTGCTTGTTGGTGTTCCGCTTGCTTGCTGGGGAGAACAGCTTTGGGCCGCATATCCCTGGCTGGAGTCTGTGGCTGCAGTGCTTAGCGCATTGGTTATGGCTGTCATGTTCCAAAATTCCCTTCGCAGAGAAGCAGAAAGGCTGCTGCGCCAGCATTGGGCCAGCCTGAATGGGTCGCAGAAAAAAGAATAGTCGTTACGAAAAAAGGAGCTGAGACCGCCAGATCTCAGCTCCTTCTAATCGCATGGTGTTATCGTCGGTTTTCAAGCAGTTTATCGTCACTTTTTATCGCCGCTTTTATCGTCACTTCCATCGCTTATCGCTTGTGTTTTTACTGCCGTTTATCGCTTGCGGATGTATCAATGGCATCGACTATTGACCAGACTGTATATCAGATACCAGTTGAATCAATGTTTCTTCCCGGCATTTCTTTTTGAGTTCGCATTCCCAAACAATGATGACTTTCCAACCAGCCTCGCGCAGTAACTCACCGTTGCGCTTATCCCGTGCTACATTTCCAAGAATTTTAGGTTCCCAATATTCTCGGTTAGAAGACGGCCAAACAAAGCGAGGGCAATCATGTTTATGTCAAAAACATCCGTTTACAAAAATTACAGTACGGTACTTGGGAAGAACAATATCAGGGCAGCCGGGCAAGCTGCGAACATTTTTACGGTAGCGAAAACCCTGCGAGAACAAAAACTTCCGCACGATTTCCTCAGGTTTATTATCTTTGCTCCGGATATGTGACATATTCATGCTTCGTATTTCTTTAGAATGGTTGTCCGCCATAATTCATCCCTCTGCTTTCTGATAGCGGCATTGCAACATCTATAAGCAGGCAAAAACTGCAAGAACATAGAAATTAACTTCGGATTCTCACAAAACATGTTGCTTTTTCGTAGTTTTTGATGTATTATAAGATGGTTGAAGGGAGGTACACATATGAGAATCAGTTATCATAGGCTGCTAAAACTTATGATTGATAAAAACATGAAAAAGAAAGATTTACAGGCCCTTACCGGGTTGAGTGCCTCCTCCATTGCAAAATTGTCGCGCGACGAGATGATCAGCATGGATGCACTTATGAAAATCTGTGCTGTTTTTGGCGTTCAGTTCTCTGATGTTGTAGAGATTGTTTACGAAAACACAGATAACACAGGACAATAACATACAGATTGGATTCCGTTATCTTGGTAAATTTAGATACTTGACTAATTGGTTAAGCAGAGCGAATATACCTCAACGGATTTCCCACCTTTGTATGAACGCAATGCTGTCTTGGATCGAATGGTCACTACAACGAAGAGAAGGTAATTGAAATGGCTTATAAAGTGGTAGACCTGTTTGCAGGCGCAGGAGGATTAAGCCTGGGATTTATGCAGACAGGGAAATTTGAAATCGTTGCAGCCGCAGAAAACAATCCCGGTGCACGCAAAACCTACAAACGGAATCACAAGTTGACGCGTCTATATCCTGATGTCCGTACAATTGATTACAGGGAATTAGAGGAGTCCTGTGGTAAAATCGATGTAGTTATCGGAGGTCCGCCTTGTCAAGGTTTCTCTAATGCAAATCGGCAGCATACTACCATTATCAGCATGAACAATCGTCTGGTCAAGGAGTATGTTCGGGCGGTTCGAGAGCTGGAGCCCGAAGCGTTTGTTATGGAAAATGTGGCTATGCTCAAATCTAATATCCATCGATTTATGGTAGAGGAAACCGACATCGATGACCCCATCATTATGGGATTAACTCTCTCTGAAGATAAAATTGAGTTGTTGCCAAAAGGCATCAATTTCCCCGATGCAGTTAACTTTGCTAAAAATTCCTCTAACATCAAAACTTATCTGTGGGACGAAAAAGAACTCAAAGCGATTACTGTGTTATACCGCTTTCGTATCAACAGACCCAAGTTTGCCAACTCTGTAGAGCGCTATCGAAAGTATCTCACCAAACTGTTGACAGATATTATGGCGTCCAACGATGAAGATTGGGTGCGAACACAAGAGCGCGAAATGGCACAAATACTGATTGCCTACATGAACGGAGAAGAAATAGAATTTGATGCATTGATTCGTGCTATCGAAATCCCACTCTCTGTACAGCGTATGTTAGGCAGGATGCAGGAACTGTTGGATAACAACATCCATGTAAACGAATATCGCTTCGAAAATGGTACAGTTATCGCAGCAGTGCAGTCTTATGCTGTTTTTGACTATATCGATGGTGTTTTGTCTGCAGCACCGTACAATTATGATATTACAGCAAAAGTCTACAATGCTCTCGATTACGGCGCCCCGCAGAAGAGAGAACGGTTCATTATTGTCGGTACAAAAGAGGGAATTGTTTATGTTCCTCCAAAGCCTGAGTTTACAAGTGATACATTTCACACTGTGCGAGACGCTATTGCTGACCTGCAAGATGTCCCTGCTGTAACAGAGGTCGATGCACCCCCTGTTGAATTGCAGCGCATGGATAATCTGAGTGCTTTGGCTCAAGTCCTTCGTGGCAAATTGCTGTATAATCACGTGTCCACTGCGACCCGTGAAACCGCGCAAGCTCGTTTCGCAGCATTAAAAGAAGGCCAGAATTTTCATGATCTGGGTTCTGAGTTAAAAACTACGTACAGCAATGCAGACAGAACGCAAAACACTATTTATATGCGATTGAAATACAACGAGCCTTCTGGTACTGTTGTGAATGTCAGAAAATCCATGTGGGTACATCCCGAGTTGGATCGAGCTATATCTATCCGAGAGGCCGCCCGCCTGCAGACTTTCCCAGACGCCTTTGTTTTTGAAGGTTCTAAAGACTCGCAGTATCAGCAGGTAGGAAACGCAGTTCCTCCATTTTTGTCAAACGCAATTGCGCGAAGTTTGGTCAAAGCATTAGACACTGAGAAGAAATAAGAGAAAGGTGACCCGAGTAACTTGCTTGGGTCACCCTTTTTGTCATTTAGCAAGTTCACGAGCCTTCGCCAGAATCTTGTTGTAAATAGTATCATAAGGCAGGCAATCCAGAATATATGTGCCACCCAGTAGGTTTAGATACTTTGATAGTTCTCCAACTATGTCAGTGTTGATATTCAATCCTTCTGCACGCGCGGTAAGGATAGCACTTACAAATGCGCGAATGATGGTAGGACTGTTGGAGGTATTGCGCTCAATAATGTGCAGCGCATGGTCAGCATTTTCACACACGAACTTCGTAAGTTCATAAGGATCGGGACGAGAGTCATCATAAGTAAGTCTGCCAATCCACCATAGACGGGCGAGCGCATTTCTGCTTAACGACCGCCGCGCACCAAAGCCAAAAAAGTAATGTGCCTTTACATCTTGTTTGGTACATTTTAGGGCTATTTTCCATCTGTATTGTGTGTACTCATAAAACGGTCCCAAACACAGACCCGCCCACAAGCGTTCATCCGACGCCTGGGAGTCAGAAATGAAGCTCAGTTTTCCGTAAAATTCCTGGACATTAGCCGCATCTGTTAAATAGGCCTTGTCCATCGGTTGAGACATATCCAGGTGAATATCCGGCATTGGATACTTTGTGTTGAGAAATGGGGAATGTCCCAGTTCCTCTTCAATCCAAGCGTTGGAAGGCTGAGCGAACTTGCTGACATACTGATCTAAGTTTTCTTTTATAGCATTTAGATCGTCCCAGCTTATAAATTGCAGATTCATTCCTCATCCCCTCCTGTGGTTCCAAAGCCATCACAGAGAACTTTAAAGGCTTCGGTAAGCGGATCATTAATCAAGCGCTGTGCCAGCACAACCATATTCTGCTGATTGAAATCGTTACTTTCAATATCGACATCAAATTTTGTTAGCAGAGTTTTTCGCACAGTTCTATACCAGCCACACTCGGACAACTCCTCGCGTTCCTCAATACTTCTGCATTTCAACTCCTCCAGCGCATATGTGAGTGCTGGGATAATTGTAATAGCATTCAGAACAGGCTGTGTTATAGGAGCCTTAGCGAGCTGCTTATAACTGTAGTAGTCGTTGAGCGGCAGTTTCACAACGATTTTCTGACCGTCAATACCCACAATCATGTGTGTCACTAATGGATCTGCGTTGCGAATGATACTGAAAACAGAGGGGGTGTTTGCCAAATCCTCCATTTCTTTAGCAATGGTCGCATTGACCTGCTTCCCCACCGCTAAGACGCATCCTGCTTCAATCTCAAAGGTCGTTCCGCTGTAGTCATCATGAAATCCCGGATTACTATACCCGGTAATATCCTGAGTCGCAACAATAAACGGGCATATCTGTAACTTGCCGCATATCTTCTTGTCTGAAAGCATGCGGCTTTCCGCTACCTTTTCAGTAGTCACAACCTCACGGAAACCAGTCTGAGCACATTCCAGATGGTAAACATACCGGGCCTGTCCATCATGAATTAGCTTCTTCAGTCCCTCGTTGGTAAGAGAGGCCATAAAGTCAATACGGATGTTATAGCCATCTTTCTGCAAATCAATGGTAGTATCAAAACTACCGTCTTTGTAATCATCAGAATAATATGCTAAGACAGGGTAAGGATACAGTTTATACCTTATTTCCATATGCTTTCACCTCCATCGAACAGTAGTCGTGGAAATCAATCTTTACGGATAGTTTCACAGGAACATTTTCGGTAAAGGTTAATCCGCTGATTTTATTTCCGCTCACCGTCAGTTCAGCACCTTCTGCGGTTGCAGAAATAACTGCTGCATCGTAGTTCTGGGATTCCGCAGACATGAAAAGGCTGATAATTCCGTCTGTTGCAGATGCATTGGGAACAAAAGTGACAGTATACTCCCCCTGACTCTTGTTCGTACACATAACACGTGACTTTACTGCAGACACTGCAGCCAAACTCTTGCGATGTTCAGTAGGCTTGTCACCCTTTCCAACGCCTTCTCCGCTTCCACCGCCGCCATTGCCGCTGCCTCCGGCGGCAGTGCCTTCGCGACTGCCTTCACCAGGAATATCATCTATGATAATATCTCCATCGGGATCATCGACTTCAGTAGTGCCTGTACCAGCTTGGCTCATACTGCCCGGCTTGGGACTGCGGGACACAGTCTTTGTTTCAAGCACTTGTATGGCATCGTTGATGTTTTCGCCCTTATCTTCGGGTCTCGGTTGTGCTGAATCTTGCTCAGCGGCGAGATACTCTCCAACAGAAGGGTCAAGCGCTTCTTCGCTATCATCATTTTTCAGCTCATCCAAACAGGCTTTGATAAACTTAGTAAGGGCGGATAGAACACCCTTAGCCTCAGATTTATTTTCAGCACGCTCAATTTCCCATTTTGTGTGTTGAGGATTCTCCAGGGTTCTGAGATATTCGTTGAGCTTGTCACCTTCGATGTATAACACGCCTGCAAAGGGAATTAATCCGTTGATATTACCCTTATCCATAATTTTCATACCTGTTCGGCGAACCATTGCAACCCTTCTGTGAAAATCAGGCTGTATCATGAGGCGAAGTGTCACCTTACCCATTGTACCGATGTCTTTTGTGTATGTGGGCGATTTTTGCTCGTCCGCAGTAAGTACCTGATAGTATTCGTCAGCATATTCGGAAAAATATGCTTGATGGGATGCAACCAGTTCTGGCAAGGTCTCCTTGCTGATGATGATATCCTCGACCTCAACAATAAGTTCTCCGGTATATACCGCATACAAAAAGCCGTCAAGGACCGATGCTACCATATCATATTTCCAATCCTTGCTGCCATTGAAGCCCAAAACAAAGATGTCTGTGCCGCTCTTTCCTATCTCGCGGCTATAGGAAGGATCAATGGATATTTGCTGTTTTACAGGAGCATTTTTATCTGCTCCGTAAAATCCGATACCCTGCGTAGTCTCACCTTTTTTATCCTTAAAGCTGGTAAGACGGGCTACTCCCTGATACGCAGCTACACCATCACTATCCAAAGTGCTATAAAAAACAGTTCTAAAAGCAGAGCAGGCATAAGGTGCAAATTTACCAATGCCAAAAGAGCCGCCGTGAGACCCGCTCTTGTCAGATGCGCCCTGAGACTTGGTAAGATTACACCAAGGAGAATTGTATTCTTCATCAGAGCCAAGCAACCCTGTGGTGTTGGTATCACTGATTCTTAAACAGGTAATCTTAGGCTGCTTTGCCAACTTAAGAGCAGACTGAAAAAAGCTCTTTGCTTTAGTAGATTTCTGCTTAGACCAGTATTCCAACGACCTGGAAAATGCGTCGTCTAAGTCATCAAAGCCAGGAATTGCAGACGGCGCAATCTCAAATGTGCGAAAAATAATACGAGTAGGTTCACCGTTCTTCAGATTTGCATCGATGGAATTCTGGCAAATCTCGCGCGCCAAGGATTTGATGGGAGTGCCATTAAAGGTTTCAACGCCAGAATCTGCAATACCAAAAATCTGACCATGGTTATTAGACGGAAAATTCCAAGCATATCTGTGAAGAGAGAATAGAGCCATTCGATAACACCATCCTTACTTTAGGGTAAACCTGGAGGTTCTGCTGCTTTCAACTTTCTGGTATTTTTTCTTTGCTTCACGAAGTTCAGTTTCGATGGCAGAGAAAATCTGATCGACATCCTGTTGAGTATACTCATAGGTATTAGTGTTTGCACAGTTCCCCAGCAATTGAAGCATATCGATGATTTTGTTTGTCCTGGCTTCTGCCAACCTAACAAATCTATCGCGCTTGGATTCGGACTTTTTTTCCATAATGACTGCTCCTTCGACTTATTTTGATTTGATTATATAGATCGGTCGAGTATATGTCAATATATTTTTCAAATAATTTTTGTATTTTTAGAATATTGTATTTTATTTTAATTTTGTGGCGCTCATTTATTGCAAGTAGGTTGGCTTAAATAAAAATATTTTTGAGTACACCGCGCGTCAATTTGCTTTTAAAATGTTTTGCAGGTGAATTTCATAACGCTCCCACCATTATCTTTTTATTTGTCAAGGTGATCGTTTGGCGTTCATTTCGTGTGTACGCTTATCGCCGATTTTCAAACCGCTTATTTCATTGTTTATGCGGCGCAATTTTTGAGGTCAGCCCATAATGCCGATTTTGTTGCCATTCTCGTACATATCCTCGGCGTACTCGACATGGTTGGGTCCCTGGCTTTCTATCCAGCCGAAGCCAGGAACATAGACCATATCCGCCAGTTCGTTATCGTTAGCTATTGGCTCCGGTGCCGATTTAGGTTCGGGTTGCGCGGGCTGTACCGGGGTGGGATCTGTCTGCACAGGAGGTGCAGATTTCTGTTCTGCCACGGGTTCATCTTCTATTTCCGGTGCAGGGATGGGCAACTCCTCGGCGGCCCCTTCCGGGGCTGATTCAGCTTCCGGAATTCCCGATTCTTGCTTTTCTACAATTGCTGGCAACACCCGTTCTTCTGTCTCTGGGGGTGTCGGCCGTGGAGTGGTCACGGCGGTCGTTTCGCTCGGCGTGGGTGTTTTCTCGACCTTTTCGGTCTGTGTCCATACAGCGGCACACAGAGCGAGACAGGCGGCGAATGCAGCGGCAATGATGATTCTATTTTTCATTTTGTTTCCTCCTCTTTGGATGTAAAATGATTGAGTTCTGTGGACAACTCACCTTTTGCGGAATAGATATCAGAACTTCAGAAGATTATCCAGAGCATTTGCTGCCTGCTGCAGCTCACTCTGCATAGGTTCCTTTGGCATATCTTCATCCTTTTTTGCCGTGTACAGCAGATAAGGTTCATAGTCCTGCCGGGTTATCGATAGCCGGTAATGTCCCAACATCCGCGCCAGTTCCTTGGTTTCCACGCCGTTCCGCAGAGATAGAACGGCGCAGGTGTGCCGGAGATCTGTGAATCGGATATGGTCAAGCCCCGCTTCCTTGATGATCTCGTTATGCATCCGGCGCACCATCTGCGGCGAGTAGGGCCTCTGCGTGGCCGGGTGCATAAACATGAGCGGGCTGCTTGGGTGCTTGCTGTGCTCCATGATGAGAAGGTCGACCACCTCAGGGGTCAGCCTTATTGACCTCGTCTGGCTACCGTACTCCACCAGCTCTCGCCGTACCACAGCACGGTTTTCTGCGATGGTCAGCGTCCGGCTTTCGATATCAAGGTCGCTCCATTTCAGGGCGATTAGCTCGCTTTGGCGTAGGCCTGTCGTCAGCGCCAGCATGAACATGGGCAGATAGCCCAGACGCTCGGCGGCATCCAGATAATCCTCCATCTCCAGAGGCGTCATGATATTCGCTTTCACCGTTGTTGACTTACGGTAGTGGAACGCCTTGGCGGGATTCTCTGATATAAGGCCATCCCGAATGGCCTGGTCCAGACATTGCTGGAGCAGGCGGTGGATGTGCCGCATGGTTTCTTCGCCCAAGCCAGAGCTGCCGGGTCGATGATTGCCGAAGCGCCGCCGTTCCTCCAGAAAATCTCCAACCATCTCCGATGTCAATTCAGAGAGCGCTATATCTCCCAGGCCAGGGAGAATATGGTTCTTAAATACATAGTTGTGTGCCGCATAGGTAGTCGGTCTGCTCTGATGCTTGTCATAGGTTTCCTGCCAGAAACTGATGTATTCCCGAAGCGTCATATTCCCACCTCCATGCACTGACGCTGCAGATCCCGAAAAGCCGCCCATGGGAGCCGTGCCCGCTTTAATATCTTCTTGTGCAGATAGTAGAACTCGTGGAGCTTATACGGTGCTCCGGTTTTGGGATTGAGGAACACATAGGGCGAGTCAGTTTCCGGTATCTGCTTCAGCAGATGCGCCGCTTTGGCGTTAAGCGTCAGCAACCGCTGGCCTTTAAGGATGTACCTGTAGCGGACATAAAAATCGGCCCACGACAAGGTGATCAGTTCACATTGCCGCAGACCGCTTGAAAGTCCTGTGTAGATGAGGGGGAGCACACCGAGCTGCTCTGCTGCGCTCAGGTAACGCTGGAGCTGCCCCAAGCGCAGAGGGGCTGCTTTGTATTCCTCTGCCGTTGATTCCTGGCAGAGCCGCACCTGGTTGTATGGAATGAGCTGTTCCCGTGCTGCTTCGTCCATGCACCGCCGTAGAAGCAGGTGGACGCACCACACACTTCTGGCACAGAGTCCCCGGTTCTGCAGGCTGTCGTAGAAATCGGTGATTGTCTGCTTTGTCAGGTCAGAGAGCGCCACACTTCCGATGCCGGGGATGATGTGGCTGTAAATCAGATTGCGGTACCCGCCCTCGGTGTTGCCGTTCCATTTATGGCGGTTGGTGATGAACCACCGGCCGCACCACCGCCCGACTGTCATGGTATTTTCTTTCTGCATATCGTCGCCTCCTTTTGGCAAACGAACAATATCACAGAAAGCAGGAAATAGCTACCGGAAAGAACGGAACATTTGCAGGAAAACTACTATTCCGAATAACGCCTCTATTATTCGGAATAATATAGTTGATTTTATTCGGAGCAGCGGTTATAATATTCTTGACAAACTGCAATGGAGGTGTTCCAATATGACGATCAAAGAAGCGGCTACCGCTTGGGGGATCACCGAACGGCGGGTCAATGCGCTTTGCAAAGCCGGACGCATTTCCGGCGCGTATAAGGAGGGCAGGCAGTGGTTTATCCCGGACAGCGCTCAAAAGCCGATGGATAAGCGTGGTCATCGGAGTGAGGTAAAGCCCGCAGCATCATCTGCGCGCAAGCCGTTGCCCATTGGCGTATCTGATTACCGGGACGCCTGCAAAAACTACTACTATGTGGACAAGACCTTAATGATCAAGGAGTTTCTGGACGAGCGCCCCAAAGTATCCCTATTTACCCGCCCCAGACGCTTTGGCAAGACGCTTAACATGGATATGCTCCGCACTTTCTTCGAAAAGACGACCGAGGACACTTCCGTTTACTTCAGAGATAAGAAAATCTGGTCCTGCGGAGGATCCTATCTTGCCCACCATAGAAAGTATCCTGTGATTTTTCTGTCCTTCAAGGATGTTAAATACACCTCTTGGGAAGAAACCTATCAGACGCTCCAAAAGCTGATCGCACAGGAATTCCGCCGCCACGACGAGTTGGCATCCAGCTCCGCGCTTAGTAATTACGAAAAAGAGGAATATTCCCTTCTTGCAACAGAAGCTGCTGACGAAGTGGAATATCAAATGTCCCTGCGAACATTGACGCTGCTTCTCCATAAGCACCACGATGTTGCACCTATCGTCATCATTGACGAATATGATACTCCCATTCAGCAGGGCCATGTGAGCGGCTTCTACGACACGATCATTGGATTCATGCGAAACCTGTTCTCCGGTGGTCTGAAAGACAATCCGCACCTTAGCTATGGTTTCCTGACCGGCATCCTGCGTGTTGCCAAAGAAAGTATCTTCAGCGGCCTGAACAACCTAAAGATCAACTCGATTTTAGACGAGCGCTACAGTGAATATTTCGGCTTCACTTCAAGCGAAGTACATGAGATGGCGGACTACTATCATGCTTCTGATAAATATCAGGAGCTTTGCGATTGGTATGATGGTTACCTTTTCGGCAATACCGAGATTTTTAATCCCTGGTCTGTCATTGGATACTTCAACAATAACTGCCGTCCCAAAGCGTTCTGGCAGTCTACCGGGAGCAATGACATCATCCGCGAGGTGCTGTCTTCTGCAACGCCGGATATTATGGAGCGTCTGGAACTGTTGATGAAGGGCGAATCCTTCGTTACGCACATTGACACTGGCGTCATTTATCCGCAGATCCAGAATGATCCGTCCTCTGTTTACAGCTTCCTGCTGGTGGCAGGTTATTTGAAGGCTGTGAGCTGCGACCAGTCTTACGGCGAGGATTATATGTGCGAAGTGGCTCTGCCCAACAAAGAGATTTCTTTCGTCTACAGCAAGGAGATCCTCTCTCAGCTTGAGAATATTATTCCTCGTTCCGTTGCTATTGCTATTCAGGAAGCTATCTACAAGGTAGATAGTGACTCACTGCAAAAAACTTTGGAGAAGTTTCTGCTCCAAACAATTAGTTTCCACGATGCTGCCGACGAAACATTTTACCATGGTCTGATATTGGGTATGTGCGCTGTGATGGACAACAGCTATCGCATTACCTCCAATCGCGAAGCTGGTGATGGACGATTTGATATTCAGATGCTTCCTTTGAATAAGCGGCTGCCTGGTATTCTGATTGAATTAAAGGCGGGGAAAGACCGCTCTGAAACACAGCTTGAAGACCTTGCTAATGTTGCCTTGCAACAGATTAACGACCGTGCATACAGCGTTGATTTGCAGGCAATGAATGTTACGTCAATTATAAAAATCGGCATTGCATTCTCTGGTAAAAGAACACGCATTGCTGCTGAAAGGCAAAACATCGAATAAACATCTTCGCTCAGCAGGCTGGCTATCATCCAAGTCAGCCTGCTGTTTCTTTGTCATCGCGCTTATTTCTTTGTTTATGCGGTGCAATTTCTGAGCTGCTCTCTGCGGCAAAAGCACCCGCTGTTGGATGTAAACCCGGTCGGAAGCACTTTTAATATACAGAATTCAATCCCACACAAATCCCAAAAGGCGAAAGCGGTGGCTGAAATAAACAGGCCAAAAGAGTTTCAAAAAGGAACCGCAGGAGTGCCGGAAAGCACCAAAGAGAGCGCAAGAGGGCTTCCTGAAGGTTCAGACATAGGTTTGGGATCAAGAGACCGGGCGTTCGAGTCGCCCCACTCGGACCAAAACCCTCTGAAATCGGTTGATTTCAGAGGGTTTTTCTTATTTGCTTCGGAAACCGCCGGCTCTGCCGGTGGAGGTATCCCGCAAAAAAGCTTTAGCTTCAAGCATCGAGCGCAGCGAGCGAATAGGGAGGAATCTTCCGATTCCTTCAAACGCGAAGTAGAAGAAGCATCGCCCGTTTACGGGCTGCGGGGCGGGTAATGCGGCTGGCAAATTATTCGTAGCATCTTAAGATGCGTGCCAGTAAAAGGCCCTTATAGGGCCTAATCAAGCCACCGGCTTAGCCGGCGGTCATGACTCATTGTCTATTGCGGCGCAGAATTTGAGGAGTGTCGCTATGGCAAAAAATGTGATAATTCGATGTTGTAGGTTTGTCAAACATATTGGACAGCGAACTCATTAGCCGAGAGCCAGCGGAGGGGTCTCATGGGGAAGTTGTTGGAGCGGCGGTTATGGATGGCGAGCTGCTTTGCAAAGTCATCCAGGGAATAAAAGCTGTGGCAGGAGTAGAAGCGTTTCTGGTCTTCCCGGTGGCTGCGCTCGACCTTACCGTTGTGGCGTGGCGTATAGGGACGGATGAGCTTGTGGCGGATATCAAGTTGGGCGGCAGTGGCCTCAAACAGAGTAGGCAATTCCCGCCTGCTGTTGGAAAAGCGGTTAGTGAACTCAAAACCATTGTCGGTCTGAACACATTCCACCCGGATGCCCCGGCGGGCGTACCAGCGTACCAGCTTTCTGAGGAAGTCGGCGGAGGAAAAGGTGGACTGCTCGGGATAAGCGGCCAGGAAACGCAGACGTGTGAACTCGTCAATGGCGGTATACTGAAACAGGTGCAGCTCCGGGTCAGCGATGCAGCGGCGGGGGACCACCTTCACATCCACCTGTACCCGCTGGCCGGGATAGGTCATCTGCTCATAGGGCTTGGGTTTATAAGTATTTTTCTTTTTTGCCGGAGGGAATAGGCCTAGCTTACGCATCACTCGAAACAAACTTTCCGGGCGACGGGTATAACCCCGCTGACGTAATTTATGCCACAGCTCCACCATGCCTAGACTTGGGTTAC
>OLOW01001734.1_pt1 | contig 15162 bp, 10 predicted proteins | sample 1672801 | NCBI WGS metagenome assembly OLOW01 (sample SAMEA3136725, study PRJEB25190) | human gut metagenome | biome: human gut; feature: human-associated habitat; material: faeces | place: Austria | collected 2013 | reverse complement strand
ACAGAAAGCCCAAACCAACCTGAGCTATGCTACAATTACATCCCCAATAGATGGAACTGTCATATCAAAAAGCGTAGAGGAAGGACAGACCGTAGCAGCAAGCTTCAACACTCCAGAGCTCTTTACTATCGCTAAAGATCTGACCAACATGCAGGTGATTGCAAATGTTGACGAGGCTGATATAGGCGGTGTAAAAGAAGGCGACCGCGTTAATTTTACAGTAGATGCTTATCCTGACGATGTATTCCAGGGAACAGTAAAACAGGTTCGTCTGGAAGCTACTACAACAAACAATGTAGTCACTTACGAGGTTGTCATCTCTGGCAATGTTAAGTGTTGAATGTTAAATTACTTAGCATCCAATAGCAAACGAAGTTTTCACTTAACATTTAACATTACAACAAGTAAAATGAATTATCAGAATCTTTTCAAAATAGCCATCCGCGCCATTGCTGCCAACAAAATGCGCTCTTTCCTTACCGCACTTGGCTTCATCATCGGTATTGCTGCGGTTATTACCATGCTTGCCATCGGACAAGGAAGTAAAGCCAGCATCAAGGCAAACATCGCAGAGATGGGATCAAACATGATTATGATTTCACCAGGTGCAGACATGCGTGGCGGTGTGAGACAGGATGCTTCGTCAATGGAGACGCTGAAGCAAGCCGACTATCAGAGCATCAAAGACGAATGTAATTATATCTCAGCTATTTCTCCTACTGTAAACAGTTCCGGACAGTGGATCTACGGAAACAACAACACCCAAAGTTCCATTTATGGTGTAAACCAAGACTATCTTTCCATCCGACAACTGAAAGTGGCAGATGGAGAAATGTTTACAGATACAGACATTAAGGCTGCATCTAAAGTTTGTATTTTGGGACAGACAGTAGTTGACTATCTTTTCCCTGATGGCAGCGATCCTATCGGTAAAGTTGTGCGATTTAACAGCATTCCATTCAGAGTAATCGGTGTCTTGAAGAAGAAAGGTTACAATAGTATGGGTATGGAGCTGGATGATTTAGTACTTGCCCCCTATACAACAGTAATGAAGAGAATTATGGCACAAACCTATTTAGGAGGCATCGTCTGCTCAGCTATCACCGAAGAGGCTTCTCAACCTGCCCAAGATCAGATTACAGAAATATTGCGACGCAACCACAAATTGAAAGACGCAACAGATACTACTGAAGCAGATGAAGATGACTTCAATATCCGCTCTCAAGAGGAAATTTCAAGCATGATGAATTCTACCATGTCTACAATCACCATCCTGCTCGGATCCGTGGCAGGAATCTCGCTGCTGGTAGGCGGCATCGGAATCATGAACATCATGTATGTATCTGTAACAGAACGAACCCGCGAAATAGGTCTTCGAATGAGTGTGGGCGCACGAGGTATTGATATTTTAAACCAGTTTCTGATAGAAGCTATCTTACTTTCTGTAACTGGCGGTATTATAGGAGTGATATTGGGAGTTAGTTTATCGCTCAGTCTTAACTATTTCTTCCATATAGCCACCCCAATAGAGCCTTGGAGCATTATTATGAGTTTTGCTGTCTGTACATTTACTGGCGTTTTCTTTGGATGGTATCCTGCAAAGAAGGCAGCAAGGCTCGACCCTATCGAGGCTATCAGATACGAATAAAAAAATGGGAGAACATTAAATATTCTCTGAGGTTTTTCAAAAAAACAAAAAGTTTTTTGGTGAATACAAAATAAAGTTGTACTTTTGCGTCTGCGGAAGTGTAACTTTTTTATTTGAAGTTAAACGAATCGCATGAATTGAATAGTAAACAGGTTTAAATATAGAAGATTATGAAATTTATAGGAATTATTCCAGCAAGATACGCATCAACACGTTTCCCGGGAAAGCCACTTGCCATGTTAGATGGCAAACCAGTGATACAACATGTTTATGAGAAAGTAGCAAGTTGTCTAGAAGCAGCCTATGTTGCAACAGACGATGAGCGAATTTTCAATGCTGTAGAAGCATTTGGCGGTAAATCTGTTATGACGCGCAAGGATCATAAGAGCGGTACTGACCGCATAGAAGAAGCTATCGAAAAAATTGGTGGAGACTGGGATGTCATTGTCAATGTTCAAGGAGATGAACCTTTTGTTGACAAAAGTCAACTGGAAACCATCTGCCAGTGTTTTGATGACCCAACAACCCAAATTGCCACTTTAGGAAAAGCTTTTACCAGTATGGAAGCTGTAAAAAATCCTAATAGTCCAAAGATTGTTGTAGACAATCAAGGCTTTGCTATGTATTTCTCTCGCAGCATCATTCCATACGTAAGAGGAAAGGAAGAGGAAGAATGGCTCAAGAGTTTTCCTTATCTGAAACATTTGGGCATCTATGCTTACCGCAAAGAAGTTTTAAAAGAGGTAACCAAACTGCCACAAAGCTCACTAGAAATAGCAGAGAGCCTGGAACAACTTCGATGGCTGCAGAATGGCTACAAGATAAAAGTTGGTACTACAGATGTAGAAACTGTAGGCATCGACACGCCAGAAGATTTGCAGCGGGCAGAAGACTTTTTGAAAAACAGAAAGTAATAAAAAACATCATATACTTTTAAAGTATCGCAGAATGAACAAAATTGAAAATATCGTCAAGAAATATATTATTCACCATAGTATGTTCAAGTGGCAAGCACCATATATCGTTGCCTTGTCCGGAGGTGCTGATAGCGTTGCCCTATTGCTTATCTTGAAAAATATAGGACTGAATATTACTGCTGCGCACTGTAACTTTCACCTTCGCGGCGAAGAGAGTGACAGAGACGAGCAATTTTGTGTAAATCTGTGTAAACAACAGGGAATCAGTTTGTCTCGAATCCATTTTGATACTTATACTTATGCCCATTTGCACAAGGTAAGTATCGAAATGGCTGCACGCAACTTACGCTACAGCTATTTTGCCCAATTAGTAAAAGACTTGCATGCAGGAGGCATTTGTGTGGCCCATCATCGCGATGACAATGTAGAAACTTTACTTCTGAATCTGTTAAGAGGATCTGGAGTAGACGGATTAGCAGGCATCGCCCCCAAAAACGGAAACATCCTGCGCCCTCTTCTCTGCATCAGCCGACAGGATATATTGCAATACCTAAAAGAAAAAAAGCAAGATTTTGTCACAGATTCAACAAATTTGGAAGACGATGCTTTAAGAAATAAAATTCGCCATCATGTAGTACCTCTTTTGGAAAGTATCAACCCGGCAGCAAGTGAAAATATCGCTCTCTCTGCCAAATACATACGCCAAGCGAAAAGTATACTTGAGAGCATGGATAGCATCAGTACATCCGACTCTTATAGGAAAGTTATATATATCCCTAAAGTATCTGTAATGAATGCTCCAAGTCCGGAATTCATACTTCATAAAGAATTAGGCAGATATGGTTTTCATGGCAATGCCATTGATGACATCTGTGAAAGCCTCTTCAGTCAGGATCGTGGTGTCGGTAAAATTTGGAAAAACGAAGACTATATGATAGTCATCGACAGAGAACAGCTGTTGATTTCTAACATAAAAGACTTGAATAACATTCAGGAGCAAAGAGCGTTCCGACTGCCAGAAGAAGGCATTTACAACATGGACGAAGGAACTCAAATCAAGATAAGAATCTTCTCGCATATGGGTGACTTCATGCCAAGCAAAGAATCGCAATGTATCACTTTGGATGCTGAAAAAGTCAGTTTTCCCCTCACCTACCGACTGGTAAAAGAAGGCGATAGATTTCAACCTTTCGGCATGAAGGGTAGCAAACTGTTGAGTGACTATATGACCGATAGGAAATTTGACTATATACCAAAAAAGACACAGCATGTATTAACTGATAGTAAAGGTGAAATCATCTGGCTTATCGGCGAACGTACGTCTGAAAAAACAAAGATTACCGAAACCACCAAGAAAATATTGGAGGTCATCATCAAATGAAAAAGAAAACATTATATATCACAAGTTTAGTTTTCATTCTGCTGGCTGCCGCCAGCACATGGAGCTATTATTGCCTGAACCCATCAAGTGATAGAGTGAACAAGGCAAAAGCAAACATAAAAGTATACAGTCACTACGAATTAATTCAAAATGGAAAAACAATACTCCGGTTCGACGAAGACACTACGACACTGGCTGCCAACTTTATGAATCGTTGGGCGTTGATTCCTTCATGTGAAGGAAGACTTGCCGCCTGCTACAACAACAGCATCAGCCGGAATCACTATCTTGGCAAAGATGCGGATAGCATCTTTAAAGAGAAAGTTGATTCTTTAGACAGTTTGTATAGAGACTCCAAATGGAAAGTTGGAGAACTGAACTATTATATTCACTCTCATTCTGTTCTGGATGTAGGCTACAACTCTATTTGCGCTTATACCCAACACGAACTGGAACTACGCGATTCTGCCAAGAAACTGATTGATTCCCTGAAACATGTACAGAAAAAGGGACATTTCAAGTTGAAACGCTCCATTTCATATCAAGCCTATTATAGAGACGAGAACGGAAAATGGAAGAGTCAGGCATGCAAACTCACCAGCCGGTCGAGCAGCGCATGGAAGCGGGGGGAATGGTCGTGGTGGACGGTGTGGCAGAGTTCGTGGAGGATGACGAAGTCGCGCAGATGTTCGGGCAGCGTCATCAGGTACAGGCTCAGCGACAGGTCGTTGCGCCCGTTGCAGGAGCCCCATTTGGAGCGGGTGGCCCGGATCGTTACCGAACGGTATTGCAGACCGGTTCGCACTGCGAGTTCCGCTACGCGGGACGGTAGTACAGCCACCGCTTCGCGCCGCAACTGTTCTCGCCGGCGGCGTTCTTCTTCGGGCGAAAGGGTGGGATGTGGAGGTTGCTGGGCGAGCCGTTCGGCTATTCGATCCCTGGCTGTCTGAATCCATTCGATACGGCTTTCCAGAAATTCCAAAGCCCGGGCGGTCGAGACGCCGTAAGGGTAGGAGAGCCGGACGGGGCCGGAAGGCCTTACGCAGAGTGAGATCCGCCGTGCCTGGCGGCTTTGCGAGAGGGTCACCTCTCCGACTATCGGATGGACGATCGTCTTTTGCCTGCGGGCGGGTTTTCTGGTCGTGGGCTTCGATTTTGGATTCCGGGTTGCCGGATGATCCGGCTCGGAGCGGAACAGGTCGAATAAGTCGCGCAGCAGGGACATCGTGTCGAGAGGTTGGAGGGCAGGATTAACCGATTCGCTGACGTACGATTTCGAACAGCAGCACGGCGGCAGCGGCCGAAACATTGAGCGATTCGATCTTACCGATCATCGGGATCGCCAGCTGTTCGTCGCAGAGCTTCAGCACCTCTTTCGAGATGCCGGTATCCTCGGCGCCCATAACGAGTGCCGTAGGCTTGCGGAAATCCGCGTCGTAGAGCAGCTTGCGGCTTTTTTCCGTAGCACCTACCACCTGGTAGCCTTCCGCCTGGAGCGCTTTGAGCGTGTTGCGGATCGAACCGACGCGGCAGACGGGAATGGCGGTCAGCGCACCCGCCGACGAACGAATCGCCTCCGAATTGACGGGAGCGGCATTCTTCAGCGGTACGATCAGCCCGTGTGCTCCGGCACATTCGGCCGAGCGGGCGATGGCTCCGAAATTACGCACGTCCGTCACGCCATCGAAGAGAACGATCAGCGGCGTCTCGTCTTCGGGCACTCGTTCCAGAATGTCGTTCAGTTCGACGTAGCCGATGGGGGAGATTTGGGCGACGACGCCCTGATGGTTGCCGCGCGTGAGGCGGTTGAGCTTCTCGACGGGCACCTCCTGTGTGCGGATGCGATACCGCAGGCAGAGGTCGCGCAGTTCGGTCATCAGCTGCCCTTCGGCGCCTTTGCGGATGTAGAGTTTTTCGATCTGTTTGCCCGCTTCGATCGCTTCGACTACGGGGCGGATGCCGAATACAAGGTTTTCCGTCATGGTATTGGTTGGTTCGTTAGTTGATTTTTTTTGTCTTTGTGTCGCGCGGCTTTTCGGATCGGGTCTGGAATTATGTTTTTCGGTGTTCTTTATCCGGACAGTCGAATCGGATGTCGCCAAAAGTTTTATTCTATTTTTCGAACGATTCTGCGGGTGCGTGCGGTGATTCGCCGGGCCTCCTTTTCGGAAAGTTTGCCGTTCATTTTCCGGGTGCCGGGGATTTCGCAGGTCCGGACTTTCATCCCTCCCGTACCCAATATTTCACGGATCGAACGGACGGCACCCCGGCTCTGCCGTGCGAGGATGTTGAAAGGCCAGGGCGTCGTACAGGCAGCGATGACGAGTGCACGTTTGCCTTTTTGCCGGGGCTGCGGAAGGCCGAGAGCCGATTCGCCCATGAAAACCGGAACGAGCCGCTCGAAGAGCATCTTCAGCCGCGCTGACATACCGCCCCAGTAGGTCGGAGTCCCCACCACGAGCAGGCCGGCCTGCCGGATCCGTTCGCCGACGGCATGGGCCGCATCGCGGGGCAGCGGACAAACGTTCGTCGCGCGGCACTGCATACAACCCGTGCAGGGGCGGAACTCCGTGCGGTAAACATCGATCCATTCGATGTCGGCTCCGGCCTGCCGCAAGGTGTCGGCAGCGGTGCGGAGCGCCTGGACGACAACTCCCTGCGGATGGGGCGATCCGTTGAGGATAAGTGCTTTCATGGTGCTGCTGGCTTTCTTCCGGCTCCGATCGTTACTCTCCTTCGGTGATTTCCAGTTCGTACGACGCCTTCTCCCATTCGTGCATCTGGTGGTCGTATTCGGCTTTCAACTCGTTGTAAGCCTTGTAGTCGGCTTCGTTGTATTGGGTCGCTTCGGCGAATTTACGGTCGTAATCCGCGATCTTCTTCTCCAGATCGGCCAGCGATGCTTCGATCGTTTCGACCGCCTTGCGGAGCTTGCGCAGGAGTTTTTCCTGCTCTTTCTTCTGTTCGTAGGTCAGCTTGCCCGAAGAGCTGGCTTTCGGCGCCGCCTCTTTCGCGGGAGCGTCCTTACGCTCCACCTCCTGCAAGGATTCCAGTTTGCGTTTTTCGAGGAAGTAGTAGATGCCGCCGAGGTATTCGCGTACGCCGCCGTTCCGGAATTCGTAAACCTTGGAAACCATGCCGTCGAGAAACTCGCGGTCGTGGGAGACGACGATCACCGTACCGTCGTATTTCATGATGGCGTTCTTGAGAATATCTTTCGAACGCATATCCATGTGGTTGGTCGGCTCGTCGAGGATCAGCAGGTTGTAAGGCTCCAGCATCAGACGGGCCATCGCCAGTCGTGCGCGTTCGCCGCCGGAGAGTACCTTGACCTTCTTGTCGATGTCCTCGCCCCGGAACAGGAAGGCGCCGAGAATGTCCCGCAGACGTGTGCGCACGTCGCCGACGGCTACGCGGTCGAGCGTGTCGTAAACCGTGAAATCGCCGTTCATCAGGTCTTCCTGATTCTGTGCGTAATAGCCGATGTTTACGTTGGCTCCCACGCGGATCGAACCTTCGGTGGGCGTGAGTTGTCCCACGATCATCCGGGCCAGCGTGGTCTTGCCTTCTCCGTTGCGGCCTACCAGGGCGATCTTGTCGCCCCGTTCGATGGTGAAGTTCGCTCCGCTGAAGACATGTTTGGAGCCGAACGACATCCCGGCCTCCTTGATCTCTGCGACGATCTGTCCCGAACGCGGGGCGGGCGGGAACTTGATGTTGAGCGTGGCAAGATCCTCCTCCTCGACCTCGATACGCTCCAGACGGTCGAGTTGCTTGATGCGCGACTGCACCTGGTTCGATTTGGTCGGCTTGTAGCGGAATTTCTCGATGAACTCCTCGGTCTTTTCGATCATCCGCTGCTGGTTTTCGTAAGCGGCCATCTGCTGCGCCCGCCGTTCGGCACGCAGCACGACGTATCGGGAGTAGGGGACTTTGTAGTCGTAGGCTTTGCCCAGCGAGATCTCCACCGTACGGGTGGTCACGTTATCCAGAAAGGCGCGGTCGTGCGAGATGAGCAGCACCGCGCCGTTGTAGTTTTTCAGGTAATCCTCGAGCCACTGGATCGACTCGATGTCCAGGTGGTTGGTCGGCTCGTCCAGCAGGAAAATCGAGGGCCGGCGCAGCAGCAGTTTCGCCAGCTCGATGCGCATGCGCCAGCCGCCCGAAAATTCGCTCGTGGCACGCTGGAAGTCGCTACGCTTGAATCCCAGACCGAGCAGCGTCTTCTCGATGTCCGCTTCGCGGGTATCGCCGCCCAGGATGTGATAATGGTCGGTCGCTTCGTTCAGCCGGTGGAGCAGCGATTCGTAGTCGGACGATTCGTAGTCGGTGCGCTCGGCGATTTCGCGGGTGAGGCGGGCGATTTCGGCTTCGAGCTTCAGCACTTCGTCGAAGGCTTTGGCCGTCTCTTCGACGAGTGTCGTAGTGTCCGCTACGCGCATCTGCTGCGGGAGGTAGCCGATCGTGCATTCGCCGTTGTAGGAGATCGAACCCGAGGTGGGCTGCTGTTCGCCCACGATCAGACGCAGCAGAGTCGTTTTACCGGCGCCGTTCTTACCGACCAGGCCGATGCGGTCCTTGGGGTTGATGAGCAGGGATATGTTGTCGAAAAGCGTCCAGCCGCCATAGCTGACGGTGAGGTTGTCTAAAGAGATCATGGTTTCGTTTTCTGCGATTTTCCGTGCGTGCGGAACGCCCGGCTTGCCGGAAGTAGGTGCTTGGGTGAAAGGAGTCGGAGGTTAGCTCTGCAACATTCTCTCGATCTCCGCCTGCGGGTCCGGGGCGCCGAAGACGGCGCTGCCGGCGACCAGAGCGTCGGCTCCGGCGTCGAAGAGCAGGCGCGAGTTATGGGCAGAGATGCCGCCATCGACTTCGATCACTGCGGTAGATTCCGTTTCGTCGATCATGGCACGCAGTTCCCGGATTTTCTCCAGCGAGTCGGGCATGAAAGACTGTCCGCCGAAACCCGGCTCGACGCTCATGACGAGCACCAGGTCGATCAGGGGTACGATGTCGCGCAGCACTTCGACCGACGTGGCGGGCTTGATCGAAACGCCCGCTTTGGCGCCAGCGCGGTGGATCAGGTCGATGCACCCTTTGGGATTGAGCGTGGCTTCGTAGTGGAAGGTGACGATTCCGGCGCCTGCCTCGGCGAAGCGGGTGACGTATTTTTCGGGTTCGACGATCATCAGATGTACGTCCAGCAGTTTGGACGTGGCCTTGCGGATGGCTTTCATCACCGGGAATCCGAACGAGATATTAGGGACGAATACGCCGTCCATGACGTCGATATGCACCCATTCGGCGGCGCTTCGGTCGATCATCTGCGTATCGCGTTCCAGGTGGCCGAAATCGGCCGACAGCATCGAGGGGGATATGATTCGTTGCATGGTTTTAGATTCTTAAAACTGAATAATAGAAACAAAGACAATTTTGGAGTAGAGTTTACCCAAAATACCTTGTTATTTTTGGCAAAGATAGTAAATTCGAAATAGAATGAGGATGTCGGGCAGGGGAATTTATTTGTAGTTGTTTGGCGTTGTAATATTTCCGGTCTGTTTATGCTTTGTATTACGGACAGTCTTGTTGTAATTATTTTAGTTGTTATGCTGGTTTTACAGGGATTCTGTTGAACAGGAACGAGAAGAGAGAGGCATTGCCTCTCTCTTCTCGTTCCGAAAAATACTTTTTTCTGTTGCAATGCTTGTCGCCGGTTTTAACGAACCGATATCGGCTCGACGGTATTCTGAAGACGATATATGTAATCCGGCCATTCCGTCTGTACGTTGGTACCCGTGCGGAAATATGCATTTGTTAAAGGAATGTTGGTCTGCATGTTCGAAAGCGACATCGAACTGGACATAGGAATAGGTGATGCACCTTCCTTGGAGAGCGGCCCAATCAATACTCTCTCTATTTCGCTATAGTTACCAGAGGCATCTTCGGCCATCGAGAGGAATGTGCCTTGCTGGTCGGCCGGGAAGAGAATCAGTGTGGACGTTTCGTCTTTGAGTGTCGCTTCCGTGCTGACGTTTGTCAAAATAGCTGATAACATCTCTTCTTCGGGATATTTGGTTTTGTCGGTGTAGTCGGCCGACAAACCTAGGAAATACCAGTGGGCCGCGTCGGAGCTATGGCTGATTTCGATGTCTATGGCTAGCAGGTTCTTGCCGGCTAATGAACTTAATTCGGGATCGAGTAGAGCCAGTTGGTCGCAGTCGTAATAAGCCCGCATCCAAGCTTTGGCCCAAGCGGACGAAACGGTTGCTTTTGGTGTCGTTAATTTCTCGCCGACAAAGACTTCACCTGCCAGCGTGCCATCGAAGTTCATACAGACAGCGAACGGGATATATTCCGTTTCCGGAGAGAGGAGTCCGGCAGGGCTTTCCGGGCCGAAAGACATGGTGACCGCACCACGAGCACAGAATCCGCGAACGATCTCTCCGATCGTGTAGCCCTGTTCCTCGTAAGTCGTGAATATCTGTTGCTGATAAGCGCGTACGGTCTCTTCATTCGATCCGTATTGTGCGTATTTTTCGGCAGGTAAGAGCTCATACCAGTATAATACGCTCGGGTCGCTGGGTGTGACGGAAACTTCCGCGCTACGGGCCGTCAATTTAGCGGGATCGATGCTGAATTCAAAAACTGTTTCGGAGGGGTCGCCAGCCGGAATAGTCTGGAACGAAGCCGACTCAACACTGGTTGTACGACCGGCTTGGTAACCGAATACCACGACGGAATAAGACGTGTTTGGGTCCAGTGCGTTTATTGTGCGGATTTGCGATCCCGTGTAAATATCGTAAAGTCCTGTGTTCATCAGAATTCCGTTCGCATCGATATAGGCGTCGGCGAGTTCCTCTGGAGTCCCTTGTGATGAAACGGCTATAAACCAAGTGTAGGGATCCTGATTGGTGGGAGTAATCGAGATTTTGGCTGATGCATAAGAGACGTCTTCGTCGGGAATCTTGATTGAGAATGTATTTAGGGATACCGGAGTCTTCTGGCTTTCGAATGTGTATTGGGAGACTTCCGAAAGCGGGTTACCCTCCTTGTCGATCGCAGCGGCCAACAGATGGTAGGTCGTCGATCCGAAAAGACTTTGGAGCGTGTTGTTGAATGGTCCTGTGTGGGTGATGTCGGCTACGGCACCGGCTCGGTCGAATCCTTCTTCCTGAATGCCGTACTCAATGTCGCTTTCGAGCATATCTTTGAATAAAGCGTCTTTATTTTTATTTGCGTCTGTAAATTCCTTGTCGGTAGCACGAGTCCAATACCATGTTTGTGTATTGTCTGATGGTGTGATGGAAATCTCGGCTGCATTCGGACTCAAGGTTTGGACATCGAATGTGAAAGTCATTTCGACGGGATTGGATTGCTCTCCTTCGGATGGAGGAGTTATGTCCGGCTCATTTTCCTTGTTGCAAGCGCCTGACAGGATTCCGCACAAGAATAGCATGTTGATATAAAGAAGTCTGTGCTTTATGTTTTTTGATATATGTTTCATGGCTTGGTGTTTTTTTGTTGGAAATATTTTCAGCCGTCATTAAAGAAGACGGCTGAAAATATAGATTACTTGTGTCTGTTTACAAAGCAGTGAAGCCGTCCATCGGACCGACATAGTCAGCTATTACTTTGATTTTGTGTCCGAGTGGAGCTACGAAGAAGCCTTCGTAGTGGAGCGTCCATTTTTGGCTTCCGCTGTCATAAGACAGATTCAGGTCGCCTTCCATGAGTACATACGGAAATATGGGATCGTCCAAATCCTGTCCGAGCGTGGCGTATGAGTAGCCGGGAATGAACTCGATCTGTGTGGGATCGAAGCCTGCGGCCGATGCATCCGGAGCACGATTAATAAAGAAGAGGCGCATGTTGGCTTCTCCTTCGGTGTCGGGTTGAAGGTCAATACGTCCAATATAGGAACGCTCGTAACCTTCCAAATCTGACGTAAGTCCGTATGAAACTACGGCTGGAGTATTTGAATAGGTGTCTTGCCATACATTATATTGAGGCTCCTCGGGATCTTCGCCTCCTCCTTGTTCCCCTATAGAACCTTGGAACGACCCAGTCAGCGTGCTTCCGTAAACGACTTGTGCCGACGCGTTTTCCTGATAGATAATATCGTATGAATCACGGGCGTCGATTGTGAGCGTGTATTCGTTGGTTTCCGGACTCACTTCAACTTTTATCGAGCCGGTTTTGTAGCCGATTTCCGACGGGCCGAGTGTACCGTTGATGTAAACGGGAGCGTTGGCGAAATAGGCTTTGGCCAACGATACGGTTCCTGCTTCTCCATTTTCGCTGATTGGGTAGTTACCCGTTGCGAGCGTTTCGGTTTCGGAATGGAATACCAGCGAGAACTGTTTCAGGTCGGGGTGAGCAGAACTGCGTAGCGGAAGGGCGATTGTCTTCTTTTCGGCATTCCATTTGGCCCCTCCGGTTTCGTCGAATACCACATTGTTGAGAGAATAGTTCTTTAACTCCATCTCGTGCGAGAGTATGCCGGAGAATCGACCGGTAAACTTGGTTTCGCTTTTGGATAATGTGCCTGTAATGGTCAGAATTACAGTGTTTGCCGTGCCTCGTTCAATTTTGACCAATGTCCCTGCAGGAAGGTTGTCGTCAATGTCGCTATTCCCTTCGATGTCTATCAGATAAGAGGAGGATACTGTTTTATAAAGGTCTTCTGCAAGCAGGCGGCTGCCGTTTCTCTAGGCGCCGTTGTTTTCGATACCTTCAAGTTTGATTTGGGTCTGATAAACACTTGTGTTGTCCGTTTCGAACAGGTTAATTAGTAGCATGCCGTTAGGCAGATAAAGTAATTCTCCTGTTGAAAAAGTGATATCGATTTGCTCCGGTTTCGGTTCGGGATCTTCCGTCCCTGGGTCTTCGTCTTTGAGCGGGGTAAGTTGTAATTTGTTGGAAATTGTCTTGCCCGTCTGGTTCGCAGCTGCAGCGATAACGGCATATGTAATCTGCTTGTCGACGGGAACTCGGATCGAAAGTTTGTTCTTGTCCGTGAGTTTAATGCTCGTTCCGGTTGCGAAAATTTCATCAGCAGTCGTGGGGAGCGATTCGTTCGCGTTCATGCAGACGTAAGCGCATTGCTCGGCATTTTCCACGTTGATCGAGAAGTTCAGTGCCCCGATTTCACTTTCTAAAGCAGAAATTGAGATGCTCGGTTCGGGGATAAGGTCTGATGTTTCGTCATCACTACATGCAGAGAGCATGGCTGTCAAAGTCAATCCTACCAGGAAAAACTTCATGGAAGCAAAGTTCATCATAGAGCATTTTTTTGGTTAAAGAATAATTTCAGAATAAATATATGGATAAAAAATGATTTTACAATGTTGTTTCGAAAATAAATTAGATTATATTTTTTAGGTTCTTTGCCTCTATTATAAAATGTAAATAAATTTGCTTTTGCATTTGACTTATTCTTATCTTTGTTAAAGATTGGATGCGGTTCGGCAATCTTTGTGTGCATGCCCGTACGATTGCTTGCATCTTTTGTTATTTTTGTTGCTGTCATGAATACCGGAATCGTTGTCGTTTTATTGTCGCTCGGCGTCGTTTGCGCCGTGCTGGGTTTGCTTTTGCTCTCCCTGCGTCGGGATAACGCCCGTTTGTCGGACGAACGGGCTGCTGCGGACGAAGCTCGCCGCCTGGCCGAGGAGTCGCGCCGGGTGTCCGAAGAGAAATCCGCTGCCGCCGAAATCGAAATCCGCACCCTGGTCGAGCGGAGTACGCTGGCGCAGGCCCGTCTGGAGGCGGCCGAACAGCGAATGGCCGAGGCACGTGCCGAACGCGAAAAGATGGAGGAGACTTTCCGGACCCAATTCAAGAACCTCGCCAATGACATTCTGGGCGAACAGTCGCGCACTTTCAAGGAGACCAACCGCGAAGCGCTCGACGTGTTGTTGAAACCTTTCCGGGATAACATCGTGGAGTTCCGCGAGCGGGTCGAGAAGATCTACTCCTCCGAGAACGAACAGCGGGGGGCGTTGCGCAACGAGCTTGAACGCCTGATGGAACTCAATCGCCGCATCACCACCGAAACGACCAACCTGACCAACGCGCTCAAGGGCAATTCCAAAGTGCAGGGCGACTGGGGCGAGATGATCCTCGAAACGATCCTCGACAATTCGAACCTGATCCGGGGCGTACATTACGATACGCAGCTCAATATCAAGGACGAAGCGGGAAACAACCTGCGGCCCGACGTGGTGCTTTATCTGCCCGAAGGCAAACGGATCGTCATCGACTCGAAGGTGTCGCTCACGGCATTCGTCGGATACGTCGGGGCCGAGGACGAGGCGACCCGGCGCCAGTATCTTGCGTCGCACGTCGCGTCGGTGCGGCAGCACGTCGTCGAACTGGGTCGCAAGGAGTACCAGCGATTGCTCGATTCGCCCGATTTCGTCATTATGTTCATTCCCAACGAACCGGCGTTTCTGGCGGCGCTGCAAAACGACAGCTCCATCTGGGCCGATGCCTACGACAAGAAAGTCATCATCTCTTCGCCGACCAATCTTTTCGCTTTACTGAAGTTGGTGGACGATCTTTGGAAGCGGAACGCACAGAATAAGAATACGGCCGACATCGTTACTTACGGTACGAAACTCTACGAGCAGTTGGTGGCTTTCACCGCTTCGCTCGAAGGGGTGGGACAGTCGCTCGACGCCGCCCGGGACAAGTACAACGATGCCTACAAGCGGCTTTGCACCGGTAACGACAACATCGTCCGCTGCGGGGAGCGGCTTCGCAAACTGGGAATTCCGACCAAGAAACAACAGTCTGCCCGGACTTTGCAGGCGGCCGATTTACCGGACGAAGAGTAGCTTCGGCAGGGGCGGGATTGCCCCGGCACGACAGCGGTGCGTAACCGGTGCGAGGGGTGCTTGAAAAAGCCGGATGTCGGGAGGAGGAGATGCGAGTTTCCTCCCGAGATACGATAAAAAAAATCTACCGGGATGCTCCGTCGCCGATCACTTATCGGGCAGGAAAATTCCGGCAGATTTGTATTTCAAATTGTCTAAAGCAGCTTTTGGAGCAATACTTCGTCCTTATACCCTTCGGGGGTACGGATCCACTCCTTTTTAACCCCGACCCGGCGGAATCCGGCTCTTTCGAAGAGAGTCAGGCTGGGGACGTTGTCCGCGAGTACGTTGCACCACAGTTGCCGCAGCCGGAGTACCGTGCGGGCATACTCTTCGAGC
>OLOW01001733.1_pt1 | contig 15168 bp, 14 predicted proteins | sample 1672801 | NCBI WGS metagenome assembly OLOW01 (sample SAMEA3136725, study PRJEB25190) | human gut metagenome | biome: human gut; feature: human-associated habitat; material: faeces | place: Austria | collected 2013 | reverse complement strand
GGGGGGGCGGGGGGACGGGGGGCGCGGCGGTTGCGGGGTTTTGGGGCGCGGGTTTGGGGTTGGTGCTTTGGGGCGCGGTCGCGGGGGTGGCGCTTTGGGGCGCGGGTTCGGGGGTCGCGCTTTGGGGCGGGACGAGGGCGGCCATGCGCTCGTCCAGCCACAGGGCGGCCCAGCCGGCGGCGGGGCCCAGGCACAGCGCCGTGCCCAGCGACAAAAGCAGCCCCTCGATGCCGGTCTGCCCCGCGGTGTCCAGCCGGTAGCCCAGCGCCAGCGCCAGCACGAACAGCGCGCCGAACGTACCGAAGCACGCCTTTGCGCGGCGGTCCTGCACGCGCAGGAAGCGCATGCCCGCCACCGACGCGGTTGCCCACAGGAGCACCCACGCGAAGCGCACGCCTCCCGTGGCGGGGAAACCCAGCAGCGCGCAGGCCATGAGGCAGCCCAGCGCGCTCATCAGACAGGCAGCAACGACGGTTCCCCGGTCGGTGCGGAACATCAAAAAACGCCTCCTTTGTACAGGAAACGGGCTGTGCCCGGCGCGCACAGCGGCGGAAGGTAGGCCCGGTATCGGAGAAAAACAGTGGAGAGCCCGCGGCTGCGAGCGCGCAGGCACGCGGCGCTCCCCCGTGCAGGGGCCGGAGGGGCGGGCGCGGGGCGCGGGGCACGCGGCGCTTCCCCATGCAGGGGCCGGAGGAGCGGGAGCGGGGCGCGAGGCACGCGGCGCTTCCTTGCGGCGCGCGGGGCGCGGAGCGCACTTCATTATGATAGGGCCTGCGCGGTCAGCACCCCGCCCATGCCGCCGCCTCCAGAAGCGTGTCCATGACGGGCACGCCGGCGGTCAGAAGCGTTTCGCGGCTCTGGTGGCCGCGGGCGACCAGCACGCATCCCGTGCCCATGGCGCGGGCCACCTCCGCGTCGTGGAGGGTATCGCCGATCATGAGGGTGGACGCGGCGGGCACGCCGCAGCGGGCCAGGTAGTCCAAGCCCACGGCCTCCTTGCTGCGCGCGTAGATATCGGAAAGGCCCAGCACGTCGGTGAAATAGGCGCGGATGGGAAAGCGCGCGATCTGGCTTTCCAGCATGTCGCGGCGCGTGGCCGAGAGCACCGCCTGCCGCACGCCCGCCGCCGCGAAGCGCGCAAGCGTCTCCACCGCGTCCCCATGCAGGGGGACGGTGTCAAAGCCGCGCACATATTCGGCCATCCAGGCGTGGGCCACGGCCACGAACGTCTCGTCCGTGACCCCGGCGCGCTCGTAGTAGCGGCGCACGGGGAAGGTGAACTGGCGGTGGTACTCGGCCACGCTCCCGATGCGGGGCAGGCCGAAGGCCGGAAAGGTGCGGTTGCGCACGCCGATGGCGTAGGTGAGGTCGTCGAGCAGGGTGCCGTTCCAGTCCCAGAGGACCTGGCGGATGGGGCTGACCGGGGGCGGGGGTGCGGCGTTTGCGGGGGCGCTGCCGCCTGCCGGGGATACGGCGTTTGCGTAGGTGGTGCTGCCCGACGGGGATGCGGCGTTTGCCGGGACCGGGCTGCCCGCCGGGGGCGGGCTGCCCGCGGGGCGCGGGGCCGGGATGTCCGCCGGGGATACGGCGTTTGCGTAGCCGGTGCTGCCCGCCGGGGGCGGGCTGCCCGCCGGACGCGGGGCCGGGATGTCCGCCGGGCGCGCCCCTCCCTTCGGGCGCGGATCAGTACGCACGGGCGAAGTAGATGAGCTTGTCGGCCTTCTTGCCGCAGCACACGCAGGTATCCCCGATGGGGGTCTGGTCGAAGGGCATGTTGCGGCTGGAGGCGGCGGTCAGCTCCTTGATCTTGTCCTCGCAGGCGCGGTCGCCGCACCACATGGCGCGGGCGAAGCCGCCGTCCACGGCGCGGGTGAGCTCCTCCATGTTGTGCACGTCGGTGATGCGGGTCTGGCGGAAGGCGTCGGCCAGGGCGTACATGTTATGCTGGATGTTCTCCAGAAGGCCGGGGAGCATGGCGGGCAGCTCGGTGAGGGCGACGGTCTGCTTTTCGTAGGTATCGCGGCGGAACACGACGCACTGGCCGTTTTCCACGTCGCGCGGGCCGATCTCCACGCGCACGGGCACGCCCTTGAGCTCCCAGTCGTTGAACTTGAAGCCGGGCGAGAGGGTGTCGCGGTCATCGAGCTTGACGCGGATGCCGGCGGCCCTGAGCTGGTCGTAGATCTCGGCGCACTTCTCCATCACGCCGCCCTTGTGCGCGGCCACGGGCACGATGACGGCCTGAATGGGCGCGATGTGCGGGGGGAGCTTGAGGCCGCGCTCGTCGCCGTGGGTCATGATGATGGCCCCGATGAGGCGGGTGGACACGCCCCAGCTGGTCTCATGGACGTAGGTGAGCTTGCCCTCCTTGCTGAGGTACTGGATATTGTAGGCCTCGGCGAAGTTGGTGCCGAAGTTGTGGCTGGTGCCGGCCTGCAGGGCCTTGCCGTCCTGCATCATGGCCTCCATGCTGTAGGTCGCGCGCGCGCCGGCGAACTTCTCCTTGTCGCTCTTGCGGCCCACGAGCACGGGCATGGCCAGCTCATCCTCGGCCACCTCGCGGTAGATGTCGAGCATGCGCATGGTCTCCTCCTGCGCCTCCTCGGCGGTGGCATGGATGGTGTGGCCCTCCTGCCAGAGGAATTCGCTGGTGCGAAGGAAGGGGCGCGTGCTCTTTTCCCAGCGCATCACGCTGCACCACTGGTTGTACTTCATGGGCAGGTCGCGCCAGCTGCCCACCCACTTCGAATACATGGCGCAGAAGATCGTCTCGCTCGTGGGGCGCACGGCCAGGCGCTCCTGCAGCTTCTCGCTGCCGCCCTGGGTCACCCACGCCACCTCCGGCGCGAAGCCCTCCACGTGCTCGGCCTCCTTGAGCAGCAGGCTTTCGGGGATGAGCATGGGCATATACACGTTTTCATGCCCGGTGTCCTTGAAGCGGCGGTCGAGCTGCTCCTTGATGCGCTCCCAGATGGCGAAGCCGTAGGGGCGGATGACCATGCAGCCGCGAACCGGCGCGTAGTCAACCAGCTCGCTCTTTAGAATCACGTCGGTATACCATTGGGAGAAATCCACGTCGCGCGGGGTGATGTGCTCCACGAAGCCCTGCTTCTTTTCGGTGTCCTTTGCCATGATGCGCCATTCCTTTCTTCGTGCGGATACAAAAAACAGGTTCCCATGCTCCCGGCCATGGCCTGAGCCATGCGCTGGGACGAAGGGAGCCTTCGCGGTACCACCCGGCTTAAAACGCTTTCAGCGTGTCGGAAAAGCTCGCCTTCGGCGATCTTTTCCGACGGGGAGTTGCGCCGTCCGCCTACTTCGCCGCCGGCTCGCCGGGCGGCGGACGGCGTAAGGAATGTTTGCGCCTTGGGCGCAAACTCCCCGCCCGCCTGGCACCGGAGGGAAGCGTCAGCCCTGTGGGCTGTTGGGCCGAAGGCCGAAGGTGGGGAGTGAAACGAGCGGCGGGCGCGGTTAGCGCCCTCCGCGACGTTTGAACGACCGGACAAAGCCGGGCGATACGATTGCACTTTGGAGGGCTGCGGCCCTCCAAACCTCCCGGTGGGGGGCGAAGGGGGCGGAACGCGTTTTCACCTTTGTTTGCGCCGGATATCGGGGGCGGGCCGTCGGGGATTGGCCGAGGAAGCGCAGAGACGGGGGCGCGCCGGGGTCCGTGACCGCCCTCGCAGCCGGGGAGGCGGCTCTCTTGGCACGGGACAGGGGGGCGCGCGGTTCTCGCGCGTTTCCGGCGCGGGGCCGGGAACGGGGGTATTTTACCACAGACGGCCGGGGTTTGCAACGGGGAAATGAGGCTGCGTGCGGCCTGCCTGCCGCTTCAAAAAAATTGCGTGTCTTTTCCAAAAAACGATTGACAAAGTGACGGGCCTATGCTATGATAATAAACGCCGCTTGAGCGGCAAGTGACGCGGGGTGGAGCAGTTTGGTAGCTCGTCGGGCTCATAACCCGAAGGTCGAGGGTTCAAGTCCCTCCCCCGCAACCAGTATGGCGGCGTAGCTCAGTTGGCTAGAGCATTCGGTTCATACCCGGAGTGTCACTGGTTCGAATCCAGTCGCCGCTACCATTCAGCCGGAGGAAATGTTCCTCCGGCTGTTTTTTTGTCCGGGCGGGACAGGAAATAACGCAAAAAAATAGTTTGAACAAAATGAAAAACGTTTTTAGCTGACTTAAAAAATAGGAGGAATGCAGATAGAAAAATATTAAAAATATAGGAATTCCAGAATAATTGTAAGATCAATCAGGCATTTTCTCTCCCAAAACAAGGAACACCTCTTCGTCATTCCCATTTTTATGTACGTTTAACTGTAGAATTATTATAAATTAAATAAGGAGTATTTGAACAAAATGTTTAATTTGCTGTTTTTCCGCCAACCCCCTTGAAATCAAACAAAAAATAAATTATAATCAAAAACAATTAGTAAGAACTAAAGAAAAAAATAAAAGGGGCCGGCTGTTATGCAGGAACAGGAAAAAGCGTTCTCTTCAAATTCTTCATATGAATCTTCCGAAGATCAGGAGCCCATGATCCCCATCAAAAAGGTGCTTGATCTTCTGGAAGCCCATCTGGGCGCTACAAGCGAAATTGTCTATCACGACCTGACGCGTCCTTATGAACATACCATCGTCGACATCCGAAACGGCTATATCACCGGACGTTCCGTGGGAGGCTGCGGAAGCAACCTCGGCCTTGAAATTATCCGCGGCACCAAGCACAACGGCGACGAATTCAACTATATCACCCATGCCAGAACAGGACGCATCCTGCGTTCCTCCTCCATTTACCTGTCCGAAAACGGCCGGGTTGTCAAAAGCATCTGCGTCAACACCGACATTTCCGATACGCTGCGTTTTGAAAATGCCCTTCGCAACTATAACCGCTACGCCACTCAGGAGCATCAGGAAGAGCACTTCGCCCTTAATGTTGAAGAATTGCTGGAGCTGTTCTTCAAGGAAGGGCAGGAGGTCGCAGGCATGCCCGCCCCCCTGATGGGCCGGGAAGAAAAAATGAAATTCCTCAAATATCTCGACAGCAAAGGAGCCTTTCTCATCAGCAAATCCAGCGAAAAAGTCTGCGAATTCCTCGGCATTTCCAAATATACGCTCTACAACTATCTGGAGACCGTGCGTTCGGAAGGCGCTACGAGTCACAAGGGATAAGGAGGAGAAAAGGAAACATGAATGTAGAAAAACGCATCGAGCAGCTCTACGGACCGCTGCCTCAGGCGCCTTCGCCCGTAGCAGCCTATGTACCGGTGGTACAATCGGGGAATCTGATGTTCCTCTCGGGACAGGGGCCCATCATCAACGGCGAACAGAAATTCACCGGACGTGTCGGAGAGGATGTGTCGATGGAGCAGGGCTATGAGGCAGCCAAGCTGTGCTGCGTCAACCTTCTGGCCCAGCTCAAGAAATACATCGGCGATCTCGACCGCGTTCGCCGCGTGGTCAGCGTCAAGGTTTACATCGCATCCGGTCCAGATTTCTTTGACCAGCCCAAGGTGGCCAACGGCATGTCGGAGTTTCTCGAGCAGATCTTTGGCGAGCTGGGACGGCATTCGCGCTGCGCGCTGGGAGCCTATGTGCTGCCCGGCAACATCCCGGTCGAGGCCGAGCTGATCGTCGAGATTGACGGGGAGGCGTGAGCATGGGCGTTTCCGGCCTGAAATGCGTGCGGTGCGGCTGCATGTACCCGGCGGAGGATCGCTATTTCTGCGAAGCGTGCGGCGGTATTTTGGAAGTTGCGTATGATACCGGCGCGTCCGGATGCGAGCGTCTGAGCACCTCGTTCGCTTACATGCCCGTTGCGCGGGAGGAGATGGCGGGCTTTGGCACCACGCCCACGCCGCTTTTGCGCTCCCGCCGTCTGGCCCGGGGCGTCGGGCTTGAAAAATTGTATTTTAAATGCGAGACGGCAAACCTGACCGGTTCCTTCAAGGACAGGCCGGTCGCCGTAGCGGTGGCCATGGCGCAGCGGCTCGGGTACCGGCGGGTGGTGGCGGCCTCAAGCGGAAACGCCGCCGCCGCGACAGCCGCCTGCGCAGCCCGGCAGGGGCTGGAGTGCGTGATCGTGCTGCCGGCCTCCACACCGCCGGAAAAAGTGCGCCAGACAGCTGCCTACGGCGCCAGCGTCTTCAAGGTTGAGGGGCCCTACAGCAATTCCTACCGCGTAGCTCTGGATCTGGCGCGCGAGCACGGTGTTTACAACGTTACCACGACCTTTCTCAATCCCTATGCCGTGGAAGGCGACAAGCTGGTGGGCTATGAGCTTTACGAGGAGCTTGGCTGCATGCCTCAGCGCGTTTATGTTCCGGTGGGAGCGGGACCGCTGCTGGCAGGGATCGGAAGAGGGCTGGACGAGTATGCCGGGCGGGATCATCTGTCATGCCGCGCGCGCCTGATTGCCGTACAGGCACAGGGCAACAGCCCTATCGCCCAGGCATTTGACCGGGGCGAAAATCAGGTGCATGCCAATCTTTGTCCCGATACGATCGCAGGCGGCATAGCCGACGGTCTGGTCGGGTATGAGCAGGACGGCGAATATACGCTGCGCCTCTGCCGGGAAAGCGGCGGAGCGGCTATGTCCGTCACTGACGAGCAAATCCGCCGGGCACAGGCTCTCTTGGCCCGGGAGGAAGGCCTGTTTGTGGAACCCTCCGCCGCCGCCGCACTGGCGGGCGTTCTGGAGGACTTGCGTCAGGGCCGGCTGGATGCCTCGGAAACCATCGTGGCCGTGCTTACCGGGCATGGGCTCAAGGACATGAAGTCCCTGCCGGAAGGCGCTCAGGCCAGGCTGATCAACAACGCTGCCAATATAGCCGGGGCGCTATATTGAGAATAATCCCATAAAAAAAGGAGGCAAACATCATGATCAAAAAGCTCGCCGCACTTCTTCTGGTACTGCTCCTGGCCCTTGGCGCCACATCCGCCGTGGCCGAGGGTGAAAGCCATCTCCAAAGGGTTCTGGACAGCGGTGTTCTCAGGGTCGCCATGATCCCCGAAAATCCCGGCTGGAGCGTCATGGATGCAGAGGGCAACTGGGTCGGCTATGACGTGGAAGTGGCAAAACTGCTTGCACAGGAACTCGGCGTGGAACTGGAACTGATTCCCACCGAGGGTGGCAACCGCGTCACCATGGTCCAGACGGACAAGTGCGATGTGGTCATTTCTTCCTTTACGCCCACGCTGGATCGCGCCAAGGTTATTACCTTCTCCAACCCCTACGGCGCCGCCGGCACGCTGCCCCTGTGCCGCAAGGACAACGTGTTTACTTCCTGGGAGGAGCTCAGCGACAAGAAGATCGCCTGTGCCCGCGGTTCAACCAACGACATTCTGGCCACCAACGAGTTCCCGGATGCCGAGGTCCTGCGCTACGACTCCATCGCCGACGCCTTTATCGCTGTCAAGACCGGCAAGGCCGACGTACTGTTTGAAGATGATTCGCAGGTGTACTCTCTGGTGGCAGAAAACGACGACGTGATGGCCATGGAGGTTCCGCTGCGCAATCCCGCCTACGCCTGCTTCGGCGTTGAGCAGGGCGACACCATCTGGCTGGACTACGTCAACCGCTTCATCGACAACTACATGTACTCCGGAAAGTTCACCCAGCTCTGGCGCGACAACTTCGGCCGCGAAATGGCTGAACTGCTTAGCTACTAAGTCCGCATGTGGGGAGCCGCGTCCGCTTGCGCAAACGGCAGAAGCGCGCCGGCTCCCCTTTTCCTCACCAAGACGGGAGGATAACGAGCAATGAAATTCTATTTTGGCGATCTTCTCCCCTACATCGGCGAGATGTTTGCCGGGCTGGGGCTGAACGTGCTGCTGGCACTGGTATCCATGGTCATAGGCGCGCTGGGCGGCATCCTGCTGTACCTGGGCAAGACCGGAAAGCACAGGACGGTCAGCCTTGTCTGCCGGGCCTATATCGAAGTTATGCGCAACACGCCCCTGCTGGTGCAGCTTTACCTGATCTATTTCGGTCTGGCGCAATTCGGCATCGACATTTCCGCCCTGGCCTCCACTCTCATCGCCATGATCTTCAACAATGCAGCCTATACCGCCGAAATTTTCAGGGCAGGCTTCCTCTCTGTGCCCCACGGACAGATTGAGGCAGGTCGGGCTCTGGGCATGCATCCGGCGCAGGTCTTTACGCTGGTCGAGCTCAAGCCCGCCCTCAAAAGCGCCTTTCCCGCCCTTATCAACCAGTACATCATGCTGTTTCTTTTTTCATCCGTCGCCTCCATCATCGCTCTGCCGGAGCTGACTTATGTGGCGATGAACACCTCCTCCATGACGGCACGCACGTTTGAGGTCTATCTGGTCACGGGCGCGATGTACTACATTGCCTGCGTAGCAATGATTGCCGGGCTGCGCCTGTTTGAAAAAAAGGCGTTCTGCTGGTAGGAGGGCTAAAAGATGAGATTTGAAACCTTTGGAATCAAGCATCTGCTCCCTTTGGTCAAAGGCATGGGCGTTACGCTTGAGGTTTGCCTGATCACGCTGGTGCTGGGTACGATTCTGGGACTGATGGCTGGCATTGCACTGACCTCCCGCATTCGTCCCCTGCGAGCCGCATGCAAGGCCTACGTCAACATCGTTCGCGGCATTCCGCTGCTGGTCATTCTATTTATGACATTCTACGGAATTCCTCTCCTTTGCGATGTAGATGTCAGTCAAAGCGTTGCTAGCATTGCCAGTTTGACCGTTTATTCTGGCGCCTATATCGCCGAGATTGTCCGTGGCGCCATCCAGTCCATTCCCAAAGGGCAGACCGAGGCCGCAAACGCTCTGGGAATGTCAGCATTGCAACGCGTTCGCCTGGTCATTCTTCCCCAGGCCGTACGTGTCATGATCCCGCCACTGGTCGGATTTTTTATCGCGCTAGTCAAGGACTCTTCTCTCGTATCTGCCATCGGCTACATCGACCTCACCCGTTCGGGGAAGATTGTGGGTAACCTCACCATGAATCCAATGCTGTCCTTTGTCTTTGTCGCCGTATTCTATTTTGTTATATGCTATTCCCTTTCCCGACTAGCGCGTTATTCGGAGCGCAAGCTCCAGATCAATCTTGCAGGAGGTAAAAAACGATGATGATTGAGGTCAGGGACCTGCACAAGAGCTTCGGTTCCCTAGAGGTCCTCAAGGGAGTCAACTGTTCCGTGGAAAAAAGCGAGGTCGTCTGCGTCATCGGCCCATCCGGCTCCGGCAAGAGCACTTTCCTGCGCTGCCTCAACCGCCTAGAGGAAGCTACCAGCGGCACCATCGTCATTGACGGTGTCGCGTTGGATGGCAACCCCGCCCACATTGCCGCCATCCGACGCGAGGTCGGCATGGTGTTTCAGTCTTTCAATCTCTTTCCCCACATGAACGTTATGGACAACGTCACCTGCGGCGCCATCCACGTCAAAAAAACCGACCCGCGCAAGGCGCGCGAGAAAGCGCTGGAGCTGCTGGGACGCGTTGGTCTTCTGGACAAGAAGGATGCGTATCCCGGCAGCCTCTCGGGCGGCCAGCAACAGCGCGTCGCCATTGCCCGCGCGCTGTGCATGGAGCCTAAAATCATGCTCTTTGACGAACCCACCTCCGCCCTGGATCCGGAAATCGTCGGTGAGGTTCTCTCGGTTATGCGGGGGCTGGCAGATACGGGTATCACCATGCTCGTTGTTACCCACGAAATGGGGTTTGCGCGCGAAGTCGCCGACCGTGTGCTTTTCATGGACCATGGGGTAATTATTGAAGAGGGATCACCCGGTGAGCTTTTCGCCAATCCTCGTCAGGAGCGTACCCGCACCTTCCTACGCTCCATCGTCAACAAGTAAAACCGCCCCTTCGCACGTGGTGCGAAGGGGTTTTTGATGGTACGCCCGGTGCGGTTCGAACGCATGGCCTTCAGAGTCGGAGTCTGACGCTCTATCCAGCTGAGCTACGGGCGCGCGACAGCTCCCGCCGTGCGGCGCACGGAAAGGCCGGAGGGACCCGGTACGCCGCGCTACGGGCAGAGGATATTGTACCCTCGCAGGGCGGATTTGTCAAGGGTTTTCCCCGATGGCGCAATTCTTCCCGAAAAACACCCAAAATACAGCCGCCCCCCTTGTCAGGCCGGACGGAATCCTGTATCATAACAGGCAGTGCGGCAGAAGTTCCCGGCGTTCCGGGGGAGGATTGGAAGGCGCCGCAGCAGGGTTTGCAGTCTTTGTAGGATGGAAGGATGGATTCACAATGATGAAAATTGGTGTATTGGCGCTCTATGCCCTGATGATGGTGGCGGTGATCGTGCTGACGGCGCGAAAGAAGCTGTCGCTGAACGAATTTCTGCTGGGCGGGCGCAACGTGGGCCCGTGGCTGAGTGCGCTGAGCTACGGGGCCAGTTATTTCAGCGCGGTCATCATCGTGGGCTACGCGGGATCGACCGGGTGGACGGGCGGGCTGTCCGCCGTGTGGTGCGGCATCGGCAACGCGCTGGTGGGAAGCCTGCTGGCCTGGAAGCTGCTCGCCCGCCCCACCCGCCGCATGGGCGAAAAGCTGGGCACGGCCACGATTCCCGGCTTCTTTGAAAAGCGCTACCGCAGCCGGGGGCTGCGGCTTTTGGCGAGCCTGATTATCTTCGTGTTTCTCCTGCCGTATTCGGCCAGCGTGTACAAGGGGCTGGGCGGCATGTTCCAGCGCGCGTTCGGGTTTGACTACGCCTGGTGCGTGACGGCCATCGCCCTGCTGTCCGCCGTGTACCTCTTCGCGGGCGGATACCGCGCCACGGCGGTGACGGACTTCATTCAGGGATTCATCATGCTGGCGGGCATCGCGGCGGTGGTGGTGTACATCGTGCGGGCCGCGGGCGGCGTGAGCGGCGGCGTCGAGGCGCTCGCCGCCGAGGGCGTGGGGTCGCTCCTGCCGCCTCAGGGCAAGGGGTCGTGGCTGCTAAGCAACGTGCTGCTCACCTCCATGGGCGTTTTGGGCATGCCGCAGATGATCCACAAGTTCTTCGCCATCCGCGACGAGGGAAGCGTGAAGCGGGCGACGGTAATCTCCACCGCCTTTGCGCTGATCGTGGCGGGCGGCGCGTATTTCGCGGGCAGCTTCGGCCGCGTAGTGCTGGCCAAGATCGCCGCGCCGGACGGCGCGGGCACGCTGTATGATCTGGTGATGGCGGGCAGAATGTCCATGGACGACATCATGCCCGCCATGCTCACCGACCCCACCGTGGTGGGCATCCCGGACGCGGTGCAGGGGCTGTTTGTGGTACTGCTGCTGTCGGCGAGCATCTCGACGCTGACCTCGCTGGTGTTGTCCAGCTCGTCGGTGGTGACGCTGGACCTGGTGGGGCCGGTCGCAAAGCTCAGGCCCAGGGGCGCGACGCTGCTGATGCGCGTATTGTGCGCGGCGTTTGTGGCGCTGTCGCTGGCGATCAACTTCTGGATGCAGGATACGCCGATTGTGTCGCTGATGTCGCTGTCGTGGGGCACGATTGCGGGGGCGTTTCTGGCGCCGTTCCTCTACGGGCTTGTGTGGCGCGGGGTGACGAAGGCCGGCGCATGGGCCGGGGTGATCGGCGGGGCGCTGATTTCGCTGCTGCCGCCGCTGGTTGCGGGGGATATGAGCCTTGCGCCCATGAGTGGGGCCGCGGCGATGATCGCGGGGCTGGTGATCGTGCCGGTGGTGAGCTGTGTGACGCGTAACGTGCCGGGGATGGCGTTTGACGAAGGGTTTCTGGATGGGATTTTTGGGAAGGCGCAGGCCGGAAGCGACGCCGGGACGCGCGCGGCGCGCGCGGCGCGGCAGAGCGCGTGAATCTAAAGAAACGATTGGATCAAAGCGGCGCGGCCCCTGCGTGGGGACCGCGCCGTTTTTTCATTTGAGTTTCTCCCAATATTCCGGCAGGACCTGTTCAAACCTCAGCCCATACCTCAGCGGCTCGCCGCCCGCTAATGTCAGCCGGAGAGCCTGATGCGTCAGGTCCAGCGCGAGCGTGGCGGCGTCGGGCAGGGATTTGCCGCGCATCAGCGCGCCCAGCAGGAGCGAGGCCAGCACATCCCCCGTGCCGTGAAACAGGCCCTCGTAGCGCTCGCGGTAGAGAAAGAGCGGCTCGTCCATGCCGCGCGCCAAGACCGCCGCGCCCGTCAGGCCCGGCCTTGCCGCCACGTCCGTGACCACCACGTTCTCCGGGCCGAGGTCCCGCAGGCCCCGGCACAGCCGCGCTACCGCCGCTTCCTCCGGCGTATCGCCGGGGTAGGGCTCGTCCAGCAGAAAGGCCGCTTCGGTCAGGTTGGGCGTGATGGTGCGCGCGCGGGCGCACAGGCGGCGCATCTGCGCGGGCAGGCCGCTGTCCAGCAGGGAGTACAGCCGCCCGTGATCGCCGAAGGCCGGGTCCACAAAGAGGTGGGTATCCCCGTCGCAGAGGAGGTCGATCATCTCCAGCACCATCTCCACCTGCGCCCCCGACGCAAGATACCCCGAATAGAACGCGTCAAAATGCAGGCCCAGCGTTTCGATATGCCGCGCGATGGGCAGAAGCTGGCCGCTCAGGTCGAGGTGGGTATAGCCGGTAAATTCGCCCGTGTGGGTGCTCAGCAGCGCCGTGGGCACCACGGCGGTATTCACCCCCGCGGCGCTTAGCACCGGGAGCGCCACCGTGAGCGAGCAGCGGCCCACGCACGAGATATCCTGCACGACGATGGCGCGCGGCTGCGCGGCTTCGGTGGATTGGGTCATGGAGCACCTCCTGACGGCGGCGGGGCCGCCGGGCAACATCGTAGTACCATCATACACCAAAACGCGAAAAAAGCAAGTTGACACGGCGCGTGGTAAGTGCGGGGCGCGTGGGGTTGCGGGCAGGCGGCGCGCGGGGTTGTGGCAGGCGGCGCGTGGGTGTCGCGGGCGTGGGGCGCGTGGGGGCTGCAGGCGGGCCCCTCGCCGGTGTTGCAGGCCCAAAGCATGTCCGGCCGCAAAGGGTCGCCGCGCCCGGACCGCCGGCGCACGGTGCCGCCGGCGTTGGAGGATGACGAGACCGAAAGAGCCGGCTGCACGCCGTTGACGGGGGATGCCTTTGATGCTAAAATCGGTGTGCAGATTTCGCCGGAGACATAACGCACGAATACGGGCATGCGGCATGGAACGCTCAATAGCACAGGACACAACGGCAGCGGCAGGCTATCCCTGCTGCAAAGGCGGGAAACAGGGGCCGGCCATCCCAACGGGATGATTCGCTGCTGAGCAGGCGGCGTTTTGGGAAGCGCACGGGGAAAGAAGCGAACGCGCTGCGGAAGCCTTTCCGGATTCCTGCTCCGGGACGTGTCGCGCGGCGTTCCGTCGGATTGCCGCCTGATTCAGGGAGTGGCTTTCATGGGATACTTCAATGAGTTGACGTTCGCCAGCGGCTACTATCACATCGACGCGCACGGCGTTGTGACGCTTGCGCCCGATACGCCGCCGGAGATACGCGAGCGGTTTTGGAAGGTGTGGCCGGATTTCCGAAAAAAGGTGATTGCCCTGGAAAAGCAGGGAATCTACAGCTCCGCCTATCCGTACCTGCCAATCGAAGAACCCGATCCCAATCGGAACGGCGAGGGCCGCGAGTGAGGACGCGCGGAGGCATCCTCCTCAAAACGCAAAAAAGCAAGTTGACACGGCGCGCCGCGTGCGGTATCGTAAGGGAGAAATACCAATTCAGGGAAGGGGACGCGGACCATGCAAAAGGCGCTGGTATCGGTCACGGGCGTGGACAAGCCCGGCATCATCGCGCGGGTGAGCACCGCGCTGTTTGAAATGAACATCAACGTGCTGGAGATCTCCCAGACGATTCTGGACGGTTATTTCACCATGCTGATGATCGTAGACATCACAAACGCCACCGCGGCCTTCAGCGAGGCCGCCGCCCGCATGGAGGAGGTCGGCCATGAGCTGGGCGAGGCCATCAGCATCCAGCGCACCGACATCTTCGACGCCATGCACCGCATCTGACGGGGGGTGATACGATGATCGAGGTCAGCGAAATCCTACAGACCATCCGCATGGTGAGCGAGCAGCATTTCGACATCCGCACCATCACCATGGGCATCAGCCTCCTGGACTGCAAGAAAAACACCGACCGCGAAACCGCGCAGGCCGTCTATGACAAGGTCACCCGCGTGGCGCGCGATCTGGTGCGCGTGGGCGGCGAGCTGGAAAGCGAGCTGGGCGTGCCGATCGTCAACAAGCGCATCAGCGTCACCCCCGTGGGCATGATCTGCGGGGACGATCCCGTGGCCATCGCCATGGCGCTGGACGAGGCCGCCGGGACGGTCGGGGTCAACTTCATCGGCGGGTACGGCGCGCTCATGCACAAGGGCGCGACCCGCGCCGAGGAAACCCTGCTGGACTCCATGCCGGAGGCCTTCTCCAAAACCGCGCGCCTGTGCGGCAGCGTCAACGTCGGCTCCACGCGCAGCGGCATCAACATGGACGCCGTGCGCAAGATGGGTCAGGTCATCAAGCGCACCGCCGAGCTGACCGCCGATACCGACGGCTTCGGGTGCGCCAAGATCGTCGTCTTTGCCAACGCCGTGGAGGACAACCCCTTCATGGCCGGCGCGTTCCACGGCGTGGGCGAGCCGGAGTGCGTGGTCAACGTGGGCGTGAGCGGGCCGGGCGTGGTGCAGCGCGCGCTCAAGGAGGTGCGCGGCGAGCCGTTTGACGTGGTGGCCGAGACGATCAAGCGCACGGCCTTCAAGATCACCCGCGTGGGCGAGCTGGTGGCGCAGGAGGCCGCCAAGCGGCTGGGCGTGCCGTTCGGCATCGTGGACCTGTCCCTCGCCCCCACCCCCGCGCGCGGCGACAGCGTGGCCTACATTTTGCAGGAGATGGGCCTGGAGATGACCGGCGCGCCCGGCACCACCGCCGCGCTGGCCATGCTCAACGACATGGTCAAAAAGGGCGGTGTGATGGCCTCCAGCCACGTGGGAGGCCTCAGCGGCGCGTTCATCCCCGTGAGCGAGGACATCGGCATGATCGAGGCCGCGCAGGCCCGGTGCCTCACCATCGAAAAGCTGGAGGCCATGACCTGCGTGTGCTCGGTGGGCCTTGACATGATCGCCATCCCCGGCGACACCTCAGCCAACGCCATCGCCGGCATCATCGCCGACGAGGCCGCCATCGGCATGGTCAACAACAAGACCACCGCCGTG
>OLOW01001728.1_pt1 | contig 15189 bp, 9 predicted proteins | sample 1672801 | NCBI WGS metagenome assembly OLOW01 (sample SAMEA3136725, study PRJEB25190) | human gut metagenome | biome: human gut; feature: human-associated habitat; material: faeces | place: Austria | collected 2013 | reverse complement strand
GTTCGAAGCCATCTGCGAAAAGTACGGCCTCGAGCCCGTCCGTCTGACTGCTGGGCCTTGCCAACGATTATTTTTACTTTTAAGTTTGCCTTCTGGTATGGCGCCCGGTGGCAAGCAGGTGGAAGTCTGGGGTTTCGACAACATCTCCGTCGAAGAGTCGAAACTCGGTCTTGCCGGTTCGCCGACCCGCGTCTTCAAATCCTTCACGAAGGGTGCGAAATCCGCAGGTAAGGTCTTCGAGCTGGAGCCGGCCGAAGCAGCCGATCTGATCGTCGAGAAGTTGCAAGAAAAATTCATAATCTGATCGGCCCCGGCAACTGCGAAGCTGTAAATTACCGATCGTTCATTTACAACAGTCGTTTTCTGCACCCGGCAAAAGCCGAATCCTTTCGGTCCAGCCCGCCGAAAACGTTCACAAAAAACACAGTTACTTACCAAGATGGATAAATCTCAATATAAAAACGTTTACGTGTTCGTCGAACAGCGTGACGGAGTCGTTCAGAACGTCGCTCTCGAACTTCTGGGAAAAGCCCGCGAACTGGCCGACGCACTCCATGAGCAGGTAATCGCCCTGCTGCTCGGCAAAGGAGTCAAAGACAAGGCCGACGAGCTGATCGCAGCCGGAGCCGACGTGGTCCTTTCGATCGAAGCCGACGAACTCGCCCAATACACCACCGAGCCTTACGCACAGGCCATCACCCAGGTAATCCACGAGCGCAAGCCCAGCATTCTGCTGATCGGTGCCACCAGCATCGGCCGCGACCTCGGTCCGCGTCTTTCGGCACGCATCGGCACGGGACTTACCGCCGACTGTACCGGACTCGACATTTCGGAAGACGGCGACCTGCTGATGACGCGTCCTGCCTTCGGCGGTAACCTGATGGCAACGATCATCTGCAAGGAACATCGTCCCCAGATGTCCACGGTACGCCCCGGTGTGATGCGTGCCAAAGCGGCCGATCCGACCCGCAAAGGAAAGGTCGAGGACGTAAAAATCAATTTCGACAAATCAAAGTTCCGCGTACGGATTCTGGAAACGGTCAAGGAACAGAAGAATATGATCGACATTACGGAAGCCAAAGTACTCGTTTCGGGCGGCCGCGGTGTCGGCACGGCAGAAGGGTTCCAGACCCTGCGCGAGCTTGCCGACGTGCTCGGTGCCGAAGTATCGGCTTCGCGTGCGATGGTCGATGCAGGTATTCTCGCACACGAGCGACAGGTCGGACAGACCGGTAAAACGGTTCGTCCGGATCTCTACTTCGCCATGGGTATCTCGGGTGCGATCCAGCACCTGGCCGGTATGGAGGAGTCGGACTTCATCATCGCCGTGAACAAGGATAAATTCGCTCCGATCTTCAACGTCGCCGACGTGGGTATCGTATGCGACGTGCACAAGGTCGTTCCGATCCTGACAGAGAAACTGAAGACGATGAAAAAGTAAGTCCGGAAACTTGCTCTTCAAAATAAGGGAAGATTCGCAATGAATCCTCCCTTATTTTTTATGGCCGGTGCGAAATCCGCTGAAACCCGACCGCCCGGACCTCTCCCCTCCCACATATTCACAAAAAACAGGCAGTTCGGCCCTTGTGAAACAAATAAAAAAGCAGACGCAAGGAAAAACCTTGCGTCTGCTCCTGATATCGAGATATAATCCGCATCAAGGCAATCCGTCCTCATTCGGCACGATTGCACAGATACCCGGAATCTATTTCGCAACTTTTTTGAGGAATGCCTCGATCGTATTCTCGATCAGACAGGCGATCGTCATCGGACCTACCCCGCCGGGCACTTTCGTAATCAGCGAAGCCTTCGGCTCGCAAGCCTCGAAATCGACGTCGCCGCACAATTTCCCCGTTTCGGGATCTCGATTGACACCCACGTCGATCACCACGGCACCGTCGCCCACCATGTCCGCCGTAACGAACTTCGGACGGCCGATCGCCACGACAAGAATCTCCGCTTCGCGTGTCACATCCGCCAGGTTCTTCGTCCGGCTGTGAGTAATGGTCACCGTAGCATTCTCATCGAGCAACAGCTTGGCAACGGGAAGCCCCACGATCGTACTGCGGCCGATCACAACGGCTTTGCGTCCGGCCAGCTCCACGCCCGAATCCTTCAGGAGCTTCATGATACCCTTCGGCGTACAGGGCAGCACGCAGGGCTGTTTCTGCCAGAGAGCCGCCACATTGAGGGGGTGGAAGCCATCCACATCCTTCTCTTGACGAATCCGTGCGATCACCTTATCCGAATCGATATGTTTCGGCAGCGGCAGCTGGATCAAAATTCCGTCCACCGTATCGTCGGCATTGAGGTCGTCGATAATTTTCAGCAACTCCTCCTCCGAAATGTCCGCCGGCTTGCGAATCGTCGTATTCAGGATACCGACCTCGTCGGCAGCCTTCGTCTTACCCGTCACATAGGATACGCTGCCCGCATCCTCACCGACCAGCACCACTACCAAATGGGGCAGCCGGCCGTATTTCTCCGGGAATGTCTTCACCTGCTCGGCCATCTTGGCCTTGCAAGCCGCCGCTAATTCTTTTCCGCTGATTACCATATACTGTTTTGATTTTAAAGATTGCTTATCCGTCCCATCCAGGGATTCGAAGGACAAATATAACTATTTTTTCACTAAAAACGAAAGAGCCTTCATACCGATATCGGATCGATAGAAAAGATTCTCGCAACCGATTTTCCGGACCTCCTCGAGCGCCCGGCACCTGGCCTGCTCCGGGTCGGCACTCCGGCAGACGACGATCATCACCCGGCCGCCCGAGGTAACGAGCCGCCCCTCTTTTATCGCCGTGCCCATATGGTACACTACGCCGTCCACCTGCTCCGTTCCCGTAATTTCATACCCCTTCTCATAGGAGCCGGGATATCCTTTCGATGCCAGCACGATCCCCAGAGTCGCAAAGTCGTGCCACTCGGCCTCGCCCGGATCCCGTCCGTCGGCTACGGCGCTGAAAATATCGTAAATGTCGCTCTTCAGGCGGGGCAGCACCACTTCGGTTTCGGGATCGCCGAAACGGGCGTTGAACTCGATCACGCGGATTCCCTGCGGGGTCTTCATCAAACCGCCGTAAAGCACGCCCGTGAAAGGACATCCCTCGTCGCAGAGAGCGTCGGCCGTGCGCTGCATCACCTTTTCCAATGCGAAAGCCTCGTCTTCCGGAGTAATGAACGGCAGCGGGGAGTATGCTCCCATACCGCCCGTATTGGGACCTTCATCGCCGTCGAACGCCCGTTTGTGATCCTGCGCCAGCACCATCGGCAGCACCTTGCGCCCCGACACGAAACACATGAACGAAAATTCGGGTCCGGTCAGAAAATCCTCCACGACCACACGTCCCTTGCCGAACTTGTCGTCCAGCAACATGTCGCGCAACGCGGCATCGGCCTCCTCCATCGTCCGGGCGATAACGACACCCTTTCCCGCAGCCAGACCATCGTATTTCAGGACGGCGGGCAGAGGGCGCGAACGAACGTACTCCGAAGCCTTCCGGTAATCGTCGAACGCCCGGTAACCGGCCGTCGGAATACCGTACCGCCCCATCAGATCTTTTGCAAACTCCTTGCTCGACTCGATGCGGGCCGCCGCCTTCGTCGGGCCGAAAATACGAAGTCCCTCCTCACGGAAGCGATCGACGATACCGGCCACGAGCGCCGCTTCGGGCCCTACCACCGTGAGGTCGATCTCTTTTTCACGAGCAAGGGAAAGCAATCCCTCGACATCGGTATCCTTGACCGGCACACACTCGGCCTGACGAGCGATACCCGCATTGCCGGGAGCGCAATATATCTTCGAAACCTGCGGCGAACGCGACAACGCATCGACGACGGCATGTTCGCGGCCACCGCCGCCTACGACTAAAACTTTCATAACCTATCGTTTATTCCCGACCGCACTTTCCGCAAAGAGCGGCTCGGAAATCGTCCATAAAAAATAATCCGACCGACGGACACGAAATCCGCAGTTTAATGTTTGAAATGACGCATCCCGGTAAACAACATCGGAATACCCGATTCATTGGCCTTCCGGATCGAATCCTCGTCCCGGACGCTGCCTCCCGGCTGCACGATCGCCTCGACGCCGCTCGCAGCCGCCAGGCTCACGCAGTCGTCGAAGGGGAAAAAGCCGTCCGAAGCCAGTACCAGCCCTTCGGTCACACCCTGGGCATGGGCCTGCTTGAGCGCGAGTTCCGCCGAGCCGATGCGATTCATCTGACCCGCTCCGACACCCAGCGTACGACCGTCCTTCACCACTACGATAGCGTTCGACTTCACATGCTTGACAATACGCCAGCCGAAATCGAGATCGGCGAGCTGCCTTTCCGTCGGCCGCTTCTCCGTCACGCACATATCCGCCGTCACGGGACGTGTTTCGAGGTCGAGGTCCTGCACCAGCAATCCTCCCGTCACACTCACCAACTGGCGCTGCTTCGCATCGCTCTTCTCCATCGGAACTTCGAGCAGACGCAGATTCTTCTTCGTCGAGAGCACTTCGAGGGCTTCGGGCGTAAACGAAGGGGCCATGATGATCTCCAGAAAAATCGGCTTCATCAATTCGGCCGTCTCACGGGTCACAGGTCGGTTCAGGGCGACGATACCGCCGAAAATCGACACTTTGTCGGCCTCGTAAGCCTTCGTCCAGGCACCCGCCGCATCCCGCCCCACCGCAGCACCGCAGGGATTCATATGTTTGAGTCCCACGCAGAACGGCTCATCGAACTCCCGCACGATCGCAAGGGCTGCGTTGGCATCCTGTATGTTATTGTAGGACATCTCCTTGCCATTGAGCTGCCGGGCATAGGCCAGCGAATAGGGCACCCGTTCGCCGCTGCGGTAGAACTTGGCCTGCTGGTGCGGATTCTCGCCGTAGCGGAGCGGCTGAACCAGATCGAACTCCAGGAACAACTTCTCGTCGAGCCCCGCTTTTTCACGCATGTACGTAGCGATCATCGCATCGTACTCGGCGGTATGGGTATATGCCTTGGCCGAGAGCTGCAACCGCAATCGGGGAGTCGTATTGCCGTATCCCCTAATCTCCGCAAGGATCGTGTCATAATCCGCCGGGTCGCACACTACGGTCACGTCCTTGTAGTTCTTGGCCGCACTGCGCAACATCGAAGGTCCGCCGATGTCGATATTCTCGATCGCCTCGTCCATCGTCACCCCTTCGCGGGCGATCGTCTGACGGAAGGGATAGAGATTCACGCACACCATGTCGATGAACTCGATGCCGTTCTCCCGCAACGCTTTCAGGTGGTTCGGATCGTCGCGGCGAGCCAGCAGGCCGCCGTGCACCTTGGGATGGAGCGTCTTGACACGTCCGTCGCAGATCTCCGGGAACCCCGTCACATCGCTGATGTTGATCACCTCCACGCCGCTTTCAGCCAACAGTTTCATCGTACCGCCGGTGGCGATCACCTGCCAGCCGAGCTCTCGAAGTCCGCGCGCGAACTCCACCACGCCGGTCTTATCGCTCACACTGATTAATGCTCTCATATTGCTAATTTATATAGGCAATCATATCTTTCAATATACCATTTCCGACGATCTCAACACCGAATCCGAGAGTCGCTTATTCGCGGTCCAATGACCGCATTTACCACTCCGCCTTCCCCTAATCCTTTCTCGAAAGGGACTCGGGTCGCTGCATTTCCAAAGAGGTACACTAAAGGATATGATCGCGTTAATATATACGTAGTTTTATCGTTTTCGACTCGCGGTCGCCGTTATTCACGGTATCCGACGATGTGTTTCCAGGTCCGAATCCGCACTAAACCGCGACGTTCCCGCGATCCTATTGCTCCGCAACCAACTTTGCCACCGTTTCCACATACAGCGGATGTTCGACGGCATGCACCCGGGCTTCCAGCTCTTCCGGATCGCTCCCCAGATACTCGAAAGCCCGCTGGGCGATGATCCGGCCCCCGTCGAGCTCTCCGTTCACATAGTGGATCGTCACGCCGAAGACCTTGACGCCGTAAGCAAAGGCATCGGCAATGGCATGCGCCCCCTTGAACGCAGGCAACAGCGAGGGATGAATATTGACGATCCGGTCGCGGTACGCCTCCAGCACCACATCGGAAAGGATGCGCATATACCCCGCCAGACAGATCAGCTCGACCCTTTCGGCCCGAAGCCTGCGGACGATCTCCCGTTCGTAGTCGGCTTTCGAAGGGTACTCTTTGGGGTTGAACGTAAAAGTCGGAATACCGTAACGGGCAGCCCGCTCGTTCACGAAAGCCCCCGGCTTGTCGCAGACCATGAGGGCGATGCGGGCCGCAATGCGCCCATCGGCACAAGCCGCAGCCAATGCTTCGAAGTTGGAGCCGTTTCCGCTGGCGAATACTGCGATCGTCTTCATCGCCCTATCGGATTTCCACGCCCGGACGATCCGTCGCCCGGCCGATCACCGAAGCTTTCTCGCCCTGTTTCTCCAAAATGGCAATCACTTCGGAAGCCTCATCCTGCGAAACCGCGATCACCATACCGATACCCATGTTGAAGATATTGAACATCTCGCGGTGAGCGATCTTGCCGTATTTCTCCAACAGGCGGAACACGGGCAGGATCTCCCACGTCCCCTCGTGAATCTCGATACCCTGGCCCTCGCTCAGGATGCGGGGAATATTCTCGTCGAAACCGCCGCCCGTGATATGACTGATGCCGTGCACGTTACAGGCTCGGATCACTTCGAGCACCTGTTTCACGTAAATTTTGGTCGGCGTCAGGAGCACCTCGCCCAACACACGGCCGTCCAATTCGGGATAAGCCTTGCGAAGATCCAGTCCTGCATCGGCAACCACCTTACGCACAAGGCTGAAACCGTTCGAATGGACACCGCTCGACGCGATACCCACCAACACGTCGCCCACACGCACCTTCGTACCGTCGATCAGGCGCGACTTCTCGACCACGCCGCACGTGAAGCCCGCAATATCGTACTCGCCGCCGGCATACATGCCCGGCATCTCGGCCGTTTCGCCGCCGATGAGTGCACAGCCGGCCTGACGGCAGCCTTCGGCCACACCCGCCACGATCGCTTCGATCTTCGCAGGCTCGTTGTGCCCCACGGCTACATAATCCAGGAAGAAGAGCGGCTCGGCCCCCTGCGCCAGCACGTCGTTCACGCACATAGCCACGGCGTCGATGCCGATCGTGTCGTGCTTATCCATCTCGAAAGCCAGCTTGAGCTTGGTTCCCACGCCGTCGGTACCGCTCACGAGCACCGGCTCCTTGACATTAAGCGCCGAGAGATCGAACATTCCGCCGAAGGCGCCGATGTTACCCATCACGCCCAACCGCGAGGTCGAAGCCACGTGTTTCTTGATGCGGCGCACCACTTCGTATCCGGCCTCGAGGTTCACACCGGCCTTTTCATAACTTTCCGCCATAACAATAGTTGGTTTTAGCTGTTTCCTGAATATTTCCACCCGATGTTTTCGAAATACGCATGCAGGACAGGTTCTTCCCTGACACCGCAGATCGAAAACGAAGCGGTTTGTTTAACATTTTTCTTTTTTGTTCGCCTCCTCGATCGTCCCGTAAAGCGACGTCGGATAATTGCCCGTGAAGCAGGCCATGCACAACTCGCAGCGATTGCCCGCCTTCAGCAAGGCATCGGGCGAGAGGTAAGCCAGCGAATCGGCTCCGATATACTCGCACGCCTCCGGAACCGACATGCGGGCGCACAGCAGCTCCTCGTACGTCGAAGTATCAACACCGTAAAAACAGGGATTCTTGAACGGAGGGCTGGCGATGCGGACATGAACTTCCGTGGCCCCCGCCTCACGCAACAGACGCACAATGCGCCGGGAGGTGGTACCGCGCACGATCGAATCGTCAATCAGCACCACACGCTGCCCCGAAACGATACCGCTCACCGACGAAAGTTTCATCCGCACGCCCTTCTCACGCATCGACTGCGACGGCTGGATGAAGGTGCGGCCGATGTATTTGTTCTTGATAAGTCCCATCTCGTAGGGAAGACCGCTCGCTTCGGCGTATCCCATGGCAGCGCTCAAACTCGAATCGGGCACTCCGACCACGATGTCCGCGTCTGCCGGCGCCTCCTTGTAGAGCAAGCGTCCCGACTCCTTGCGGAAGGCGTGCACGTTACGACCCTCGATGTCGCTGTCCGGGCGGGCGAAATAGATATACTCCATCGCACACATCATGTGGCGCTTGAACATCGAATAGTCGCTGCTGCGGATGCCGTGCCGGTCGATCGTAACGATCTCGCCAGGCTCTACGTCACGCACGAATTCGGCACCCACCACCTCGAAAGCACAGGTTTCGCTGCTGACGACATAGCCGCCTCCCAACTTGCCGATCGACAAGGGCCGCAGACCGTGTTTGTCACGGCAGGCATAGATGCGGTTGGCCGTCATCACCAGAAACGCGAACGCTCCTTCGAGCATATTGAGCGCCTCGATGATCGAATAGATACGGGGCCGGTTGTGGTTGCGTACCTCCTTTTTGATCAGGTGGGCGAACACTTCGCTGTCCGAAGTGGACTGGAAAAGACTGCCCTTGTTCTCCAGGTAGTTGCGCAGCAGATCCGCATTGACGATATTTCCGTTGTGGGCCAATGCGAAATCACCCGTATTATGATGGAACAGAAAAGGCTGTATATTCTCCGTCCCGCCGCCACCGGCCGTCGAATAACGGACATGACCGATGGCCATATCGCCCGCAAGGTTTGCCAGCTTGGCTTCGTTGAACACCTCCGTAACAAGTCCTTCGCCCCGAACACGCCGCATCGCCCCTTCCTTCGAAACGCTTACGATACCGCACCCTTCCTGCCCGCGATGTTGCAGGGAATGAAGGCCGTAGTAGGTCAGGTTAGCTGCGTCGGGCACTCCCACGACGCCGAAAACGCCGCACTCCTCGTGCAGCTCCCGGTCGCAGATCGGCTGCATTATGCTCTCTTTGTGCATCGGAACTTATTTGATTACTTTTTCCAGACGGGCCAGGATCTCCTCGTAAGCCTCGCGCACCTTACCCAAGTCACGACGGAAGCGATCCTTGTCGAGCTTCTCGTTGGTAGCCATATCCCACAGCCGGCAGGTATCGGGCGACACCTCGTCCGCCAGAACGATCTCGCCGTCCGACGTGCGGCCGAACTCGATCTTGAAGTCGATCAGGTTGATATTCATCTTGGCGAAAAGCTCCTTGAGCACCTCGTTGATCCGGGCGGTCATGGCATAAATCTGTTTCAACTCGTCATAGGTTACGACACCCAGCGCCACCGCATGATGATCGTTGATCAGCGGATCGCCCAGCTCGTCGTTCTTGTAACAGATGTCGAAAATCACGTTCGAAGGCTTCGTTCCCTCCTCGATACCCAGACGCTGGGCCATCGAGCCGGCGATGACGTTGCGGACGATCACCTCCAGCGGAATGATCCGCACACGGCGGCACAACTGGTCGCGGTCGTTCAGGGTCTTCACGTAGTGAGTCTTGATCCCCTGCTTGTTGAGATATTCGAAGATCAGGGTCGAGATCCGGTTGTTCAGCACGCCCTTGTTCTCGATCGTGGCCTTTTTGATGTTGTTGAACGCCGTCGCCGCATCCTTGTAGTGAATCAGGATCATATCCGGATCGTCCGTCAGGAAAACCTGTTTGGCCTTACCCTCGTAAAGCATTTCGCCTTGTTGCATAGTGGTTGGTATTTTATAATTGTTATTTTGTTTTCCGGAAATAGTTCACCGCATTCGTGAAGATGTCCTGCACCTTCTCTCCGGCGATGTTCTTAAAGAGGTTCTCCCCGTAACGCTCCGTATGGCCCATCTTACCGAGTATCTGCCCGTCGCGGCTCACGATACCCTCGATCGCATAATACGATCCGTTGGGATTGTACGGGGCTTCGGCCGTCACGCGGCCTTCGGCATCGACATACTGGAACGCCACCTGCCCGTTCTCGAACAGCTCGCGGGCCAGAGGCTCGTTCACGACGAACTTGCCCTCGCCGTGGCTCACGGCGATCGAATGGATATCGCCCACCGAGAAACTCGACAGCCACGGGGAGTTGGTCGTCGCCACGCGGGTCGAAACAATCTGCGACACATGACGGTTGATGTCGTTGCGGAAGAGCGTCGGCGACTCTTTGGTCACCAGGCCCAGCCGTCCGTAGGGCAGCAGGCCCGACTTGACCAGCGCCTGGAAGCCGTTGCAGATGCCCAGAATCAGGCCGCCCCGGTCGAGCAGACGATGTATTTCCTCCGAAATATCCTTGTTGTTCAGCACATTGGCAATGAATTTACCGCTGCCGTCCGGCTCGTCGCCCGCCGAGAAGCCGCCGCAGAGCACGAAGATATGGCACGCAGCGATCGCCTCCTTCATCCGGCGGATCGAGTCGAAAATAGCCTCCGCCGTCAGGTTGCAGAACACCTCGCTGCGCACTTCGGCACCCGCCCGGCGGAAGGCCTTCGCGGTGTCGTAGTCGCAGTTGCTGCCCGGGAATACGGGGATGAAAACCACCGGACGCTCGACCGCCTCGCCCGGATAGGTGAAGCTGCGGAGAGCCGGCATCGCCTCCATGACCGGCGCATGGTTGATTCCCTTATCGGGATAAACCGTCGCAAAGCGTTCGGTATTGGCCCGGTAAAGCTCTTCGAGCGGCATTTTTTCGCCGTTGATCGTGAGCGATTCCTCCGCCTCGGTATGTCCCAGCAACTCGGCGGCCGGGAAATCGAGCGGCTCGGTGCTCTCCACCACGATCGAACCGTAAGAGTTGTCGAACAACGTCGCTTCATCCACCTCGACATCGGCACCGATGCCGTTGCCGAAAGACATCTTGGCCAGCGCTTCCGCCACACCGCCGAAGCCGACGGCATAGCCCGAAACGATCTTGCCGGACTCGATAGCCGAACTTACGAAATCGAAATTCCGCTTCAACGCCCCGGTATCGGGCATATGGTTTTCGAGCGGGGTATGACGCACTAGGTAAATCGAATGGCCCGCCTTCTTGAAATCGGTCGAGATGACGCGTCCGGCATCGACAGTCGTAATACCGAAGGCCATCAGCATAGGCGGGACGTTGATCTGCTCGAAGGTACCGCTCATCGAGTCCTTGCCGCCGATCGAGGGCAGTCCCAGCTCGACCTGCATCTTCAGGGCACCGAGCAGCGCCCCGAGCGGCTTGCCCCACGTACGGGGCGACTTGGTCATGCGCTCGAAATACTCCTGATAGGAATAGCGCATCTTATCGTAGCGGGCACCCGCCGCCACGACTTTGGCCGCAGCGTCCACGACGGCATAGGCCGCACCGTGGTAGGGACTCCACGACGCCAGGAAAGGGTTGTAGCCGAAGGCCATAATGCTGGCCGTATCGGTATATCCGTCCGTCGGCAACTTCTGCACCGACACTTGTGTTTCCGAACGTTGCGTACGACCGCCGAAAGGCAGCAGCACGGTCGAAGCGCCGATCGTAGAATCGAACATCTCGATCAGCCCCTTCTGCGAGAGGACATTGTCGTCCGCCAGGTTCGCAAGCATCTTTTCGCGCAGCGTACCGCCCTTCACCTCGCGGCGGAAAGGATCGCGTTCCTCGACCGCACCGATCGCGGCCTGGGCATAGTGCTTGGCCCCTGCGCTGTCGATGAACTCGCGCGAAAGATCGACCACTAATTTGCCCTTGTTGTACATCCGCATACGGCGCGAGTCCGTCACGTCCGCCACATGGGTCACTTCGATATTCTCCTCGGCGCAGTAGCGCTTGAACTCCTCTTCGGCACTCGCTTCGATCACAACGGCCATACGCTCCTGCGACTCGCTGATCGCCAGCTCCGTCGCATTCAGACCGCTGTACTTGGTCGGCACGCGATCGAGGTAAATATCCAGGCCGTCGGTCAGCTCGCCGATGGCTACGCTCACACCGCCCGCACCGAAGTCGTTCGACTTCTTGATCAGGCGCGTCACTTCCGGACGGCGGAACAACCGCTCCAGCTTGCGCTCTTCGGGGGCGTTGCCCTTCTGCACCTCACTGCCGCACATTTCGAGCGACTTGTCGGTATGCTCTTTCGACGAACCCGTCGCACCGCCGACACCGTCGCGGCCCGTGCGGCCGCCGAGCAGCAGGACCACATCGCCCGGCACGGGGGACTCCCGGCGCACGTTTTCGGCTTTCACGGCACCGACCACGGCACCGACCTCCAGGCGTTTGGCCACATAGTCGGGATGATACACCTCGCGGACGTGGGTCGTGGCCAGTCCGATCTGATTGCCGTAGCTCGAATAACCGGCAGCGGCCTTGAGGCTGATGACGCGCTGGGGCAATTTGCCGGGCAGCGTTTCGCTTACGGGTTGATAGATATTTCCCGCACCCGTCACACGCATCGCCTGATAGACGTAGCTGCGACCCGACAACGGATCGCGGATGGCACCGCCCAGGCAGGTCGAAGCTCCGCCGAAAGGTTCGATCTCGGTCGGGTGGTTATGGGTTTCGTTCTTGAATTGCAGGAGCCATTTCTCGGTCCGGTCATCGACGTCCACATCGACGAAAACGCTGCATGCGTTGTTCTCCTCGCTCACCTCCAGGTCGTCGAGCAGTCCCTTGCTGCGCAGGTAACGGGCACCGATCGTCGCCAGGTCCATCAGGCAGATGCTCTTGCCCTCGCGCCCCAGTTCGCGGCGGATTTTCAGGTAAAGCGCCAGCGTGCCTTCGATCTCGTCTTTCACGAACGACTCCTCGACCGTAATGTTCTCCAGCTCGGTCGTGAAGGTCGTATGACGGCAATGGTCGCTCCAGTACGTATCGAGAATCCGCAGCTCGGTTTCGAACGGATCGCGACCCTCTCTCCGGAAATATTCGACCACTTCGCGCAGGTCGTCGGCATTCATCGCCAGACCGTTCTTCTTGCAGTAGGCATCGAGTTCCGCATCTTCCATCTCCCGGAACCCGTCCAATACCGGCACCGGTTTCACGGGGGCGCTTTCCAAATCGTCCAGGACCCGCAAATCCTTCTCGCGCGACTCCACGGCATTGATATAATAGCGACGAATACGCTCCATCGTCTCCTTGGGAAGTTTCGAAGGGAAGATCAGCAGCTTCGAACTCTTGATCTTCACCTCGGCCGAAGGATCGATCAACCGCACGCAGTCCACGGCCGAAGCCGCTCGCTGGTCGAACTGTCCGGGCAGGCACTCCACAGCCAGAAAGCTGTTGCCGCCCAGATCGCACGAATCCGTCACGGCATCGGTAACCACCTCGCCGAAGACCCTGTAACGGCTCTTCTCCAGCAATTCGTCCGAAAAACCGAACAGGTCGTACACGTTCAGCAGCCGCAGGCCGTCGAGCGAAAGATTCAGGTTGGCATTCAGGTCGCGGAGCAGGCTCTCGGCCTCGACCCGGAATTCGGGGTATTTCTCAACGAAAATACGGTAACTCTTCATTATCTTATTTTTGACTTTATTTCACAAATCTGTCGGCCCACTTGGCGGCATACTCCTCGCCGGTCACACCGACGAAAGTCACGTGTCCCATCTTGCGCTTGGGCTTGGAAACGGTCTTGCCGTAAATATGGACATACACACCGGGGCGATTCTCCCGGGCAAGCGCCTCGGCCCGCTCCAGATCCTGTCCCAGGATGTTTTTCATCACGGTAGGGGCCTTCAGCTGCGGCTCTTCGAGGGGCATATCGAGCAGGTAACGGCACAGCTCCCGGAACTGATTGGTCGTCGAACCCTCGATGGTCCAGTGTCCGCTGTTGTGCGGGCGCGGCGCCATTTCGTTGAAATAGACCTCGTCTCCCTTCACGAAATATTCGATAGCCAGAATCCCCCGGTAACCGCAGTCGCGCATGAAACGCTTGCTCTGGGACACCATCCGCTCCCGCACCTGGTCCGGCATCTCCGCCGGCACGATGCACAGATCCAGAATACCGTCCTTGTGGATATTCCGCCCTACCGGGAAGCAGATCACGCGCTCTCCGTCCGACACCAGCACCACGCTGGCCTCGAAATCGAACGGGACGAACTCCTCCAGAATGCAGGGCACCGCGAGCAGTTCGCGGGCTTTCGCAAGGTCGGCCTCGCCGCGAAGCACCGCCTGACCGTGTCCGTCGTAGCCCAGCGTACGGGTCTTGAGCACGCACGGATAACCGATTCGCGCAATGGCCCGATGCAGCGACTCCTCGTCATCGACAGCCATGAAAGCGGGCGTCTTCAATCCATGATCGCAGGCATTGCTCTTCTCCCGCAGGCGATCCTGCGAGTCGAACAGAGGCCTGAACCCTTGTTTGATATTGTATTTTTGCTCGAGAGCCACCAGCAGATCGCCCGGCACGTTCTCGAACTCGTAGGTCACCACGTCGCTGCGGCGGCAAAGCTCTTCGAGCGCCGCCGGATCGTCGAACCGGCCCACGATCCGCTCGTCGCTGATCTTAAACGCCGGAGCATCCTCCGCCGGATCGAGGCAGATCGTCCGCGCACCCAGCAGATGCGCCTGCTCGATGATCATCAGCCCCAACTGGCCGCCACCGATAATTCCGATCGTCTTCACCGCACTCATCGGTCTAAAGTTCCGCTTTAAGTACATCCTCAGTCTGTTTCGCACGGAACATCTCCAGACGGGCTGCCAGCGCCTCGTCCTTCAACGCCAGGATCGACACGGCGATCAGGGCCGCATTCTTCGCCCCGTTGATCGCTACGGTCGCAACCGGCACGCCGCCGGGCATCTGCACCGGTGGTGGAATGGAAGGACAGTTGGACATTGGATTGAAAGAGTTTTCTATTTGACCGAATCCGGTTCTTTGTCATGATGAGAGTGGAAAAAACATTAAAAAGAATAATTGTTATATGAAGAAATTACTGACTTTGTTATTGGCGATGCTCCTGTTGGCAGGATGTGCCGGCAATAAGCCCGGCACATTTGAAGCCGGAAAGAATACTTTCCTGTTGAACGGCAAACCTTTTATTGTTAAGGCTGCCGAGGTTCATTATCCGCGTATTCCGCGTGAATATTGGGAGCACCGCATTGAAATGTGTAAGGCATTGGGCATGAATACACTTTGTCTTTATGTCTTTTGGAACTTGCATGAAGAGACACCCGGAAATTATGATTTTACGGGCAATAAAGATATTGCTGCTTTTTGTAAGCTGGCGCAGAAGCATGGTATGTATGTCATCGTCCGCCCCGGTCCGTATGTGTGTGCGGAATGGGAAATGGGCGGCCTGCCC
>OLOW01001724.1_pt1 | contig 15223 bp, 9 predicted proteins | sample 1672801 | NCBI WGS metagenome assembly OLOW01 (sample SAMEA3136725, study PRJEB25190) | human gut metagenome | biome: human gut; feature: human-associated habitat; material: faeces | place: Austria | collected 2013 | reverse complement strand
CGGAAAATATCCCCGTCGGCAGAAACAAGCTTTACGGCTGGCTGAAAGGAAAAGGTGTGCTTATGGCAAACAATCTGCCGTTATCTTTATTTTTATCATTGAGTAAGACTATGAGTAAAAATAAGAACATAGCAGCATAGTTTTTTTCACAGTAGGAAATAACGTAACCGTCAAATTCTCCGCATTCCTTCCAAAAAAAATCAGACCCTGCAAGGAATAACCGTCCCTGCAGGGTCTGATTCATTCATCTTTGAATTTGAGATTTTTGTCTACATACGATCATATCGTATTCGACCTCAGCTTTCTTCAGTCCAAGGCAATAAAATTGCCCCCTTATGCTTTTCTTAGGCTCTTGTATATCTCTTCTGTAAAGATACCAAGCACCTGCTTTTTGATCTCATCATTACTGAGCAGCAGCGAGAAGAAATCTTGGTTTTGCTCCAATCCTTCAATCAGTGCGTCATCTATATCATCAAAATACGAGAATTCAAAGTCCTTGACAGTATTATTCTTTGCACTGGTTTTCAGCTTATCGGATTTCAACAGAATATCCCTAATCTGAAGCATTGCCTTTACCGCAACATCATTATCATAGGCTTTTCCCGTGCGACTGTTTATTTCTGCGATAATCTGTGAAAGCCTTTCTTCCTTTGCCTCTGTCAGACCAAAGTTCTCTGCCGTAGGTAATTTCACAATCGGCTGTGCCATCAGATTTGGCTTGGTATGTTCTTCAGCTTTTTTCTGAACGAAATTTGTAGCCTTAATTTTTCCGTCCAAATTATAGCCGCCACCCGGATGCTTAATATTGATGTACGCCAACAGGTAAGTGATGAAGTTGTACTTCTTATGCAGGTCTGTATCCTCAAAACACGATACCTGCAACAAGAACTCATAAAATCGAACAAAGTGCCGCATCTTTGATACGATATCCTGCTGTGTGGCAACCTCATACTGCTCAATCATATTTTTTGCACGTTTAAAATAAAAGGTCAGCTTCTGTTTATCCTTCGATGAAATGTTTTCCTTATAGAGCAAGTCATTTGCCTTTTCAATGTCATCAGGGTCAAGAATGGTATATGCATCGATCTGTGCTTCCATATCATAAATAGCTGTAGGCGTTACGGATGTGGAAAGCAATGTGGTCGTGTAAAACGGTGCGAATGCTGATTTAATATCTTCGTATGTATTTGCAAAATCCAATACAAAGGTTTTCTTTTCAAATGGTGGACAGATACGGTTCAAGCGAGAAAGCGTCTGAACGGCAGACACGCCCTTCAGCTTCTTCAGTACATACATTGTGCAGAGCTTCGGCTGGTCAAACCCAGTTTGATATTTGTTTGCGACCAAAAGTACCTGGTATTCGTCCTTGTCAAATTCCTTTGTCAGACGATCCTCTGGGAAGCCGTTCATAGATGTTTCGGAATATTCGGTATCATCGTCCGGGAGTTTCACCTTGCCGGAAAACGCTACCAGAGCTTTAATGTCCGAGTAACCCTTCTTCTTGGTATAGTCATCAAAAGCCTGACGGTACTTCACTGCACCCTGTCTGGATGCTGTAATGACCATTGCCTTTGCCATGCCGCCAAGTTCCGGCATAACGGTTGTGCGAAAATGCTCCACGATAACCTCTACCCGCTGAGCAATATTCGTTTCATGCAGCTCTACAAAACGGGCAATCTGCCGCTTAGCATCGACAGTTTTGCAACGAGGATCTTCTTCGATTTCCTTGTTAATCTGATAAAATGTGTCGTAAGTCGTGTAGTTTTGGAGGACATCGAGAATAAAGCCTTCCTCAATTGCCTGTTTCATGGAGTAGATATGGAATGCCTCACGCTGACCTTTTGTATTCAAGCGACCGAACAGCTGAATGGTTGTCGGCTTTGGTGTTGCTGTAAAAGCAAACATAGATACATTTGCTTGTTTGCCATTTCTGCGGATTTCATCCGTGATCATATCTTCAACATCGGCACCTTCTTGTTCTCCTGCACCAAGAGACTTTGTGACAGCCGCCATGTCTTTACCCGCTGTGGAGGAATGTGCCTCATCCATAATGACCGCAAAACGCTTGTTTTTCAGTCCTGCAACGCTGTCCACGATATACGGGAATTTCTGAATCGTGGTAGCGATGATTTTCGTATTGCCGTTCAGAGCAATGGCAAGATCGGCAGAGTTGCATTTATCATCCATGACACGGATAAGCCCGGCTTTATGCTCCATGCCCATGATGGCTTTCTGAAGCTGACGATCAACTACGACTCGGTCGGTGATAATCACGACATTGTCAAAGATGATTTTATTGTCCGCATCATGCAGAGAAGTCAAGCGGTGTGCCAGCCATGCGATAGAGTTTGTTTTGCCGGAGCCTGCACTATGCTGAATCAGATAATTCTGCGATGTGCCGTTGTCACGGACATCACTCAGCAGCTTGCGGATTACATCGAGCTGGTGATATCGAGGAAATATGACATTTTCAGATTTTTTCGTTTTTCCTGTCAGCTCGTCCTTGCTTTCCTTGGTTTCGATGAAGATGAATTTACTGATAAGGTCAAGGACGGTATCCTTTGTCAAAATATCCTCCCACATATACGACACGCTATACTTGTTTTTAAATGTAGGATTGCCCGCACCGGCATTAACACCTTCGCCGTTGCCCATGTTGAACGGCAGGAAGAAAGTGGCGTTGCCTGCAAGTTTGGTAGTCATATAGACCTGCTCCAGATCCATTGCAAAGTTCACAAGGCAACCAGCCTTAAACCAGAACAGGCGGGTTTTCGGATCTCGGTCAACACGGTACTGATAGATAGCGTCCTGGTAGGACTGACCTGCGGCATTGCATTTCAGCTCAAAAGACATGATGGCAAGACCGTTCAGAAAAATCACCAGGTCAATGCGCTCTTCATCGCTTGCCCAGACTTCCTCCATGACAGAGAAAATATTCTTTTCATATTTTGTCAGCAGCTCACGGTTGAATGTGGTTGCAGGTTTGGTGTACATAAGCTCCAGCTTCATGTTGGAGATTTCAATGCCGTGTTTCAGCACGTCCAGCAGGCAGCCACGTGCTTTTGTGACCTCGGCATTGATAAAGCTGACGAGGGTATCCTCAAGGTCGGATTTATAGATTTTGCGGAGTGCCGCCATCTCATCTGGCTGGGTATCATTCAGAAACTGAAACAACAGCTCCCTATCCATGGCAAAGAGACGGTCATAGCTCGTTGCCTTGCGGACAATATAACCGTTGTCCTGCGAGAGCCTGTCCATGATGAAATGCTGGTATTCTTTTTCGGAGAGAATATTATTCATTTTCATCCTCCTTCTTGACCCACTTTCCGGTTGTTAAGTCTATAAATGTCTCCAGCTTAATCTTTCCTTCAAAATTTGATCCATACTCACCAGCACGAGTCTGGTCGTCAAATTTGAAACTGATGTTGTAGTATTTACCCGCTTTGGTCTTACGAATCAGATCGTTATCTATCATAAATTGAAGTACACGCTTATGATTTGCAATATCATCACCATTAAGGTAAAAGCAGATAACACCAGTTGGAACCATCTGCTCTGCCATATCGGTACACTTGCACTCATAGCAGGCGCCTTCTCGAATGGCCTTTTCGCAAATCTTCTGTGCAAAAGACTGATCATCAAAGAAATACATCCATTTTCCGCATTTGTGACGATCCAGCTTTTCTTCCTCACCGGAAAGATACCAATACCAACCGCCCATATTAATCATTGCAAGGCACCTCCTTCTTGCCGGTTACATACTCAAAAATCAGAGAGCGCTTATAAGCATCGAGAACAGCCATCTGTTCTTTCTTCTGCTCGATAATTGTGTCTACTTCTGTGACCTTGGTTTCCAGATAGTCCGCCATAGCTACCTGTTCCTCATATGGTGGTTCAAAAACCACAAGCCGAGAAAACTCGGAATAGTTCAGTCCCTGGCGGACACCGTTTCCCATGTTATAAAATACCTTCATAACATCGTATGCATGAAGAAGAAAGTGAAAATACCTCGAATCGACCTGTTTGAGCGGACAAAGGTCAATATATGCCGAAGTGATTATGCCGTGTTCCTTCACAAGCCCAGTTCGCAGACTGCGTTTATCGTTCTGCAAATCGGTGGGACGGATGATAATGTCACCTGCTTCAACGATGTTGTAGGTATTAAAGCTCTCAGGTAACAGCCCATCATTGGTGTTGATGTCCTTGCGGATAACTCTGCCATAACTCAGCGACAACAGATTATCCTCTTTGCCCAGTCGATTCTTGTTTTTGCGCTCACCATAGTAGAAATAAACAGGATGAACCGGCCAATGCAACGGAATTTCTCCAACCCACTGAATCCCGCTATCCTTCATCTCCGCATTCGGGTTCAGTCCCTTTGTGACGGTTTCGGTGATGACAGACCGCTTGTACTGCTCCAGCGTGTCGATCTGGGTCTGTATATCGGCGGTCAGCGAATCAATTTTGGCACATTTAGAATCAAGGAAATCGGCAATGCGCTGTTGCTCAGGAAGCGGCGGTGTCGGTATAGTAATTTTCTTCATCTCCTGCCAGCCCGTAGTCCAAAGATCGTCAACTATACCGTGGCCAAACTTATAGAACTCATCTCCGAATTGGACTGTGTGGAACAGCCAATCATAATACCCCGGATTCATTTCGTTCAGTGGTGCCAAGATAGTATTGATAAGTGATACGGAACCATCGTAATCTGAAATTCCGCACGAGCCTCGTCTGTCAGAACGACTGTTGATAGCAAAGTCGCCTTTCTTAACGAGTTTGCGATCATCATGAGCGCTTGTTTTAGCCGCTGTATCCAATTGAGGAACGATTCCTTTATTGGTAACGGACAGCGGTGGATAGTCGGTATCATTGACCTTCGTGTTTCTAAGTCTATAAACCTGTCCGATTTTGGACAGACCCCATTCTGTCGGGATTATTCCAATCCATTCAAAGCCGCTATCTTTAGTTGTTCTCATCAGCTGACACCTCCAATCCCACTTTATTTTTGCGTTTGCGGATGATTATTGCAATAACTGTGGCGATACCCACAACAACGACAACTCCACCCATGATACACAGAACCAGTACCCAATTATCCGTCAGCCATTTTACCGCTGCAATGATTCCGTAGGTAACCGCCCACAGGGCGACAAACAGAATCAGGCGAATGAGCCAATGAAAGAAAGAACCGCTTATGCTGCCGTCAATCATCCCACCGCTGTACATATCGCCTACACAACGGTACGCAACAGCGTATGCAATGGCACCGATCACAGCTAAAATCAGATACTCCCAGTACCATTCTATAGGGAGCCCCAAAGGGTCGGTCAATATTTCGAATATAAACTTAAACACCCTCGCAGACCTCCTTTACTCGAACAACTTCGCCACACGCTCAGTCACGGAAAGTTCCAATTCCTTGAATCTGGTCTCAAGTTCCTCGCTCGGCGTAGATGGCTGGTATTTATAAAAATACCGTGTGAACGGAATCTCTGCGCCTGTCTTGATGACGGGCTTTTTCTTGCCGAGATCTTCTTCAAAGAAAGCAGCGGCATCTGGTATATGCGGCAGAACCTCTCTTGTCATATAATCCTCGATGCTTTCTTGCCATTTTACCAGTTCGGTGTCCTTGGTTTCCTTATCATAGATGATGTTACCCGTGCGGTCACGCTGAATCTCGGCATTCTTGTCCATAACAGAAAGGCCGTCAGCAATCTTGTCGAGCAGTTTTTTATCCGCTGTTGCCGAAGCGAGTGCCTTAGTCAGCACAGGCATAAATTCTGTCGGTGAATTGTATACCTGCTCTGAAATTGCAGCTTTCAGTGTATCAATGATCGCATCGTAGACAGGCTTGTTATTCTGGTAAGTTTCCAGCTTTTTCTGTTCCTTGCCGGTCAACTCTTCGGCATTTTCCAGTTCGTCCACCTTGGCCTGGTCATAGAGAGAAGAAAGCGAACCCTTGGACAGCATAGCTTCGATACGCTCTTCCGTAATAGCATAGCTACGCTGGAGAGGCTGCATGACCGTGTACTCACGGTAAATGAACTCTTCATTGTCGTAAATCTTACAATATTCATTCTCTGTAAAGTCTGCATAGAGCCTCGTTACAGCGCTACGGTCTTCTGGAGAAATTTCGTTTTTCTTATCGCCCAGCGCCTTGCGCAGTTTGTGGAAGAAAGAGGATGCATCAATCAGCTGAATCTTTCCCTTGCGCTCAGGGCGCTTGTTCTTGGAGAGAGCCCAGATGTATGTAGCAATGCCTGTGTTATAGAACAGGTCGGTAGGCAGTGCAATAATTGCTTCAATCAGATCACTTTCTAACATCCAGCGGCGAATTTGACTCTCGCCAGAAGCTGTTCCACCGGAGAATAGCGGACTGCCGTTCTCGATGATTGCAGCACGGCCAAAGGTATCGTCCATTTTGTCGATTGCAGACTGCAAAAACAGCATCTGCATATCGCCGGAACCGGGAAGTCCAGCACCCCAACGACCGTCAAAGCCTTTCTGATATTCTGCGTTTACCGCATCTTCGACACCTTCAGCGGCATCTTTACCGCCCCAAGCAGTACCAAATGGTGGGTTTTCCAGCACAAAGCGCATCTTCGTATCTTTAAAGCGGTCGGCTTTCATAGTGTCCTGATAGCAGATATTTTCGGCATTCTGGTCCTTAATGAGCATCTCAGCAAGGCACATGGCATAAGACTCCGGGTTGATCTCCTGACCGAACAGGCGCACATCCGCTGAGGGGTTATAACGCTTGATGAAATTGTATCCGGTGGAGAGCATACCACCCGTTCCACAGGCCTGATCCAATATGGTAATGACTTTGCCGTCATCAAAAATGTCATCGCAACCTTCGGCAAGCAGAATATTTACCATCAGCTTGATAATGTCACGCCCTGTGTAGTGATCACCAGCCTCAGCATTTTCAGAAAACTTACGGATCAGTTCTTCGAAAATATATCCCATCTTTACATTATCGATAGTGCGTGGATCGAGGTCAAGCTCGGAGAATGCCTTAATTACGGAGAGTAGACGATTGTTTTTGTCCATCTTGTCGATTTCTTCACCAAAATTAAGACCTCGCTCCTTGGACATCAGAATTTCCAGTACATTAGCTGAGAATCCCTGCAGGTAACTTTTGAAATTGGCAGCAATATGGTCTGCATCATTTACCAGTTCTGCAAGGTCAAATTCGCTGGTGTTATAGAACTGAAAGCCGGAAATGCGGTACATCGCCTTTGCTGGAAAATTCGGATTTGCTTTGAACTGGTCTACGACCTTCTGCTTTGTAGGTGCAAGCGCACATTCAAATCGGCGGATGATGGTCATTGGAATGATTACATCCTTATATTTATCGCTTCTATATGGTCCACGCAGTTTGTTTGCGATAGACCAAATAAAGTTTACTTCTGCAGAAACATCAATAGGAGAATCATCCCACATTGCGTCTATCATTTGTTTATCAGCCATTGCTGTTTACCTCTCTTTTCGATTTTGTAATATCGGTACTTTGTCCCATAATTAGGTCTTGGTGCGCAGATCGCTGCTTTTATAACCGCAAAGCTGAGGAAAATAGTATTCGAGAATGCAGTGTATTACATTCAATTTCCACCAAACCCATTAAAACATATTATAACTCAAAAGTCGCAATGTTTCAATCTAACACAAATGAATGCCATTTTATGATAATGTAAATTTTTCCGCCTACTGACCTTATAAATCTTATAAACTATAGCAGCGTACATTATAGACGATAGGATAGTCCTTGTGAGAAATTACAGAAGGAAAAATACGGAAAACAATAAGGCAAGCATTACTACCTACAAGATCGTCCAAATGGCTATCACACAACTACAACAGCGAACCATTGAGACCAAGTGAAGCTTTGACGCCAACTATGCATGACGCATCTTTTGCAAATACGGATTGCACTAATCCAGAATGCATCAAGACCATCACACATCGCATGTACCCGTCAAATCCTCTGCATATTATGCATGCCCCAGATCTATTGAATATAAGGCACCACGTGCTTATATCTTTGGAAGATTTTGATGACTACAATTATTTGGGCTTGTTAAGAAGAGACTTCATTTCTTCTGCGAACGTCAATTTGCCTTCTTCGCAATTCTGTGGTGTTTCAATAATCTTTGGAACTTTAAAAAATTCCTCGCATGTGACTATCTGAGCAAGACTCTTAAGAGGTATCTTACCTGTTCCTATTTTAGTATGTCTATCTTTGTGTAAACCGACTTCATTCATGCTGTCATTTATGTGAATGCAAGAAATCTTTTCTATGGGAATAGCCAGAAGAAGTTGTTTAATAAAACCATTAACATCAGTTAGATCATATCCAGCATCACTCATATGACAAGTGTCTAAACAAATTGAAAAGTTGGAATAGCCGCACAAAGAATTACAGAGGGTAGATATCTGGTTGAGATTTGAGCACAGTTCTTTTCCCCTACCTGCCATTGTTTCAATAGCAATTTTAAATTTAGATTCTGCAAGAATTTCCTTGAGACTCTCAATTAAGCAAGAAATATCATCAGCACTTCCTGGATGCAGTACAAAAGATGTGATATATTGGTGAAACGTATTGCATTTTTTGATGATTGCGAGTATTCTACGCACACTTGTCTTTCGGATACGAGGATCAGGATTAGCCAAGTTGATATTAACAGGGCCATGAATAACAATATTATACAACTTAAGCGTGGCTTCTGTTGGTACTTCAAAATACTCATTATCGCAATAGAGCATAATAGTGTGGGTTCCACATTTGGCTGCTACATCAAGCGAACCCTGGAAATCCAATGTTGTCCCATATGATATACCGAGGTTAAAGGTATCAGGATTTGTACCGACACGTTTTTTCATGGGAATTGTTGTTGAATCAGTATTTCTTAATGTTCCAATGTCAATGACATTGCTTCTGACACGCATGCGCAACTGGTCATTCTCAATTCGGACCTCTTCATATTTTTGTTGTAGGTTACTTATCTGAACACGCATGTTTTTTATTTCGTTATGAAGAGATTCATTTTCATGCCACAGCTTTCCAGTTTCAATATCTCTATCTAGCATATCTTGTAGCTGGTGATCAAGATCAGCAATCTTATTCCTGGCAGATGACAACGCTGAAGCAGGTGCTACCTTTCCATCATCAGTTGAATATGATTCTACAAACATTCTGAGCAACTCGTTGTTGTAAAAAGTTTTTCTAGAAATTCCTGCGTCCATTGCAATGGTTGAGATATTGATTACATATGTTTTCAGGGCCTCCTTTGCACTGGCAATCCTATGTAACCGCCCCTGAATGGCTGTATCGATCTGTAGGAACTGTTTTTGACGACCTTTTGATAAAGTGTCTAAATTGGCGTTATGATGTGCTAGGAATGCGTTTATGCGGCCTATTTGTACCTCTTTTATTTCTTTTTCATCCATGTAGCAATTTCCTTTCTGATATTTGCTTCATTTGTGATAATGTCATAGAGCATCGGATAATGTTCTAAAACATAGTCCATTCCTTTTTTACTCATGGTTTCATCAAGTTGATCTAATTCAGGAATAAGTCGTCTATGTAGAACATCCTTCATCTTTTCCAGTTCACGTTCTGCGGAAATTTTGTGACCAGACTTCAGATTTGCGTTATATGTTTTTTGCATTTGTTTAAAATTAAAATAAGAAACGTCTGCCATGTAAAACATATGAAAAAGATTTGGGCAAAGTCCATATGCACACATTATTCGATCAGAGCGTTTATCTTTGCTGCATGGAATCAGTGATGTTTTTACACAAACGCCACCAGTTTTAGCACGAATAACGATTTTGTCCCCAAAGGCCTTCATTATTTCATCAATATCATCATATACGTTGTAATTACCAGCATTAATGAAAGCTTTGATCTGAGTTTGTAGTTCTTCACCATTGTTGTCGCCACCAAGAGGTGTAATACCATCACCAGCTACTTCTTTGATAAACTTACCAGAGAAATCCAGATCTTCCTGAAAGTCAGTCTTTGGACGAACGTAGTAGCCGAGCATATATGCTGTAAGATGCCCCATATACTTCTGAATAAAAACAAGTGACACGCCATGGTTATAAAGCTCAGTGCATAGATGTACTCGGTACTGACGAGTACAGGAACATACAGCATGTATGGTATGATTTGTTTTTTCTCTTTACTCCAAGTAATATATTTTACAGGTTTAATAACACCCCATGGTCTCTGAGCATCTTCTGGCAAGTAGTTAAAAAGAAACTGCCTATACATTAAATTAAAACGATTCTTTGAAACAGGAAAATCATTTCTGCTGTTTTTGACTGGATCAAGAATAAACAGAAAGTCATTATCCTTATAAAATTGACATTGATTACGAATTTTTTTCAACGTATTATATGCTTCAGCACACAATGGTGAACAGTAAATATCAAACTCAAGCATCGGACTGTGTGGCTTGCTTGGTTTAAGACTACTGTAGTGGATATAATTGGCGGTTTTATGAATCTTCTTGAGCTCCATTGAATGTAATCTATCAAGCGTTAAAGCTGTGAGGTCTCCAAGCCTTAAACCAAGCTGTGTCAGCATAATAAGTTCGCAACAAAATGCTCGAATGTTATATTCTTCTTTTTCATCTCGCATAACTGATGTAGCCATTGAGACAATTTTCTTAAAGAACTCTTCTGGAATATTAGGAATCTTGTCTTCATCTACAGTTGTTTTTGTCAGCTTCATTGCTTTAACGCCAAGTTCTTTGATTATTCCAAGATCCACAGGTAATTCAATCTTGTAGTTATTTATGATAAAATAATAAACTTGATACAGAGCTTCATAAAGATTATGAGCTGTAGAGGACGATACATTTCTACTCTTGACTGCATCAATCAGGTCATCGGTAGTAATTAATACAAATGATTTCCCATTCGATTCTTCGTTGATTTGATTTATGATGCTTTTGAAGTCAGAGAATCGAACATTTACCGTGGAAATCTTCTTGTTCATCATGATCTTGTGGAGAACAAAAAATTTGCAGTAATCCACAAGATCACCAGGAAGGCCGTTGAAGATGATACGGACACTATCATCATTCATATGTTTAAAATATGGGTTGAAATCCCACACCATATCGGTATAACGGATTTTCAAATCCGGCGTTGGAATAAATTCAACAACATGCTTGAATGCAGACAGGTACTTGTCTGTATCGTCTGAAAATGCAAATGCCGGATTCTTGTCCCATGGAATATCACTTACATAGTCATAAGCAAATGCAAGGTTAGTTATCATTGCTCATTTCCTTTCTCTTATATATTGCTTCCAGAAACTTGACGTACAGAGTTTTGGTTATTACAAGATCCTCAACGTCATGTCTGCATGAGGTTCTATTGATTGCCTGATCAATTTTTTCTATGGCAGCAATAAAGAACTTCTCATGCTCTGCAGTTGTGAGAAAATCCTTACAAATCAGGCAAGGAACAGAGCCTTTAGCAAAACAATCATCGGACTTACATTTACCGCAGCCATCTTGAACATCATGTTCTGTAGAACGTAAATTGTCCGGTATGGTATCAACGACCTTGCTGTCAGCTCCTATATCATCGATCCCGGCAAGATCAACGCCATAAGTTGCTTCTAGCATCTTTTCCAAGTTCTGCTGGATGTAATGGCTCTTTGTGGTATCGATACTCTTGTGCTTGGAGAGCAGGCCCATCTCAATATCGCTTTTGCCATGTCTCTGTATATACTCAAATGACTTTGTCATATATGTATCACGTAAATTTGATGGAGTATATTGAGGTATTCCGGCTTCGCAACATGCAGATTTCAGCGAATTACTTACCTTTTTGATTGGCATCAAACAGATGGATTTTACTGTTCCTTCGTAAAGAAAAATGTAATCCTGTAAGTTAGGGTCAGAGCATCGCTCACGTACATCTTCTGTGAAATTGATAGTCTCCAACAGCAATCTATATGTTGCTTCCGTGATTACAAAGGTGTGAGGACGAACGTCATGTGTTACCTTGGTATTACTGCGTAGTACATATTCACCAGCTTTCACGGATGGCTCGATACAATTTACATCTAAATGCAAAAGCTGACTGATTCGAAAGTCGGTATCAAGAAGCAGATGGAATATGTACAATATCAACTGCCAGAGATAATCATTTTCCGCATGTTCAACAATGCAATCATGAAGCTTAACAAGTTCGGCGTCAGGCACAGCGTGTCCAGTAGTCTTTGGTGGTTCCTCGTACTGTCGCAGATAGTCTGGAAACATATCTTCAAAGGTCAGAAGATTATTAACCTTACACCAATCGAAGAACCTTCGGATTGCACCGATTTTGTTATTCATGGTAGATAGCTGGATTTTCTCGTCATAATAGAAATTACGGATAAAAATTGCTTCTTTTGTATTCAGGTATTTTAAGTCAGGATTTGGGTAGCCTTTTTCCTTTTTCAGCTTTTCAAGGAAACATAATCCGTCTCTTATGTATCCTAATTGTCCTGCCCATGTAATAAGAGTGACAGAAGGTGCGGATACCAAATATCGAATGATAAGGTCTTTATAAAACTGTGACTGCAATGGCTCCAGAGTAACGGTGAAAAAATCATCATCTGTTATATTTGTGGAAAGATGTCCCATGTTTCGGATAATAAAACAGACATTTGCTTTTCCTAAAGGAGGATTCTTCGGATCCAAAGTTGTAACATGGTAATCTTTTTCAATAATCTCCGGGAGACGGTAACTGAACAACAACTGACGATTCATGTGGAATGAGTCTACGAAGAAATTATGGTCTGGGTAGGTATTCACCAGCCAACGGTAGAAATTGCATACTGCTCTGATAGCAAAGTTTAGATCAGAAGTTCCTTCTTCAAAAACGCCTTTATAGTAGTTGATTTGCTGCCAGAAGGTTCTTTCGTTTAAGTCTGTGTATGCTTTAACGGAGTCCAGCATTTCATCAAGGCTATCAGCAAAAGGTCTGAGAATTACATCTGAATGCCAACAAACGTAAAACCTTTGAGCTTCCATAAAAGAACGCATAAGTTCTTTGAAATAGTGATTAGTGCAAGGCATAAAGGCATACACCAGTCTATGCTTATTACCCTTATTGTTATAATGATAGAACAACTCATCAACGATTCTTTCTTTACAAAAGACAGCACCCGGATGCGCATTGGATAATGACTTACTATCAAAAAGGTGAAGAATGCCTTCGATTTCGCTTAAAATATCGGGTGAAGCAATAAGAAGGCGTCGCTGCATTAGTTCGATGAGAAAACGCATACCATAGTTCTGGCAGTTTGTTGCAGCGACCACATCGCACAGGTAATCCCATGTGAGTTCAGAACAATGAATTTCAGCAAAATATGTGCGGAATTTTTCGTTGCGATAAAATTGCGTAGACTCATAACCGATCGCATCGAAGCAATCCTTTATCTTATTGTCTTTAAAAGATAATCTAGTTACTTCAATCAAGATATGTTGTTCCTTTCTTTAACTCCGGCATCATTTTATAAAGCTCATTTTGTGCCTCTGTGCGAGTTTGAAGTTCATCTTCTGGTGTTGGGTTATAATAAATCGTTGTAGACTTTAGACGACTATGACGCATCATTTTCTGCAGTTCTAAAGCGTTAACAGGATGATCCCTGAATCGTGCTTGGAACATAGCAAAACCATGCCGAAACCGATGAGCAAGGTTGTTTTCTCTTACTTCCGAGTCAAGTGGAATATCAAGTTCTTTGAAATATTCTTTCAAATGATTATTGAGAGTTTGAAGGCTGAGTGGACGGCCATATCTATTAAGAAACACGTAGTGATTCTGTTCAAGCTCTGGATTATATGTATCAATACGATCAGCAACACCAGCGCTATAAGACGTAGGATATCGTTCCATCATATCAGTGTGTACTTCTTGGATATATTCAACTATCTGTTCATACATATCATATGTTATTTGAACACGCCATTTTGCTTTTTTAAATTCCAAATTAGAATATTGTTCTTGTATTCTTACATGCGGAAGCCCTTTTGCAAACTGGTAAATAGCATCTGTCATTCGATTGCGAAGAATCAAAACTGGAATCAAGCCTTGTTCACGTTCAATCTCCTGAATATCCTCAAGGGTAAGTCCAAGAGCCTCTCCAGGTCGTAGTCCATATCCATACATAAGATGCATAAGAACTGCAGTAACGTAATCATTTTTTTGCATCGCAAGTACGTACAACTTTTTAAAAATTTCAGGGCTAATATATCTAGGTACGACTTTTTGGTCTACGTTAACACGTTTAACATTATTGTTGTAACGCTTCCGAAGCGTTTTTGTATCAAATCCCAATGAATCTATATCGCTTACAGATACCTCATGTGAACGAAAAAGAGCATTGCACTGAATATGGCGGTTTGCAAAGAATGACCTATAACATGATAAATATCCGTTGACCGTTGATGCACTACGGATTGTTTGTGTGGCGTATACATCTGGATTGCTGTTTATTCCACGAAGAAATCTGATGAGTTCGTTGATTTCTTTTTCACCCAAATGATAGATGTCATAATTCGAAAGTGACAGGAAACAGTAAAGCAATCTGAGAGCAAATGCCGAAGCACGCCTTGTTGTGAGAGGGTTATCTTGTAGAACGTAGTTTATGTATTCAAAAAAATTACGGTTAGGCTCCATTTTATCATTATAGAGGATAAAATATGTAAAGCCTAAATTTTCTTTTTGGAAAAGAGGCATTGTCACTTTTCGTTCTGACACAACTTCACCATTTGAATCAATAATAATTTTAATAAAGTTAGACTTGCGACCAATTTTTTCTTCTGTATAAACAGTTGGCACCGTATTCACCCCAGTTAGTTTTTATGATTATAATTACACACTATAATTTATAAAACAATCTTATTATATACTATTTGAAGCGTTTTAGGTCCCTTGAAGTTCACTTGTTTTGTAAAATTTTCATGAACAACAGTTTTTTGCAATTTTATGTCGAAAAAAGCTTTATTTATGGGCTTTTATTGTATAAATAAATTTATTACACAGTTGAAAAATAATGATAACTGCCGTATCAGGCTTTTATCGACCGCGGATATTTTTCCGTAAAGGAGTCGGTGTTTGAAACTGCGACTATGACAAAGACTTATCAGCAGACGTTTGTTACGGGCAGGGGGCAGCAGTTCGTCATAAATTTGCTGAAGAAATATTATGGGAA
>OLOW01001716.1_pt1 | contig 15250 bp, 10 predicted proteins | sample 1672801 | NCBI WGS metagenome assembly OLOW01 (sample SAMEA3136725, study PRJEB25190) | human gut metagenome | biome: human gut; feature: human-associated habitat; material: faeces | place: Austria | collected 2013 | reverse complement strand
GCTGACAATGTGCACTTCATAACGGAAGCTTCGCTAATGTTGTTATAGGATACAAGTACCAGCCAGACAGATCATACCTGCATATCCATTCACTTTGTACAATAGCTAATTTCGAATTTATTCATATTCTTTGAACTATCTTATGACTTTATACTAATTTATAGTTTCCAACATAGTATCTGCATTGTTGGTGATGTTTATTTATATTTTGGCATAATATAATTAAAATGTATATCCGTTGCGATATCTTCATTTCTGACGATAATACATATTTTTACATAATAAAATACATCTTGTAACAGACACCCTTGCTGTTTAGTTGTACAAAACAGGCAGGATGTTATGCACCCTGCCTGAAAAGCTTTATATTAATAATATCAATATTTCACTTTTAAATAAATCATCTGTTCATTTAATCTTCATAGTCACTGTCATAAGTTAAATTGAATATTACATTTGCAACATTTCCACTTTCTTTTGATAACTTATAATAGTAAGTATGACCCGCATACATATATTCAGTAATTGACGCACTGGAACTTGAATTAAACCAGTCATATCTATCATTCGAACTATCCGGATCTGAGTATTCATATACATCTATACTCTTATCCAGTCCGCTTACACTTGGCACATAGAATTCATAATATCCGCTTGTTGTAGGTGTAAATTTAAGAATCGCAGGACTGACCGGAGATACTGTAATGCTCTGATTTGAACCCGTATTGACTGTGCTTATATTACTGGAAATAACAACATTTGCTGTTACCATAGTACTGTTTCCTGCAACTGTTACATATGCTGTAGCCGTATAGTCATATATGGAGTTCTTCGTCTTGCTTGTTAATACATAATTTCCATTTTTCAGGTAAAGTGTATTTCCGTATCCACAGCTCTTACCGGTAGCATCATACCAGGTTTCGAATGAAGAATCTGATACAATTGAATTATTGGAATAAATCATAACCTTGTAAAGCGGAAGCTGGATATCATAACCTGACTGGGTAGCCTGAAGCGACTGGGAGTACAGATACTTCAATGTTCCTCTGTAAGAAGCTTCAATATCATATGTACCCTGCTCTAATGTAATAGAATATGCACCTTCACTATTTGCCGATGTGCCGATATCTGAACTATAACGGCTTGCTTTATTCTGATTTGTAAATGAAATATCTGCATATGGAACTGGATTTCCATTCATATCCTTTACAATACCTGCGATTGTAACGCCCTGCTTTACATGAGCTACAACCTGTGTAGAAGTCTGAAGAGCCGGATTATTTTTATCTGTTACAACAACAGTAAATACATAATCACCGGCCATTGGAAGGGTTCCATGTAATTCTCCATCACTGTCAATCACACAATTATAGTTTGTGCCGGTTAACGCATAAGAATAACTGCCGCTTCCACCTGCAACGGTTACATACCGACTGAAATCAACGCCCTGTGCAGAGCCATACACCAGATAAGACGGTGTTGCAGCAGCATAAAGACCGCTGTCATTATATACCAGCCATGTAACGGTCTCTGTCATACGATTACCTAATTCATCATCTGTTACGATCGTAACATTATAAACACCTGCCTGAACCGGTGAACCATAGAACTGAACATAAGAATAACTGTTTGAATAGACAACCTTATATCCTACACCGGCCGGTAAACCGGAAACTGTTGCAGTTGCAAATCCATAACCACCCAGAGCATATCTGTATCCACCTGAACTGGAATCCATCTTGGTACCTACAGCCACCTTGTAGATACTTTCATCTGTATACTGGAATGCGCCCTTTGTATAATAAACTTCCTTCTCCGTACCATACTTTGGAATTGCAACCTTTACATAATGATCCTCGTACAGACCTGTCTCATCATTCAGTGTTAAAATGTAATTTACACCATCTGAAGATGATATGCTGTCGATCACACACTGTTTTCTGTATACACCTGTTGCATACTCCTTTGTATATAATACGAAATCATTTACATTAAGTGATTTTGCAGGAGAAATAGATACCTGAACAGAATGATCGTTCAAAGCAGTAAGTCCTGTAATAACTGCAGGTACTTCCTGTTTCTTCTTTACTGTTACTTTACAGACTTTTTTCTTACCGGAACCATCCTTTGCAAGTGCTGTGATCTTTACTGTACCTGCTTTGATTCCCTTTACTACACCGTTTGCTGATACAGTTGCAATCTTCTTGTTTGATGTCTTCCATACAACTGACTTGCTGCTGGCTTTTTTAGGAGCAACTGTTGCCTTCAGCTTTAAGGTCTTGCCTACTGTCAGGCTTGCCTTTGTCTTACTTAACTTGATACTTGTTACCGGCGTTCCTACCGTCACCTTGATCTTAACTGTTTTTTTCTTGTTTGCCTTAGAAATAACAGTTATCACTGCTTTTCCGTTTTTCTTAGCTGTGATCTTACCCTTTGCATTTACAGTTGCAACTTTCTTGTTACTGGTCTTATAGGTAACTGCTTTTGATACCTTTTTACCAGAAACGCTTACTTTCGTTTTCAGAGTAAATGACTTACCCTTTTTGAGTGTCAGCTGTTTTGCCGGCAGGTTTGTGACTGCTACAGATTTTACTTTACCGGTCGCCGCACTTACTTCCGCATCCGGAATTGTAAGCATGGAAACAGCTACCGCTACTGCAATTACAACTGCCAGAATACGTTTTAATACTGACATTTTTACTTGTTTTCTCATAAAAAATAGCCTCCCTTTATTGAATTCTTCTCCCAATTTCATCCGCTGAGAATGCAATATCACTCATATCATATGATAAACGTGATCATCAATTCTTCTATGTATGAATATGTACCCTCATTTACTGCTCCTTTTGTATACGAATAAAACTCGAAGAGCATATTCATTATATATCACATTGTTAATTCGTGCAAGAAATTTGCATACATCATGTGTATGTTGTATGTTGAGAATTCAGAATCAGCCGTTAGTTTTGTGAGGGATATGCAGCTATGGGCTGCCGGCTGGTGTTTGTATCCTATAACAACGCGTTTCTCTTCCTGTGAAGTGCACATGTCTTATCCGCACATACTCCTGTGCAAACTCGCCTGCGGCTCAAACATGCACCCGTATGTGCTGACAATGTGCACTTCATAACGGAAGCTTCGCTAATGTTGTTATAGGATACAAACACCAGCCAGACAGATCATACCTGCATATCCATTCACTTTTGTACAATAGCTAATTCTGAATATTAAGCTTATATTTTTATATAATAAAAACGAATACCCATTATAATGTGGCATGAGCATTAAGTCATTATAACAGGTACCCGTCTTATAATTGTAATCTTTTACGATTATTATTCTTTTTTTATTTCGCCACTACATGCGCGGTCACTGTTGCAGACCGTGTAGTATCCGTAACTGATATCTGAAGAGTTGCCTGATAGGTTACTCCATTTTTCTCTGCGATACCGGTTAATGTATAATTACCAACCGGCAAATAAAGATACTCACCTTTTCCTCTCAAAGTACCATCTGCTTCTTCCCATTCTCCAAAAGATGAAGCACCTAATGCTGTATTATCTGATGCAACCTTGATCTGATATAACGGAAGCACAATCTGGTAATTATTGCTTGTCGATGTACTTACCGTATAATTTTCAAGATATTTTTCTACCCCTCCGGTTTTATTTACCACTCTTATGTCGTAATTGCCTTCCGGGACATCAAAATATACCGTTCCGGTACTACTATTGTACTTTCCGATCTCTTTTTTCAGATCAATGGAATATGCCCGATCCATCCACTTGGACTTGATATAACAACAAAAGGTATCTGAAACTGTATTCTTGATCTTATGACCATCCAGATCCACAAATGTTCCTTTCACACGGATTCCCTTTTCTATAACAAACGTCACGGTACAGTATGTAAAGATAGCAGAATTTTTCTTGTCTGTGATCTTTACTTTCATAGTATAAGTTCCCGCCTGCCTGGTATCTATCGTACCATAAGCATAAAATCCATCCGGTGTCAGTTCCATGCAGTCTGCCTTCGAAACAACTTCATATGTGTAAGTACTGCTTCCGCCTCGTGGTAAAATTTGTGCATCAGATTTGGATGTATACGCACCATCCGGTTTACCGGCTGCTGCATCCGGATTCTGTAAATAGCCATATTGTATAATGTCTTCTGCAACGATCGTCTGAGCATCCCATACCTTCCAGGTGACCGTATGATGTATCTTATTTCCAAGTTCATCTACTACATCGATCTTTGTTGTATAAATCCCACTTGCAGTAAATACGCCGGTAAATTCAAGATAATTTGAAGCACTGCCTTTCTGTACCTCTTTATAAGAAACGCCCGGTGGCAGTTCACCAACTGTAAAAACAGCAAGTCCCGATATATTCGGTTTATAATAGGTTATATCCTTCTTTGTATTGAATCCGTCGCCCTTTGCAAATATCTTTACTTCACCGGTCGTTATTTCATCGGCAGCTTTTCGATATACCGCTTCTTTACTGGTCTTCAATTTTGGAACAGATACCTGAACCATATTACTGTTAAAGAGCACATCCTGTCTGTTCAAATGAATCCGATATGTGATCTGATCTGTTGTTGTCACACTGTCAAGTACGCATTTTCTAACATAATTACCATATCCGTTCACCTTGCTGGATACTGTAAAATCCGATGCACTTAATGCCTGTTCTGCGCTTAACACCACCTGAATATCTGCATTTCCAAGGATTGTCAGGCTATTGATCACGACCGGTTCGTTTGGAGTCGGTGTTACGGGTGTAGGGTCATTTGCCGGTTTTACGGTCTTTTTCTTTACCGTGATCTTACAGGTTGCCTTCTTACCGGAACCATCCTTTGCTATTGCAGTGATCGTAACCGTACCTGCTTTCTTTGCTTTTACAATACCTTTACTGCTTACCGTTGCTATTTTTGTATTGGATGACTTCCATACGACTGCCCTGCTGCTTGCTTTCTTCGGTGTGACCGTTGCGTTTTAAACCCATTCCGCCCTTGATTTACCTGCGTTTTTGTCGGTGTGACCGTTGCCTTTAAGGTCTGCTTTTTTCCGACTGTCATTGTCGACTTGGTCTTGTTCAGCTTCACCTTGGTAACCGGTGTTCCAACCGTGACCATGATCGTGCATTTTTTCTTCTTATCTGCCTTTGAGATCACATAAATCTTTGCTGTTCCTTTTTTCTTTGCTGTGATCTTACCTTTTGCATTCACAGCCACAACCTTTTTGTTGCTTGTCTTATAAGTAACCTTCTTTGAAATTTTTCCGGTTACTGTTACCTTTGGTTTTAAGGTAAATGTTTTCCCTTTTTTCAGTGTCAGCTGCTTTGCCGGAAGATTGGATACCGCTACCTTTGTTACCTTCCCCCCTGCCGCATAACTTTCTGTCTGTGGAATAGTAAGAATGGATACTGCCACTGCAGCTGCGATCACCCATGCAAGTATTCTTCTTACCGGCGAATTCTTTCGTCTTTCTTTCATTTATACTCTTGTCTCCTTCCATGTTTCTCCTGACTCATGTAACATCCAAATTCATATCTTATTCTTTAACATAAGCATATGCCGTTGTATTGCTGCCATTCACGGTTATGTCCACATAAAAGACATATTTTGTGCCATTCACCGTACTGGTACAGCTTAGATGATAAATTCCGTTTGGAAGGTATTGTGTTGTTCCTTCATTGTAATATTTCGATCCGGCTACATCGTGCCAGGTAGTGAATTTCGTAAATCTCTGCACTTCTTCCGGCGCATTTGGGTCCATCTCAATCTTGATCTTATAAACAGGAAGTGTAACATCAAACATCATCTTCAGATCCGTATCCGTCGATGTCTGCCCTTCCTTTCTTGGTAATGCTGTCAAACTATAAATACTCTTGCTTACAGACCCGCTTCGATCGGATATCGTGATATCATATATGCCGCTTTCCAGACCTTCATCGTAAAACGTACCATCGTATTTTTTGGTACTGAGATTATAAGTGCTATACCTTACTCCGCTTATCGTATTTGAATATTCCGCATATTTATTCTTATTAATTATTGAATAACGGTACTGCTCTATCGGATCTCCGTTCGCATCCCTTACAATTCCCCGGATATAATAAGCATCCACGATTGTAAAAGTAAGTGTTCCCGTTCCTGTCTTTGTCGCATCATTCTTATCTGTGACACGAATACGGATCTTATATACCCCTGAGGCAATCCCGGTTGCATTAATATTGATCTTATCTAAATCAGCTACAATCTTACAGTTATTCAGAATCGCACTGTCACTTTCTGCTCTTATGATCTCATATGTATAAGAACCGCTTCCTCCATATGCATACACCGGCGTAAATAAACTACTCCAATTAGTATTTAATGCCCCTTCTTCTTTATCACATACGATCAGATTGTTCTCGTCATATATGATCCAACGGATTGTCAAACGATATTTACTGCCAATCTCATCTTCGTAAACCAGAACGCTGTTATACACCCCGGCCTTTCTCGGTGATCCTGAAAATTCCATCACCTGTTTCGTTGCCTCTGTTGTGACCTCATATTGAATACCGGCAGGAAGACCGCTGATCGAATAATTCGCATAACCTGTTCCCAGTCTCTGTCTTGTATCTTTTACTGTAGCCCCTACTTTATATGATAATGTTACAGAATTTTCGATATTATATGTCTCTTCCATATATACGCACTCTTTTGACAACTGTAATTTCGGTATCTCTACCTTGATATAAAGACCTTTGCCAAATACCATATCTCCCGTGATATACACCTTGTAAGTAATGGAATCCGTTGTCGTTACCTGACTTACTGTATATTTCTTCAGATAATCTGCATTTTCATATCGTTTTGCCCATACATTAAAATCTGCTGCCGTAAGTGCCGTTGCCTCTGTAAAGGTAACTTCCATCATATCCGCTTGCACTATCTTCATGCTTTTGATATCAAGTGGGGTTTCCGGTGTTGGCTCCTCCTGTTTCGGATCGTCCGGTTTTGGATTCACCGTTTCCGTTTTCTTCACTGTGATCTTACAGACTGCTTTCTTACCGGAACCATCCTTTGCTGTTGCTGTGATCTTAACCGTTCCGGCCTTCTTTGCCTTTACAACACCCTTGCTCGTAACCGTTGCAACCTTGGTATTTGAACTTTTCCAAATGATTCCTTTATTGCTTGGTTTCTTTGGTGAAAGAGTTGTCTTTAAGGTCAGTGATTTACCGACATTTAAATTCGCCTTTGTCTTATTTAACTTAACCTTTGTAACCGGTGTGCCTACCATCACCTTGATTTTAACTGTTTTTTTCTTGTTTGCCTTAGAAATAACAGTTATCACTGCTTTTCCTTTTTTCTTCGCTGTGATCTTACCCTTGGCATTTACTGTCGCAACTTTTTTGTTACTGGACTTATAAGTAACTGCTTTTGATACCTTTTTACCGGAAATGCTTACTTTTGTTTTCAGGGTAAATGACTTACCCTTTTTGAGTGTCAGTTGTTTTGCCGGCAGGTTTGTAACTGCTACAGATTTTACTTTACCGGTCGCCGCACTTACTTCCGCATCCGGAACTGTAAGTATGGAAACAGCTACTGCTGCCGCAAGCACAACTGCCAGAATACGTTTTAATACTGACATTTTTATATGTTTCTTCATAAAATAGTCTCCCTTTTATTTATTGAGCCACTACATGTGCAGTCACTGTCGCAGACCGTGTAGTATTTGTAACTGATATTTTAAGAGTTGCCTGATAAGTCACACCATCTTTCTCTGCGATACCGGTTAATGTATAATTGCCAACCGCCAGATAGAGGTATCTGCCTTTGCCCTGTACAACTCCATTCTCATCCTGCCACTCTCCCATTTCGCTAAGATCTGCAAAATCCGTATTATCCGATACGACAGTCTGCTGATATACAGGAAGAGCAAACGTAACTTCATTCGTAGCTGCAGCACTTACATAGTAATCACTTGCATAGACTCCTGCTCTGCCTCTTTCATCCTCAATCGAAATATCATAATATCCTTCCGGTACATAGCTGTATATTGCCATTCCATCGCTAATCTCCCCGACCTCTCGTGCGTAGCTGATCTCACTGTATGAATTATCCTTCCACTGGGATTTAAGTCTGCACAAATAAGTATCTATACCGGTATATTTGATCTTATTTCCATCCAGATCGGTAGCTGTAACACTGAGCAGGACTCCCGGCTTTATAATAAAGGTCACTGTGCAGTATGTGAAAACATTGACATTCAGACTGTCAGTGATCTTTACCTTCATGGTATATTCACCAGCCTGATCTGTATCAATCGAACAATACTGTACTCCGGTTTTTGACATCACCAAATCCAGGCAATCTGCTTTTGACACAACTTCATATTTGTAACTGCCATTACCACCAATAGGACTTATCTGTGCTCCATACTTTACTGTATAAGTTCCATTTGGTTTGTTTGGAGCTGGAAAACTCAGACATCCATATTTTGTAATATCCTGTGCTATGACTGCCCTTTCATCATATACTTTCCATACCTTGATATAATGAATCTTATTTCCAAATTCATCTACGACATCAACCTTTGTCTCCCAGATTCCTGTCTCTTTCAAGGTACCATAAAACTGCAGATAACCGGATTGGTCTGCGTCATCTACCACCTTATACGAAAGACCGGTTGGAAGATTGCTTACTGTATATACAGCATAGCCCTGTACATCCGGATCATAAACTCCTGAAGTATCTGAGGAACTGGTCCCTACCACTGTTCCTTTCTTACGTCGTACTTCCGATCTTATTGTTATCTCTGTCGGCTTTGTCCGATATGTCAGTTCTTTTGTACTGTTTAATGTCGGAACAGATACCTGAACAATATCTCCATTATAAAAAATATCCTGTTTGTCCAGATAAAGCTTATATGTAATGTTATCTGTTGTTTCCAGATGATCGATCACACATTTTCTTACAAAGCTTCCGTATCCATATACCTTACTGGATACCGCGAAATCCGATGTCTGTAATACTTTTGCTTTATTTAATGTCACCTGAAGCACTGCTTTATTCACAATACTCACGTTCTGGATCACAACCGGTACTTCCGGAACAACCGGAGTCACCGCCGCTTTCTTCACAGTGATCCTACAGGCTGCTTTCTTACCGGAACCATCCTTTGCTGTCGCTGTGATCGTAACGGTTCCCGCTTTCTTTGCCTTTACGACACCTTTGCTTGTAACGGTTGCAACCTTGGTATTTGAACTTTTCCAAATGATTCCTTTATTGCTTGGTTTCTTTGGTGAAAGGATTGTCTTTAAGGTCAGTGATTTACCAACATTTAAGTTTGCCTTTGTCTTATTTAACTTCACCTTGGTAACCGGGGTACCGACCGTAACCGTGATCGTACATTTTTTCTTCTTATCTGCTTTGGAAATAACATAGATCTTGGCGGTTCCTTTTTTCTTCGCTGTGATCTTCCCCTTGGTATTTACAGTCACGATCTTTTTATTGCTTGTTTTAAATGTGACTTTCTTTGATATCTTACCGGTCGTTGTTACCTTCGTCTTTAATGTAAAAGTTTTGCCCTTTTTCAATGTAAGCTGCTTTGCCGGCAGATTCGTAACCGCTATGGTTTTGATCTTACCACTGGCTGCATAGCTCTCTGTCTGTGGGACAGTAAGAATGGATACTGCAACTGCGATCGCTATCACCCATGCCAGAAATCTTTTCACAGACAAATTATATCGTCTTTCTTTCATCTATACTCTCCTTCTGTAGATTCCCTAATCTATTCTCATACGAACCTTATTCTTTGACATATGCATATGCGGTCGTATTACTTCCGTTCACCGTCACATCCAGATAAAAATTATAAATTTCACCACTTATACTCTTTCGACAGGTTAAATGATGAGTCCCATTTTCCAGATAAACGGTTTTGGTCGATCCATAATAACTTCCATCCGAAACATCCTGCCAATTGCCAAAACCGGTTATATTTTTCACCGCATCCGGTACATCCGGGTCCAGCTCTATAGTAACCTTATATACGGGAAGTGTGACATCAAATGACCAAACCGGATACACATCATCTGTTCCATATGCCGCTTTCTGAGTCTTCAGATTATAAACAGTCGTACTTACTGTTCCACTATAACTGGATACCGTAACATCATAAGTACCGGCTTCCAGATCCTGCATTAAAATGGTTCCATCTTTACTAACACCATTCCATCTGCCACTTACCTCATCCGTATACTCGGCATATTCATTTTGGTTCTTCATAGTAAATTGAAAACTGGTCAGTGGATCGCCATTTGCATCTTTTACTTTTCCCTGTAAATAACCACCTTCTATAATTTTTAGTGTAAGAGTTCCTGTGCTTGTCATAGAAGTGTCTGTCTTATCTGTCGCACGGATACGAAGCTTGTAGGTTCCGACCGACAGTTTTGGGGATGATACCTGTATCCCGGCTCCACCGTTGATAAGTGAAGAAACTGCTAATGCAGCGCTGTCACTGCCTTCTTGTAGAAGCTCATATGTGTAATCACTTGTAGAAGTTCCGTTTCCGCCATATACCTCAAGCTGTGGAAGCGTAGTTCCCCATGCAGTTGTCAGAACCTTTTCCGCATCCTTTACAAGCAGTTCCGTTCCATCATAAACCAGCCAGATGATAGTCATACTGAATTTGTTACCAAGTTCATCTTCATAGACTAATTTGCTTGTATATTTTCCTTTCTTTGTCACATTACCGTTAAATTTAAGTGTACATGTGGCAGCAGCTGTCTTGATCTGATATCTAACCCCTGCCGGCAGTCCGCTGACAGAGCAATTGGAATAGCCCTTTCCAAGTGTCTGACTCTTATCAACAGAATCTCCAAGTTTGTATACATATGTTTCTGATTTTTCTATCGTATAAGTTTCATCCCGATAGATACATTCTCTTGACAGATTTAATTTTGGAACTACTACTTTTATATAGGAGTTTTTCTGTAACACCGAATCTCCTGTAAGCTTAATCTTATAAGTAAGCGAATCCGTTGTTGTTATCTGTCCGATCGTATACTGTTTCAGATAGTCTGCACTTTCATATTTCTTTGCCCATACCTGAAAGTCCGAAGCCGTGAGTGCTGCCTGCTTTGTTAATGTAACAGTTAACATATCCGGCTGTGCTATATTCAGGCTCTTAACGATCAGTGGTTCTTCCGGTGTCGGGATTGGTATGATCGAAGCTGCTTTCTTCACTGTGATCTTACAGGTTGCTTTCTTACCGGAGCCGTCCTTTGCTGTTGCCGTGATCGTAACTGTTCCTTCCTTCTTTGCCTTTACGACACCTTTGCTCGTAACGGTTGCAACCTTCTTATTGGATGACTTCCATACGACTGCCCTGCTGCTGGCTTTCTTCGGTGTAACCATTGCCTTTAAGGTCTGCTTTTTTCCAATTGTCATCGTGGACTTGGTCTTGTTCAGCTTTACCTTGGTAACCGGTGTACCGACTGTCACTGTGATCGTGCATTTTTTCTTTTTATCTGCCTTTGAGATCACATAGATCTTAGCGGTTCCTTTTTTCTTCGCTGTGATCTTACCCTTTGCATTTACCGTTGCAATCTTTTTATTGCTTGTCTTATAGGTAACCTTCTTTGAAGCTTTTCCTGTTACGGTTACCTTTGATTTCAAGGTAAATGTTTTCCCTTTTTTGAGTGTCAGTTGTTTTGCAGGCAGATTTGTGACTGCCACCGTTTTTACCTTGCCACCGGCTGCATACGATTCCTGTACCGGCACTGTTAGGATCGAGACGGCTACCGCAAATGCCATAACCAAGGCAAAAAACCTTTTTATCATTATTGTTCTTCCGTTTTTCATTCATACCTCCCTATAAAAAACCTTGTTTTTTATGTTATTCTGCGTCTTTTTCTGCTATACAGACGTATAGTTTCATTATATCTGACGCCCTACATAAAAACAAGGTAACACATTCTATTTATACAAAATATCCAGTTGTTTTTGTGCAATTTTACACCAAATGAACGGCACTGCAGCAAGCACCGGATACACATTATAAATGACTTGCTGCGCTTTCGATCCGAAGTAAATGCCCTATATGTAAATACTCCTGTGCCAACTCGCCTACGGCTCAAACAGGCACTCGTATTTACAGGCAATTTACTTCTCTTGTCGAAATGCTCGCGGATGTCATCTTACAATGTGTATCCGGTGTTTGTTGTAGCGCCTGTTAATTTCTATATAAAATATATAAGCTCCAAATCTTTAAATTTAATCTCACTTATTTATTTTCCGTTGTGACATATCACAACTTGTAATTACATCACGAAGGCAATCATAATTACACCTGCTGGGCTTTATAACATAAAAATATGATGCCCTTTATAATATGACATTTGCGAGCATTTCGACTGAAAAAGCACATTGTCAGTAAATACGGGTGCCTGTTTGAGCCGAAGGCGAGTTGGCACAGGAGTATTTACAAATAAGACATGTGCTTTGAGTCGAAAGCGCAGCAAGTCATTTATAGAGGGCATCATATTTATGTCATAGACCCAGCAGGTGTATTCCTACTTATCTTCGGCAATTGTTATTACAAGCTGGGATACGTCGTAGCCGGTTTTTCTGGTTACGATGTCTTCCACCTGTGCCCGTTCTGTATCGGACAGTGTTGCAACAGGAAGTGTAACATCGACGGTATCATCATTTACGGTTACGATGCAGTCGGTATAGCCTTTTGCTGTCAGGACGGTTTCTGCATCTGTTTCTTTCTCGATCGTATCGGTAAGTTTTACATAGCTGTTTACTGCTTCATCTTTTGCTGCACTGTCCATCGTTTCATCATTGATGATCGCAAGCAATGCTTCTTTGCTTCTTGCGCGGCTCTGCTCCCGGTTCAGCTTTGCAGTCGCAAGATTACTTTTCATGGTTTGAGCACTTGTAAGAACAGCTTCTCCGATATCCTCCTCATCACTGTTCAGTTCTACATTTTCTTCAAGAGCTGCCTGTTCCAGATATGTAGTATCGGTATTCTCCGATGCAGCTTCTCCCACTTCTGTATTGTCAGAAATGCCCATCGTTTCTTTGTCTGCCTGATCTGTAAGTCCATCTTCCGTAGCATCCGCTTTATCGCTGTCATAGCTGATAACTTCGGCATCCGCATTTGTCTCCTTTGCCTTTTGGCGCAACAGGTCGTCTCTTTTCCCTGCATTGAAATTCAGATAACCTGCAACTCCGATCATAACCGACAGGGCAAGTATCACCAGACGGTTTTTCTTAAAGATCTTTTTCTTCATCCATATCCTCCATGCTTTATTCTTGTTCTAATACAACTATCTTATGCGCCGGAACATCAAATAATGCCTGAACCGCTTCGGTTATTTTTATCGCAATCGTCGGATCGGAAGCCCCCGTACAACTGACCAGAACTCCCTCAATCTCCGGTTCCAGTGTTTTGCTCACATAGGGATATTCGCCACTGTCTGCATTTGTCATAACAGAAGTCTCACTCCTGCTCTTCTGACTGCTGCCATCTGACTCACTATCGGACTTCGTCACATCCTTCTCTATGATCTTCTCGCCTCCATCTTTTAATGTGATCATGACACTTACCGTTCCGACGCCTTTCACCTGAGACAGTATCCCTCGCAGCTTCTCCTCCTGAAATGCTATATAATCTTCATAACTGCTGTTTGCCGATGATACTTCTCCTGAAATTCCCTGTCCATTGTCTGAGGCATACTCTCCGTTCTGTTGCTTTCCGGTCACTCCACCGGACGTTTTGTCCTGTTCCGTTCCGGTTAAAGCATCAAGTCCGGAAAATCCGTTTTTCTTATCAGACGGCCAGAGAATGACCAGCAGACAAATACCTGCAAGCAAAATTCCCATGCACTTTCGAAGTGCCGCATTTTTATCTTTTTTCAGTTCCCGCAGCTTTTGTTTGATGTTATTCCATATTCCTTCCATGCTCTCTCACTCCATTATATGTAACATGTCCGCTTTTAGTACATGTTATTTTGTCTGATATCCATTTATAAATACTTTGATCCTGTCCTCACTGATCTTATACTCTTTTGCGATCTCCTGACGGAGATTTGCCGCATCCACGATTGTATCTGCTGCACTGTCTGATGTTGTAGAGACAACATCAACCTCAACCGCTGTGATCGTGTAATTCTCATCAAAGATAATCGCTACCTTGCTGTCCAGTTGGAATGTATCGCGCAAATGATCTTTGATCATCGTCTCCATGACATCTGTATAATATGTAACATCACCTTTTCCCGGTGTGCCTGCAACTGATTCATAGTAATAATCAAAGCCTAGAATATCATTTAAGCCACCCGCACTTAATACAGGCGTCAGAACAATGATCGCCAGTACAAAACCAACCGCCGTCTGCATGTATTTTCTGTATTTCTCATCCGGAAGCAAGAAAAATACCAGAGAAGAAAACAATATAAAAAGCACGATATTTTTGATCCAGGCTAACAACATCCAGCACTCCTTTCCCCCAATTTCTGAAAAACGGTTATGCATGTACCCGGATGGACAACCTGCTTTTCACCTCGCAAGCAACGTCATGAGTGTGAGGGAGATGATAAATAAAAAGGAAGCACACCAGATGCCACGCAGCATCAGTCCGATGGTCTGTGCCATAATGTTAATGCCGTCGGAAAACCGTTTATCTCCCAAGGGCTGCACAAATGCAGATACGATACGAAGAGTCAGATAGATCACTGCAATCTTGGTAACCGGCAGAAGCACCGCCAGCAATACGACGACTGCACCCGCAATCCCGATCGCATTTTTTAAAACCATGCCCGAACCGAGCAGGATATCCGAAACATTCTTAACTGTATTTCCACCCGGCAGCATACCGAAAGCTTTTAAGACGGCATTTCTCTCCAGCTTATCCACTGATGGAACGATCAGTCCCTTTATCACATTCATTCCGGTTACGACTGCAAACATGGTTTTCAGGATCCATCCTGCAATATTCCTTAATAACGTAACTGTCCTTGAAAAATGATCCTCGGCATTTAACTTATTCACAAGTCCGACCACGCCACTGCATTTGGTAAGCGGAAATACGATCTGAACGATCACCTTCTCACACAGAAAAATGATCAGCACCGTGATCTGATAGGTAAATTCCGCCGTGCCTGCACCATTTGTATAGGAGACAGCCAACGTATAAGCAGGTATAAAGGTGATCATCAGATCCGTAAGATCCGAGACTGCCGACACC
>OLOW01001710.1_pt1 | contig 15272 bp, 14 predicted proteins | sample 1672801 | NCBI WGS metagenome assembly OLOW01 (sample SAMEA3136725, study PRJEB25190) | human gut metagenome | biome: human gut; feature: human-associated habitat; material: faeces | place: Austria | collected 2013 | reverse complement strand
GTACCGCCGCCATCATCACCCCGATCGGTCGCTTCAAGTCCGAGAAGTTCGATGTCACCGTCGCCGACGGCGGCTCCGGCAAGCTCACCTGCGAACTGCGCGACGAGCTGCTCGGCATCCAGCTCGGCGAAGTCGAGGACCCGCACAACTGGATGTGGAAGGTGTGCTGAACTAGCACCTTTTGTTTCTGACTAAGACCCCTTGGAACAGCAACAATTCCAAGGGGTCTTGGCGTATTGGAAATGTTCTTGGCTAGAGAGATACAGATGGATTTAGCAACATTCCGCAACAAATAATATGATCTAGGTCTTCTGCACGTTGCGGGGGGTGGTTATGGTTCATCCAGATGAGAACAGGAGCAAACCTATGAGCAAGATGAGTGACATGACGGAATACCATGCTTCAGCCTACCGTTTGCCGTCAGGCTTCGAACACTGCTCGAAATTGAAGCCGGTGGCTGAGGCAGCGACGGCGCTGGACCGGGTCAAGGCCGTGGTGGATGTGCTGTATTCGCCGGGCGGCTGCCCGTGGGACGGCAAGCAGACGAACAAGTCGCTGCTCAAGAATCTGCTCGAGGAAACCTACGAATACGTCGACGCGGTGGAGACTCACGACCGTGACAACATGCGCGAGGAACTGGGTGATGTGTTGCTGCAATCCGTGTTTCAGGCGCGGGTCTGCGAATCGGATACTGAGGACCCGTTCGGTATTGATGAGGTCGCCGATCGGTTGGTGAACAAGCTCATCACTCGGCATCCGCATGTGTTTGCGGCTGATGATGCCGGCAATTCCTCTGATTCTTCTGATGCTTTTGATGCTGACAGTAACGACGGGGGAGAAGCTGCCCAACCCGAATCCCCGGAAGCTGTGCTGGCTCTATGGGAAAAGATGAAACAGCAGGAAAAGCATCGTAAATCCGTGCTTGAGGGCATTTCCCGCGCTCAAGGTGCGTTGCCTCGCGCGGCCAAAGTCGTTTCTCGCATCTCCAAATCGCCGAATGCTGATAGATTGTTCGCGGCGTTTGATGAGCCGGCTGCGGCTGATGCTCAGCGAGATGATGTACATCCTCAAGCGGCGAACCAATCCGAATCAAGCGGCGACAATTCCGCTGAACGGGAGAAGGCCGATGCCTACGCCGATGAAATCCTCGCCGTCGTGCGCAAGGCCCGCGTTGACGGCATCGATATCGAGTCCGCACTGCGCAATCGCTTGCGTGATGTCGAAGAAAAAGTCGCCTTGATTGAATCAGAAATCAACAACGATTAAGTCCATACATGTTTTTTGATCACGGATCGTAAAACCTAGAGGGGCTGAGTTGCCAACGACTACCGGCAAGCTGGCGTCATTGCCATCCTATTCACGTCTTAGTGGCCCCTTCCTCCCCGGCCATACTACTCAGGCAAGGCCTGTTGTAGGCTCGGGTACGACGGGCTGTAGCGCCGAATAAGGATGAACGGGAACAGAACGAAGACGGACTGAGACGAACCGAAGCGGTACCAGAGGGGAGTGGCTCATGCAGGTGGCGTTGGAGAACAACATCGTTTTTGTGGTCATCGAGTATTTAGCAATCCTGTGTTGGGGATTATCGGGCGGACTTGCCGCCATTCGCAAGGGCTACGACATCTTCACCATCATGCTGTGCGGATGGCTTACCGCACTCGGCGGCGGTCTTGTGCGCGACGTGATGCTCGGTGCCCTGCCGCCGGTCGGCATCACCGACAAAGGCTATGTGCTCACCACGCTGTTTTCCGGCATTATCGTGGTGGTGGCCCATCCGGAGATCACCAAACTCAAATGGACGATGACTGTCATCGATGCTCTGGGCCTCGGACTATTCGCAGTCAGCGGCACCGCAAAAGCTCTGGCCTACGGTTCCTCAGGCATGACAGCCGTATTCCTTGGCATGTTCACAGCACTGGCCGGCGGCCTCATTCGTGACATCTTCATTGGCGACGTGCCAATGATTATTCGAGACAAACACCTCTATGCTGTGCCTTCGTTCATCGGCTGCATCCTGACCGTGCTGGTATGGCGCGGCGTAAGCTACGGCTGGTTCGACATGCGCTCGGAAATGCTGCTCGACGTGCTGATCGTCATCATCGTGGTGGCGCTGCGACTGCTCTCGGTAGGCTTCAACGTCACTCTGCCCGGAGCCGTCGAACGTCATCGCGTCTACCTGCCCAGCGAAAGCCGATATCTCAAGCGCCCGGTCATCCATCCGCACGCCGATACCGTCGATCCCGGCGATACCACCAAGGACGAAGAAGACAAGCCTCAGGATGGTTCAAGGCCGCCTCAGGGCTAACTGCCTTCAAAGAGGTACATCTGGCCTTCTGCAGAATGACAACTGCTTTCAAAGAGGTACCTGAAGCACGAAACGTTGAGTATAAGTGTTGCAATGACGGCGTTTATAGTTGGGTTTTCCCGTATTCGGTACCTCTCTGAACGGAGATGTCATTTCGCAAGACCGCCAATGTACCTCTTTGAACGGAGATACAAAAAGTCCCGCAAGCCAGATGACTTGCGGGACTTTCTAAAACCTTAAGAGGCTTATGCTCACAGAGCGTTGATCGCAACAGCGAGGCCGGACTTGCGGTTGGCGGCCTGGTTCTTGTGGATCACGCCAGCGCCAGCAGCCTTGTCGAGCTTCTGGGCGGCAACCTTGTAGGCGGCCTCGGCGGCAGCCTTGTCACCGGCGGCGATGGCTTCGCGGGTGGCGCGGATGGCGGTCTTCAGGCCGGACTTCACAGCCACGTTGCGAAGGTGCGCCTTCTCATTGGTGAGCACGCGCTTCTTCTGCGACTTAATGTTTGCCACGTTTACTCCAAACGATGTGTGTTATAAGGACATACAAAAGTTAGAGGATAGCATGAGCCCCGGAAAAACCCGCGCAATGCCACGCCGAATACAGTCCCTCGGCTACACTAGGTGAAGTTTGAGTATATGCCAAGAGGAGGAATGCGTTGGTCGTCCAACACAATCAGCCGGGTTCCACGGATCAGTCGGTGATTCGCAACTTCTGTATCATCGCACACATCGACCACGGCAAGTCGACCGTGGCCGACCGCATCCTGCAGTTGAGCGGCATTGTGCCAGAGCGAGAGATGCGCGATCGCTTCCTCGACCGTATGGATATCGAGCAGGAGCGTGGCATCACCATCAAATCCCAGGCCGTGCGCGTGCCGTGGACCTTTGACGGCGCCGAATACACGCTCGGTATGATCGACACCCCCGGCCACGTGGACTTCACCTATGAGGTGTCCCGCGCACTGGCCGCCTGCGAAGGCGCGGTGCTGCTCGTCGACGCCACCCAGGGCATCGAGGCGCAGACCCTGTCCAATCTGTATATGGCCATCGACCATGATCTGGCCATCATCCCCGTGCTCAACAAAATCGACCTGCCGTCCGCCGAGCCGGACAAGCACGCCGAGGAGATCGCAGGTCTGATCGGCTGCGAGCCGAGCGACGTGCTGCGCGTCTCCGGCAAAACCGGCGACGGCGTGGCCGACCTGCTCGACCAGATCGTCATGGACGTGCCCGCCCCGCACGGCGACCCCGAGGCCCCCGCCCGCGCGCTGATCTTCGACTCCGTCTACGACTCCTACCGCGGCATCGTCACCTACATCCGTATGGAGGACGGCGAACTGCATGACCGCGAAAAGGTCCACATGATGGGCATTGGCATGACCCACGATCCCATCGAAATCGGCGTGATCAGCCCCGATATGACCCGCACCAAGGCGCTCGGCGCCGGCGAGGTCGGCTACATCATCACCGGTGCGAAAGATGTGAGTCAGTCCAAGGTGGGCGACACCCTGACTTCGGCCGTCCGCCCGGCCGCCGAGCCGTTGCCTGGCTATCGCGACCCGAAGCCGATGGTCTACGCCGGTTTGTTCCCGATCGACAACGCCCAGTTCCCCGAACTGCGTGATGCACTCGACAAGCTCAAGCTCAACGACGCCGCCCTGATCTACACGCCGGAAACCTCCGTGGCCCTAGGCTTCGGCTTCCGCTGCGGCTTCCTGGGTCTGCTGCACATGGAAATCGTCAACGAGCGACTCTCCCGCGAGTTCGGCCTCGACCTGATCCAGACCGCCCCGAACGTCACCTACGACGTGACCGCCGAGGACGGCAGCCAGCATCATGTGACCAACCCGAGCGAATTCCCGGACGGCAAGATCAAGAAGATTGTCGAGCCGATGGTTGCCGCCGACATCATCACGCCCAAGGAATTCATCGGTGCGGTGATGGATCTGTGCCAGGACCACCGTGGCATTATGGGCACGATGGAGTACATCTCCACCGATCGTGTCGAGATGCACTACCGCATTCCGCTGGCGGAAATCGTGTTCGACTTCTTCGACCAGCTCAAGTCCCGCACCAAGGGCTACGCTTCCCTCGATTACCATGAGGATGGCGAGCAGTCCGCCGATTTGGTCAAGGTGGACATCCTTATTCAGGGCGAGAAGGTCGATGCGTTCAGTGCCATCGTTCACCGCGATAAGGCGTATTCGTACGGTGTGATGATGACCAAGAAATTGCGTAGTCTGATTCCTCGCCAACAGTTTGAGATTCCGATTCAGGCTGCGATTGGTTCGCGCATCATCGCACGTGAGAACATTCGTGCGTTACGCAAGGACGTGCTCGCCAAGTGCTACGGCGGCGACATCACCCGTAAGCGCAAGTTGCTCGAAAAGCAGAAGGCTGGCAAGAAGCGCATGAAGATGCTCGGCCATGTGGAGGTGCCGCAGGAGGCGTTCATCGCAGCCCTGTCCACCGGCGAGGACTCCAACGACCGCGACACCAAAGACAAGATTCGTGCCGCTCAGAAGACCGAGGGCTAGTGTTCGAGGTCTACATCCACGTCCCGTTCTGCTTGCGGCGCTGCGGTTACTGCGACTTCAACACCTACACGGCTACGGATCTTGGTGCGGGGGCCTCGCGCGGCAACTATGCCAATATGGTCATTCGGGAAATGAAATTGACCAAGCAGTGGCAGCTCGATCACGGCATCGCGGAGCCACCGGTCTCCACCGTGTTCTTCGGCGGCGGCACCCCCACAATTCTCGCCGCCCGCGATCTGGTCGCCATGCTCGATGCCGTCCGCAAGATCTGGAGCATCGCGCCCGACGCGGAAATCACTACCGAAGCCAATCCGGACACGGTCAACGAGTATTACATCAATGAGCTCGCTGCCGGCGGCTTCACCCGTGTTTCCTTCGGCATGCAATCTGCCGTGCCGCACGTGCTCAAAACCCTCGACCGCACGCATACGCCGGCCAACGTGGCCGTAGGCGTCAATGCGGCGAACAAGGCTGGGCTGCGCTCCAGCGTGGATCTGATTTACGGCGCTCCGGGGGAGAGCCTTGACGATTGGCGCACCTCGGTCACGACCGCCATCGATCTTGGCGTAAACCACATCTCCGCCTACGCACTGACCGTGGAGCCGACCACGAAAATGGGCCGTCAGATTGCCGCCGGCACGTTGCCCAAACCCAATGACGATGACGAGGCAGCTAAATACGAGATCGCTGACGACCTGTTCGCCGCCGCCGGCCTCGAATGGTATGAGGTCTCCAACTGGGCCCGCCCCGGATACGAAAGCCAGCACAACCTCGGCTACTGGCGCAACGTCGATTGGGCCGGTCTAGGGCCAGGTGCCCACTCCCACTACAACGCGGTGACCGAGGCTGACCACCCCCAGTCAGCTTCGCTGACAGCCCCCGCTGGCGGGGGCTGTCCGGCGGATGCCGGACTGGGGGTGGTTTCTGTCTCACACGGTCTGCGCAGCTGGGACATCGCGCACCCGCGTTTGTGGGGCACGGCCATCAACGAGAACCGTGTGCCGTGGGCCGATAGCGAGACGATCACTCCCGAGGAAAACCTCGAAGAGCTCATCATGCTCGGGCTGCGCCTGCACGAGGGCCTTGACCTCGACCGCATCAACCGCGCCATCAACGATGCGGGTATGAGCAGCACGCCCCAGACTCTCCGTAATGTTTCCCTTGACCAACTCGCCCCAATGGTCAGCGAAGGCCTGATTACCGTATCCGATAATCATCGAGTGGTGCCCACTCGTCGTGGCCGGTTGCTCAATGACTCGGTAATCGAACAGTTCTTCGATTTCGTCGGTGTATGAGTCGGTGGTATGGTGCGCGGCAGTCGCCATTACCTGTTCGCTAGTTGTGGTTACACCGTCAGAGGGAGCTATTTTTGTTTTACCGGCGGGGGAGGGAACCGCGTAGGACTACGTCCGGGGCGCTTTGCACGTAGATCAGGCGGTTGGCAGTGCCGCCGGTGGCCTCCCCGTCATCGCGGTTGGACAGGATGCTGTCCACGGCGGCCTGGCCCATTTCGGCCAGCGGCAGATGCACGGTGGTCAGTGGCGGAAACACGTCGGCGGAGTAGGGGATGTCGCCGAAACCGGTGACGCCGATTTCCCGACCCGGCTCGATGCCGTTGGCGCGCAACGCGGTCATCGCACCGATGGCCATCACGTCGTTGAGCGCGATGATTGAATCGATGCCTTTGCTGTCGTACAGTGCGCCTTCGCCCGGCTTCAGCAGTCCGGATCGGGCCATTTGCATGACGGCCGCATAGCCGTCGGTACGGCTGAACTTACCATTCGCCACGGCTTTCGGATCCACGGTGATGCCTGCCTCGTCCAACACTTCCATCACGCCGGCCAGTCGTTCTTTGGAGGAGCGATGTGCGTCATCGCCCTTGAGAATCGCAGGGCGCGTATACCCGGAATCGACGATCAGCTTTGCGATGGCGCGCGCGCCGACATCGTTCGCCACGTCCACGGCCGGGAAGGGCAGGTTGCGGTTGAGCACGAACACGGCACGTCCGCCGGATGCTTCGTACTGGGTGAGTTCCGTCTGCAACGCCTGGCGTTCCGGCGCGTCGGTGTATTCACTTTCGGAGATGATGATGCCGCGCGGCCTGGTGGATACGGACTTACGCACCGCCTCCAACTCCTCATGCGGGGTGGCTGCCACGCCGATGGTCACGGAAATGCCGCGTTCGGCCGCCGCCTTGACCACGCCTTGCGACACGGATGCGAAGTAGGGGTCGGAGATATCGGAGACCAGCAGCACGATGTTCGGTGCGGTGCCTTTGGCCACTGCCTGAGCATAGGCGTTGGGACGATAGTTGAGTTTGGTGGCTGCTTCCATCACCTTGACATACGATTGGTTGCGTACCTTGCGGGTGCTGCCGTTGAGCACGCGGGATGCGGTGGCGATGGAGACTTGGGCTTCTTTGGCGACATCCATCAATGTCGCTGGCGATTGCGCCTTATCGTTCTGTACAGCCACGATCGAATCGATCCTTTTCTTCCCTGAAACGGAAAACGTGTCTAAACGTTTACCGCAATGATATCGCATTTTTGCTTGCAATAGTAGCATTGTGGATTGGAAAGCCTGAATTCTGAACAAAAAAATAATCACGCGAATTACGGAAAACGTTTACCGTTTCGTCGTGTCGTGCGGTATGCTCGAAGCATGACGCGATACTTATGCGCCCCTGACTCCTTCAAAGAGAGCCTGACCGCCATGGAGGCGGCCCGGGCGATGGCTCAGGGGATTGAGAATGCCGACCACGATGCCGAGGTCCGTTGCCTTCCCATGGCCGACGGCGGTGAAGGCACCGCACGCGCGCTTGTCGACGCCACCGGCGGATCGATGCGCGCCGTGCCGGTCCACGACCCGCTCGGCCGGCCTGTCGAAGGCCACTTCGGTCTGCTCGCCGACGGCACGACCGCCGTGGTCGAGACAGCCGAAGCCAGCGGACTGGCACTGCTTGAAGCCAAAGAACGCAACCCGTTGATCGCCTCCTCCTACGGCACCGGCGAACTCATGCTCGCCGCCGTCCGTTCCGGAGCCAAGCGCATCATCGTCGGGCTCGGCGGCAGCGCCACCAACGACGTCGGTGCCGGACTTCTGCAGGCCCTCGGCGTTCGTCTTCTGGACAAGAACGGTAACGACTTGGCACACGGGGGAGCGGCCCTCGCCAATCTGACCACCATCGATATCAGCACGATGGACCCGGCTCTCAAGAACGTCGCCATCACCGCCGCCTGCGACGTGACCAACCCGCTGACCGGCCCCACCGGCGCCAGCGCCGTGTTCGGCCCGCAGAAAGGTGCGTCCAAAGATGATGTCGCCACATTGGACGCCGCCCTCGCGCATTTTGCGCAGGTAATCGACAGCCAGCTCGGCGTTGCCGTGAACGACGTGCCGGGTGCCGGCGCGGCCGGTGGCATCGGTGCAGCGCTGAAGGGCTTCCTAAACGCCGAATTCCGCCCGGGCATCGCCATCGTCATCGAACAATCCGGACTCGATGCGGCCGCGCAATGGGCTGACGTGGTGTTCACCGGCGAAGGCTCCATCGACTTCCAGACCAAGTTCGGCAAGACGCCGGCCGGCGTGGCCGAAACCGCCAAGCGCCACGGCAAGCCGGTCATCGCAGTAGCCGGGCATATTGGCACCGGCATCGATGAGCTGCATGAGGTCGGCATCGACGCGGTATTCGGCATCGCGCCCGGAGCCGCCAGCCTTAGTGAGCTGTTGGCCGATGCGGCCGCCAACGTGACCCGCACCACCGAACAAATCGTACGAACCCTACAACTGTGAGCAGGCTCCCGCTGGCGGGGGCTGGCGGGCTTCGCCCGACTGGGGGGGCAGTGCTGAGAACCACCCTCAGTCTCGCTATGCGAGACAGCTCCCGCAGCGGGAGCGAGTACCGGAAAGGAAGACGTGCGCGCCACACTGGAAACCGTGAGCTGCGGCGAACTGACCGCCGTGTATCGCAAAGATAGCGACACCGGCATCGTGGAACTGGTATCATGGATCGTCGACGCGAGCTCGGTCTTGTGACATGATTGGTGGTGATGGAATCAACGATGAGTCCAACAAAACGGCACCGCCTCCCATTGCGCAATATCGCGCGCAATATTACGCAGCGTATTGGCTCTCCGAATGCGTGTCTGCTAAACCTCGTGTTGCTCTATCAGCGAGCTTTCCGACTGCGCAGCTCAGGCAACATCACGACGAACAGGATGACCGCCACAATCGCGGTCAGCAGATCGGCGATGGCCTGCGCGGCGATTACACCCTGATAGCCGGCCAGCCGGGAGCCGACGAACAGGGTAATCGCCAGCATCACACCCTGCCTGCTGATCGACAGCACAAAGGCGCCGACCGCCTTGCCCGCGGACTGGAAGGTGCAGGTCGTGACCATCACGACGGCTACGCACACCAGGCTCAGCAGCTGAACCCGCAGCATGCCGGCGCCCAGCGTGATGATGGTGGCGTCCTCGATGAAGAATCCCATCAGTAGACGGTCGGACAGGCTGAGCACCACGGTCATCACCAGGGCGAACAGGGACAGGAACAGGTAGGAAAAACGCAGAATGCCGCGCAGTCGAGGCATATTGCGGGCGCCGTAGTTGTAGCCGATCAGCGGCTGCGCGCCGAACGCGAATCCCACGAAAACCAGCACCGCGATCATGATGACTTTCAGCGCGATGCCCATCGCGGCTACCGCGTCGGTACCGTAGGGGAGCAGGAACAGGTTGATCATGACGATGCCGACGCTCTGCGTGAGGTTCGTGATCGCCGAGGGGATGCCGATGGCGAGGATGCTCCCGACCTCCCGGGCCGTGACCGCCAGACGCCGGCGCGCGCGGTCGATGACGGTCCGCGGGTCGATGGACAGGTTGCTGCTGTGACGCAGCGTGAACCAGACGAAATAGGCGTCGGTGCAGATGTTGGCGATCACGGTGGCACCGGCCGAACCCGCAGCACCCCAGCCGAATCCGTGGATGAACAGGGGATTGAGCACGATGTTGACCGCCGTGCCGGCCACCGAACCGATCATGGACTGCACGGCGTGGCCTTCGGTGCGCAGCAGGTTGGACGGCGTTATCGACACGATGATGAACGGCGAGCCGACGATGATCAGCGTGTAGAAGTCGGAGGCATACTGCCAAGTGTCGTCAGTGGCGCCGAGCAGCGCGAGCATCGGGTCGCGGAACGCCAGGCCCAGCACCAGAATCAGCAGGCCGGTGGCGATGGCGGCATAGAAGCAGAACGCGCTGAGTCGCTTGCCGTCGGCGAACCGGTGTTGGCCGAACAAGCGCGAGATGACCGAACTGCCGCCGAGGCCGAAGATGTCGCCGAGGGCGATCATCACGGTGAACACTGGCGCGGTGAGGGAGACGCCCGCCACCATATCGGTGTTTCCCGTATGCGCGATGAAATAGGTGTCGACCATGTTGTACACCAAGGTGACCAGCATGCTGAGCACCACGGGCATCGCCAGCGAGAAATACGCCTCCGGAATCGGCGCCTTTTCGAAGAGTTCGTTATCCATTTCCGTCCCTTGGTGTTTCGTTCTTCAGTCACTGTGCAGGATGCCGTTCGGCGTGCATCACAGGCATTGTAGAGGCAACAGTGTGGACAACGGGCGGGGGAGTATCTCATGATGCGGTGAGGGCGTTGATGATGACGCATCGTGTATTGGCGGCCGTGTGCATCGTATGTGAACCTGTGCTGGCGCGGCGTACGCACGATGGGAAAAGAAAGAATATATGGACCCCGTTGTCCCGGTTATTGTTCAGTTTTACTGTGTTGAATTATTGCGTTATTCAATTATTGTGGTGTGCCGGCCGATTGCGGCCTGAGGGGGATTGCCTTCGTATGTGTCATGCAATCTCATGAACGGGATTGTTCGCTAGATTCAGCGAGCGTCCTTGTTGGCGGCGTTGATGATGTCGGCGAACATCTTGGAGTCGGCGTAGCCGGCGCGGGCGATGGCATCCATACCGGAGAGGGCGAGACCGCGAATCATGGAATCCTTGAGAGACATAATCATTACCTTTCGTTTGCGCATCGCCGTGAGCGGCTTTGCGATTGTTGTTTAAGCTTTGTTGTTATGGGGTCCGTGGCTAATCTGATTGGATTGCCGGACCGGAGCCGATGGCTCAGCGAGCGTTCTTGTTGGCTTTGTTGATCAGGTCGACGAGCGTGCTGCTGTTGGCGCGACCGCACTGGCTCATGGAGCTCAGGCCGTACACAGCCAGACCGCGAATCATGGAATCCTTGAGAGACATCATGTTTCCTTTCGTTGGTCAAAACCTTGGGGCTTTGAGTTTTGTTTATCGGCTTCTTTCTGAAACCGGTTTCAGAATAACGCAGTCCGATGACAAACGCAAGGGGACTATTCCGCTCTCGGCGTTTCTGGCGGAATATCGCCGTTCTTTAGATACCATTCGGTAGTTAAGAGGTTGTCTAGTCGACCTTCTGACGGCCTTGTTCTGAGCGTACGGTTTTCACGAGGTATGGCCTCATGTCGCGGAAATCGTACGCTGAGTCGTCGTAAGCGTACGGTTTTCACGAAATGGGGTCTCATCTCGTGAAGAACGTACGCTGAGTCGTCGTAAGCGTACGGTTTTCACGAAATGGGGCCTATCTTCACCGGATTTTGGGCACACCGGCCTTGAGCAGCTTGGTCTCAAGATTGATGGGGCGTAGCAGATCCTCATAGAACACATGGACGATTTCGGTGACGCCCTGTTCCCGGAGATGCCGATCACGTCTGCGGTCGTACTCCATTTTCGCCTGGAGGCTTGCGCGATTCTTGTTGCTGATGTCGGCGTATTTGGCCATGCCGTCGTATTCTGCCACGATGATGCGGCCGTCTGCGAGCTTCCAACAGAAATCGACGCGATATGACATTGCGGGATTGTCGGGATTCATGAACTGCACCTGCAGCAGGGGAATGCCGAAAGACAATTCGGTGATCTGGCCACGCATCAATGATTCGCCGCCGTTTTCGCTCAGGGGATCCGCGTACTTCAGCAGCTTGGTCACGGAGACCTCGTCGCAGACGCTTTGAATCATCAGCGACTGCACCTCTTCGATGGTCGTCAGGGACTTTCTCAGAGCCGAATCGTATATGGGCAGCGCCTGTGGGAATGGGAATGCCGCGCAGTCGAGCAGCGTTCGCGCCGGAGTCGTCAAGAGAATGCCGTTATGCTTCCGTGTCGGAATCCGATTGATATAGATGCGGTTGAGACGCGCCTCGTCTCCGCCGCCGATGCCGGACTTCGAGGCGATGTGCACTGTGCCGTCGTGCAGGGAATAGTTGTGCTGCAGTCCGTATACGCACGCCGCACTCAACCCCGCAAATACCCACTGAGGGTGGATTGCGGACAACGCACGTATGACCTGCAATGACTGTTGCTCTCTGGTCATGGTGTTCCAAAGTGTTCGGTCGGCGTACAGGTTCTTATACGGTGACACCAGCTCCCCGGCATGCAGGCGACGTTTCAGGGCGCGCCGTTGCGCATCACTGGTGCCATAGCAGCAGCGACGCTCCTGCTTCGCCTGCTGCAGCAGTGCAGAAACTTCCTTGTGTTCTTTCATATCTCGACGCTAAGGGTGATTTTGATCGTTGCACAAGCTCAACCGGCAAATGTGGATACTATGTCACGCGAATTGTTGCTGTGGATAACTTGAATCGACGTCGACGGCTTTGCCGACGGTCTTGTCGGAGGCGATATTAGCCTAGGACACCTTGCTGCGCCGCCTTCCATACCGAAAACAGTCATCAGTGACACCGGGGGCATCTTCAGCGTACGTTCTTCACGAAATCAGCTGCCATTTCGTGAAAACCGTACGCTCAGAATGACTCAGTGTACGTTCTTCACGAGATGAGGCCCCATTTCGTGAAAACCGTACGTTGACGACGATTCAGTGTACGTTCTTCACGAAATTAGGGATGATTTCGCGGAAACCGTACACTCACCGCAACTCAGCGTACGGTTTTCACGAAGTTATCGATTTGGGTATAGGTTCCCCGTCATGAACTACAATGAATCGCGGCGAAAAACGGAGAACCGAAGTCGGAGCGCGGCTGAACGGATATGGGTGTGACTGGATGGCTGTCATAGTGATGCCGGTTCTCTAACATACGCAATAACAACAACTGACAACAACAGGGGAGACAAGGATGGCGAGAAGTGCGGGCCGCACCCGGCCGGTGATCAAGGACGTGGCCAAACTGGCCGGAGTCTCGGCACCGACCGTCTCCCGGTATCTCAACGGCACCGTCAACGTCACCGAAGACAAGCGTGAACGCATCGCCAAGGCCATCAAGGAGCTGGGCTACGAGCCGAGCATTGTGGCGCGCGCTCTGTCGAACCGGGAGATGGACTCCGTGGTGGTGTTCGCGGCCAATCCTTCCGCCTTCTCCACGTCCGAAACGAACCATGGGGTGGAGGCCGCCGCCCGTAAACGTCGGTTCCTGCTCAATATTGTTTCTTTGGACGAGTCCGACATGGACTCCGTCAAGGCTCGCGTGCGCATGGGTTTGTCGATCAGGCCGGCGGGCGTGATCGTCTACGAGTACGACCGGGCCGGCATCGCCGCACTGGAATACATTCCCAAAGATATGCCGATGGTCGTGGTGGGTGGCAGCTTCGGCGACGGTGAATACCAGGTCATCAACGCCGAAAGGGATGGCGGCCGTTGGATGACCATGCATCTGCTGGATCTCGGCCATCGCACCGTGTTCCATGTGGGGCGTCCGGAAGGTCCGACCGATAACACCCGCACCAATGGGTGGCGTGACGCGCTCAAGGAGCGCGGCGTCACGGCACCTGACCCAATCATCGTGCCCGACGATGATTTGGAGGAGTCGGTCAAGGCTGGACGCACCTTGGGCCGTCGTGGTGATGTGACTGCGATTTTCGCCGGCAACGACGAGACTGCCATCGCTGTGATCCGGGGTCTAAGGGAGGTTGGTCGCCGCGTGCCTGCTGACGTGAGCGTCGTAGGCTTTGACGACCGCAACTTCGGTGCCATGTGGAATCCGGCGCTGACCAGTTACACCCAGAACTTCCTGGACATGGGGGAGCGGTCCTTCCGAATGCTGTTCGAACAGATCCAGGCCAAGCGCGCCGGCGATGACGCGCCGCCCTCGCAGGTCGAGGTGGTGCAAGGCAAGCCGTGTCTGCGAGCCTCCGAACGCGCGTACGGCGACGGTGAAATCGCGTAGTCGATGGGGCGCGCGTATCAATCATAGTGACTGTAGCGCATCCATATCGTGGTGAGGAGTCTCTCATGCCGAACTGTAAGCGCTTACCTTAAGTAGTTTGTAATATGGTTTACGTCATACTAATAGATATTCTAAATCATAGTGTTTTGCAAGGGCTTTTGCGGAAAATGGCTATTTATCAACAGTTTTCGAAAAGTCCGCATGACGGGCGACTGTGAGCACGCTTTATGGTAACCGCTTTCTGTAGCATTATCGTTAGAGTATGACTTTTGAACAATCGGCAACTCTGAAGACTCAGCCCCAGACCTCGGGCACTATCTCAGCGGCAGACGCCGTGATGCAATCGGCCCGCGACGAACGCATCCCCGGCAAACTCATCTGTACGATCATGGCCGTGGTCATTGTTATCGTGTTCGTCGCCATGCTCCACGCCCTACGTAACCGGAAGTAGGTTGTAGGCGGGATTGGTCTGACTGGTATCCGCCACAGCCGGGTTCGGTAGAGCGGCTACCAATCGGCCAGTGTCTCTATGGCATCGAATCCTGTTCTGCGATGTTGTTCGTCAAGGTTGTTCCAGTAAGGTGATTCATCGGTGAGCATGTCGTACGGGAGCTTGATACGTCTGCGATCCGTGTGGCTATGTAGTCGCCGAGTTTCGGCATCAGGGTCGGTGATGAGGGATGCGAGCATTGCGGCATCGTACAGATGTCTATCTCCATATCCGGCATGGTCTGCTTGGTATGCGGCGCTCTTAAGAATCAACGCGCCAAGCAGATCCGCGTCGGTAGCGGGACGCACGTCGAGACCGCCCATGATGGCGTGCAACTGCACCATGAGACCGCCGGTGAGCAGTCATGATTCGGCAATGCGCTCGGCCACCATGTATACGATATTCCACGGATGAGCGCCGCTGGGGATTGCAATGCGGGAAATCATTGCTCATTTCCTTGTTGTATGCCGTGATGAGTTCTGTAAGGGTTTCGAGCCCCTGCGCGTCGTTCTCTCGGGTCGTTGGATTCGGCCAGATCAGCGGCGCATACGCCGATGGGCATGGGCCCCTGCCCGGCGGGCAGAAAATCAGCAAAGAGAAGAAACCGGCGCTGGTTCCGGTTATGGGCCGGATTACGGTCAATGGCAGCATCGCGCAGTTCAGTGCTAAACTTTCCGTTCCGGAACATCTGTGGGAAGTCAGTCAACATAATCTCTGT
>OLOW01001705.1_pt1 | contig 15292 bp, 14 predicted proteins | sample 1672801 | NCBI WGS metagenome assembly OLOW01 (sample SAMEA3136725, study PRJEB25190) | human gut metagenome | biome: human gut; feature: human-associated habitat; material: faeces | place: Austria | collected 2013 | reverse complement strand
TACTGGGAGGATGAACTTTCCCTTCCTATTCGCAGAAATGAGCTGGGGCATCGCTGCTACACCCAGGATGATATTCAACTGTTTTTGAACATTAAAGAACTAAAGAACAGAGGCTTGCAGCTTCGGGCGATACATGATCTTCTTCCAAAACTTACAAAAAAAGAAGGAATGGAAGTAATCGTGCCGGAAGAAAAGGATAAAATACATTTACTGGAATCTGAGAGTATAGAAAAAGAAGAGAATGAAACAAGAGATACACTTCGGGAAGAACTGCTGGAGCATGTTCAGAATTTTAAAGCGGAGCCAGATAAAAAGATTCTGGAGTTTCAGGAGATATTAGAACGTCTGATTACTCAGGAGCTTCATGCCAAAAAAGAAGGAGAAGACAGGTGGCGCACTCTGGATGCAGCCATCAGGAGACAGCAGATGGCAAGAAGAGAAGCAGCTGCATCTTCGGAGAAGAAGGGAAAAAAGAAAAACGGAGTGTAGAATGTGTTTGAAAAAGGGGAGCTCCATAGGAAGCTCCCCTTCATGCTATCATCACTTATGTGGGAAAATCAACCCTCGCTGATAGCGCCTGTAGGACAGGCATCAGCACAAGTTCCGCAGTCCATGCAGGAATCTGCATCGATTACGTAATGATCATCTCCCTGAGAAATAGCACCTGCTGGGCACTCGCTCTCGCATGTTCCACAGCTTACGCACTCGTCAGAAATTACATATGCCATTGTTATATCCTCCTTTAATCTCTTTTGTACCCTTTTGGATGTTTGATCACAAACGCTCCAGGGGTTCTAGGATTATTCTAATATATCTGGCACAGGATATCAAGTATAAAATTATAAACAAATTTTTAGAAATGAGGAGGTTGCGAAATATAACATTTGGTATTATAATGAGGTAGCTTGGGAGATTATCCCCAGAGCTTGTTCGAAAAGGCTCTGTAAATTGATAATAAAAAGGAGGAAATAAATCATGGCACAGGTAACAAAAGATATGCTGATCGGTCAGCTTCTTCAGTTAGATCCTAATATGGCAGGTATCCTTATGGCATCTGGAATGGGATGTGTAGGTTGCCCATCTGCACAGATGGAGTCTCTTGAGGAGGCTGCTATGGTACACGGAATCGATGCTGATATCTTACTTCAGCAGCTGAACGATTATCTTGCAACACGCTAATTGGAGTAATTTTATAAGCGATATAATTTACTGCCGGCAGATTTAGGTCTGTCGGCAGTTTTTTTCTATGAAAATCTTGGATAACAGTTATGGGGCACATACGTACGGAGTAGCTGTCACCAGAAAAGTGTTGCTACAGGCAGAGAGTCCTATCAGGCAGGGTTGAAATGTTTTTCGATGGTATTGTCGTCTGGATTTACAATCAGGATTTCAATTCCAAACCGAGCTGCTTTTTCTACCAGATCCATAGGAGCTTTGTTATCTGTAATGATCATATTCAGGTCCGACATTTTTAAAGAATTACATAGGGAGCTTACATTCCATTTGGAAAAATCCAGAAGCAGGATGCGCTTCTGGGCAATAGATGCCAGTGCCTTCTTGGTAAAGGTCAGAGATTGGGAATGTTCAAATGCGCCGCCAGGTACCTGAAAGGAGCGGCAGGATAAAAAGGCAATATCAGCCTGATATTGGGACAGCCAGTCGGGGTCTGAAAGTAGAATGGAACGGTTGGAGTGATGAAGCACCCCTCCTGGAATCAGCACCTGTATATTGGTATTATTAGAAAGAGTCAGCGCTGCCATAAGGCTGGGAGTGATGATGGACAAAGGCATGGTTGGCGGCAGCATGGTGATCAGCTGCTGAATGGTGGTGCCGGAATCCATACAGACACTCTGGGCAGGATGAATAAACTGCAGGGCAACAGCAGCGATGGCCCTTTTTTCATGTTCATGTTCTCCACTTTCCACATAATAATCTGTATCTTTTGCGGGTTGAAGCAAAACTGCAAAGCCTCGTTCTCTTTTTACAAAATTCATATCTTGAAGTTCGTCAAGATTTCTGCGAACTGTCATTTCTGTACAATTTAAAAGCTGAGCCAGTTCCTTGATGGAGATGGTGTTATGTTGTTGCATAATTTCAATGATCTTTGCATGGCGTTCTTTTTTCATAGACAATAAACTCCCTTACTATACTTTTGTCATTTCCCGAAATGGCAAAAATGCATGTGAAAAGCTTTCTATTTGTATTCTATCAAATATCTGTGTTTTTTGCAACTTAATGTGTGATAAAAACATAAAAATGTTCGAAATAAAACATATAAATGTTTTAAAAAGAAAAAAAGTATTGACAAACAATAAAATGTGCTATATACTTGCGATAAAGAACAAATAAGAGACTAAAAACAAGATTAAAAAGTTCTATTTAAAACATAATATGGACTGGGAGAAAGAGAATGGCTAAATTTTATGTTTTAGGAATTGATCAGAGTACACAGGGAACAAAAGCTGTACTATTTGATCACAGTGGAAAGATGATTGCTAGAGCGGATAAGGCACACAGGCAGATTATTGTTAAAGATCAGATTTCTCATGATTCTGAGGAAATTTACAGAAATGTTCTATATGTGATAAAAGCAGTAGTTGAGAAATCCGGAATTGATAAAAATCAGATTCTCTGTATGGGAATTGACAATCAAAGAGAGACCACAGTTGCCTGGAACCGTGAAAGTGGAAAGCCTGTAACCCATGCCATTGTGTGGCAGTGTAACAGAGCCAGGGAAATTTGTAAAAGAATCGCAAGATCAGAGAGTAAAGAAAAATACATATACGAAAATACTGGTTTAAAGCTCTCCCCCTATTATCCAGCTGGGAAAATGGCCTGGTTTCTGGAAAATATACCTGAAGCAAGAGAACTGGCAGAAAAGAAAAAGCTTGCACTTGGGACAGTTGATAGCTGGCTGATATACAAGCTGACAAAAGGACAGGAACTGAAAACCGATTACTCCAATGCCAGCAGAACCCAGCTATTGAATCTGAAAACTCAAAAATGGGATGAAGAAGTCTGCCGGATATTTGGTATTTCACCGGATTTTTTGCCGGAAATATGTGATTCAGATTCCATATTTGGTTATACCGACCTGGATGGATATCTGGAAAAGAGAATCCCCATCAGCTGTGTGTTAGGAGATTCCCACGGTGCTTTGTATGGACACAACTGTAAAGAAAAGGGAAAGATAAAAGTTACTTATGGCACAGGTTCTTCTATTATGATGAATACCGGAGATACTCTTTACCTGAGTAAATATGGATTGTCCACTTCCATTGCATGGAGGGCAAACGGCAGAACCTCCTATGTGTTGGAAGGAAACATCAATTACACAGGTGCTGTGATCTCTTGGCTGAAAGATCAGTTGGGTCTGATTTCTTCCACTGTAGAAGTGGAAGACCTGGCCCAAAAAGCAAACTCTGCAGATACTACTTATATTGTTCCTGCATTTTCTGGACTGGGAGCCCCCTGGTGGAGAGATGATGTTCAGGCACAGATTACAGGGATGAGCCGGATGACAGGAAAAGCAGAGATAGTACGGGCAGCATGTGACTGTATCTGTTATCAGATTAATGATGTCATAGAGGCCATGAGAAAAGATACAAAAATTGCAATTTCAGAATTGTGCGTGGATGGAGGCCCCACAAGAAATCAGTATCTGATGCAGTTTCAAAGCGATATATCGGGAAGCAGTCTGAAAGTTCCGGATATAGAAGAACTTTCTGTTACAGGAGCTGGATTTATGGCCGGGGAGAAAATGGGATACTACGATCCGGCTGAAATATATAGAAACATTTCATACAATATTTTTACTCCTACTATGGAAAACACAGAAAGAGAGAAAAAGTTGACTGGATGGAGTGATGCGATAAAAAACTGTTTGTCTAAAGGAGGGCAGAATACGAGATGAATGTAGAAAAAAAGAAGCAATTACAGATTCAGGCCTCGGAAATCCGGGAGAAAACAGTAAATCTTATCTACCACGGAGGTGGGGGGCATATAGGTGGTGATCTGTCAGAAACAGATATTATGGTTGTCCTGTTTGACCGGATGAAACATGATCCCCAAAATCCCGGATGGGAGGGAAGAGATTATTTTATCTTAAGCAAAGGACATGCAGCAGAAACTTATTATACGCTGCTGGAAAGATACGGATATATCGGGGAAAAGGAGTTAGATGACTTTGGAAGTTTCGGTGCATTACTTGGTGGCCATCCAAATAAAAAGATAAATGGAGTGGAGGCAAATACAGGATCTCTTGGACATGGACTAGGATTCGCCATCGGAATCGCCATTGCACTGAAAAAAGATAAAAAAGAAAATCACGTATATGTACTTACTGGTGATGGAGAACTGGCAGAGGGAAGCAACTGGGAAGCTATGATGTCTGCAAAAAAATATCGGTTGGACAATCTGACCTGGATCGTGGATCGAAATCATTTGCAGATCAGCGGTGACACAGAAGAGGTGATGCCAATTGAAAATCTGAAAGAAAAAGCACAGGCATTTGGTTTTGAAACGGTGGAGATCAATGGACATGATTATGATCAGATTGCAGATGCATTGGATTTAAGAAAAAAAGAAAAACCAGTTTGTGTCATCGCTGATACCATCAAAGGAAAAGGACTTTCCTGTGCGGAAAACAAAGCTGGCTGGCACCACAAGACTCCGTCTCTGGAGCAGGTGGAACAGTTCAGGGCAGATATGGCTGAATTAAGAAAGGAACTGATGTGATGGGAAAAGAAGCTTTAAGCAAGGCATTCTCTGAGATGATTCTGGAAGAGGCAAAAAAGGATCGAGATATCATCGTGGTATGCACAGATTCAAGAGGTTCTGCAAAGCTTGGAAGTTATCCGGAAGAATTGCCGGAACAGTTTGTAGAGATTGGAATTGCAGAACAGAACAGTGTGACTGTTTCCGCAGGAATGGCGTACATGGGAAAAAAGGTATTTATTATGGGGCCTGCAAGCTTTTACAGTTCGCGTGCTGCAGAGCAGATCAAGGTGGATGTGGCGTATTCCCATAATAATGTCACTGTGATTGGAATCAGCGGAGGAATCAGTTACGGAGCACTGGGGGCAACGCACCATTCGGTACAGGATATTGCACTTATGAGGGCAATTCCTGGGCTGACAGTATTAATCCCTTCCGATGGGGTGCAAATGAAAAAAATCACTAAAGAACTGTTGAAAAATCCCAGGCCGGCGTACATAAGAGTAGGACGTAATCCAGTACCAGTGCTTTATGATGAGACCTCCAGTATAGAAATCGGAAAGGCAAACTGGCTGAAAAACGGGAAAGATATGGGAATCATAGCCTGTGGGCAATTGGTGCATACAGCATTGGAAGTAGCTGAAGATTTGGAAAAAGAAGGAATTTATATTTCCGTTGTGGATATGCATACCATCAAACCTTTTGATACACAGGCTGTACAGGAAATGGCAGAAAAATGCGGAAGTATCCTGACACTGGAAGAACACAGTGTATATGGAGGCCTTGGTGGAAGGGTAGCAGAAGCCGTATCAAAAATGGATCCTGTGCCAGTTTATATCTGCGGAATACCAGATGAAGATGTGCCAAACGGTACAGATCAGGAAGTGTTTCATTATTATGGAATGGATACTGATGGCCTGAAAGAAAAAATCAGAAAAATACTTCAGAAAAATAAAAAAACAATGACTGCATAATGCAGAAGCAAAAGGTATCAAAGTGATACGCACTTTAAAATATTTCTTCAAAATGAAAGGAGAGCAATTATGAAACGTAGAGTATTGGGGATTCTTTTAACAGCAGCAATGATGACATCCATGACAGCAGCATCTGTAATGGCAGAGGATAGCAGCTTTAATCCGGACACAGAGACAGATACCATTGCCTATGACAAGCTGGAGGAAGAGTTTGGACCGTTATCTGATCTGGAACTTCCAGAAGAGGTTTCCATTGGTGGTATCCTGAAAAACCAAGCAAATGAATTCTGGCTTTCACTGGGAGATGGTATGACAGCAGCTGCAGAAGAAAACGGCGCTACCATGGATATTCAGGCAACCAGAACAGAGACAGATACAGCAGGGCAGCTTTCCATTGCAGAGACTATGCTACAGAATAATTATAATGCACTGGTTCTTTCCCCACTTACAAATGAGTGCTTGGACACAGCAGTTGCAACAGCAAAAGATGCAGGTATCCCAATCGTAAATGCAAACTGTGAGTACATTGCAGATGCAGATGTTTTTGTTGGTGGTCTTCAGATTGAGATCGGACACAAAGCTGCAGATTACATCGCTGAAAAAATCGGAGAAAAAGGAAAAGTTGCCATTCTGGAAGGTGTTTCTGGAACCTTTACTTCTATCCAGCGTGTAAATGGATTTAATGAGCAGATTGCAAATTATCCGGACATCGAAGTCGTAGCAAGTGTACCTGGTGATTACGAGATGGAAAAAGGTATGAATGTTGCAACCGATATTCTGACACAGAATGATGACATTGATGCAATTTACTGCTGCAATGACAATATGGCTCTTGGCGCTGTTGAGGCTCTTCGAAACGCTGGAAAACTTGGAGATGTAGTGGTAATTGGTGTTGATGGAACCGGTGATGCATACAAATCTATCCATGCAGGTGAGTTAACTGCAACAGTAGATCAGTTCCCAGATACAAACGGAAGAGTAGCTGTTGAGGTTGCCTTAAGGCTTCTTGGCGGTCAGGAAATCCCACGTGTGGTAAGTACTCCAATTGAAGTTGTTGATGAAGGAAATGCAGCTGATTTTGATAAGTAAATCTGTAAAAGACCTGAAACAGTTCCATATGGGGCTGTTTCAGGTTGATGAGAAGATAAGGGTGAGAGAATGAATTTATCTAATGAAATAATCTTAAAAATGACAAATATCAGTAAACGCTTTGGGGCTGTACAGGCATTAGATAATGTTCAGTTCGAATTGCGCAAGGGAGAAGTACACGCTCTTGTGGGAGAAAACGGAGCAGGAAAAAGTACTTTTCTGAATATCATGTCAGGAACCTATCAACAGGATACAGGAGAGATCCTTCTGAATAATGAACCTGTGGAATTTAAGATACCATTGGCTGCAAAGGAAAAGGGAATCATAAAGGTTCATCAGGAATTACAGCTGATTCCGGAATTATCCGTTGCCCAGAATATGTTTCTAGGAAATGAGATCACAAACAGATTCGGCATGCTTGATTATAAAGAAATGGAAAAAAAGGCAAATGAGATGCTTCAGAAGCTCCATGCCGGTTTTGACAGCAGCGTGATCACAAAGACTTTAAGTACGGCACAGCAGCAGATGGTAGAAATCGCAAAGGCTTTGTTTTATGATTTTAATGTGCTGGCACTGGACGAGCCAACTGCCAGTCTGACAACCAAAGAGATTGATGAACTATTTAAAATTGTAAAGGAATTGAAAAAACAGGGAAAGGCAATCATCTACATTTCCCATCGAATGGAAGAAATTTTCGATATATGTGACAGAGTAACTGTATTTAGAGATGGAAAATACATTGATACAACAGATGTTGCCAGTGTAACCAGGGCACAGCTGGTAAAAATGATGGTTGGCCGTGACATGGGAAGTGAAAATTATCATAAAAATCAGCCTGTGCCGGAAAATACCGTTCTGGAAGTGAAAAACTTTACAGATGCCGACAATCATTTTAAAAATATCAATTTTAAACTGAATAAAGGAGAGATACTTGGACTTGCCGGACTGGTAGGAGCCGGAAGAACGGAGCTTGTAAGAGCCATATTTGGAGCAGATACCAGACACAGTGGAGAGATATTTCTTAATGGTAAAAAGGTGGAAATTAAATGTCCACATGATGCAATCCAAAATGGAATTATGTTGATTCCTGAAGATCGAAAGAGACAAGGATTTGTTCCGGGATTATCCAATACAGCAAATGTGGCTCTAAGCAATCTGGGCAGATACAAAAAAGGGATTGTGCTGAACTTTGGATATATGAATAAACAGGTAAAGAAACTGACCGATCAGTTGGATGTCCATCCTGCGGACAACAACCTGAAAACCAGTCAGCTAAGCGGCGGGAACCAGCAGAAGATTGTGGTGGCAAAAGCCCTGAATGTGGACCCGGATATCTTGATCTTGGATGAGCCCACCAGAGGAATCGATGTAAATGCAAAGCATGAAATCTATGAACTGATCCGAAGACTTGCGGACAGTGGAAAGTCTATTATCCTGATATCCTCAGAGCTTCCGGAGGTACTGAAGATGAGCGACCGGATCTTGATCATGTATGAGGGAAGGATGACCGGAGAACTGGATGGAAAAGAAGCAGTGGAAGACAGTGTAATGTATTATGCAGTAGGAGGCTCAGAAGATGAAAAACATATTTAAAAGTTCGGATGTAAAGAGAAAGCTGGGAATTGTGGCAAGTTTGTTGGTACTGATGTTTGTATTTACCATATTGACAAACAAGTTTCTTTCTGCTGGCAATTTCCGAAATATTTTGCAGCAGGCAGCAATCAATCTGTGCGTGGCAATTGGAATGACCTTTGTTATTATTACAGGAGGAATTGATCTTTCTGTAGGATCTGTGATGGCATTGAGCGGCATGATCATGGCAATTGTGATGAATGCAGGTGTGCATCCCATTCTCGCAGTAATCTTGGGAGTGGTTGTGGGAAGCCTGGCCGGTGCTTTAAATGGAGTGCTGATCGCAAAAATGCAGCTTCAGCCGTTTCTGGTAACCCTTGGTACCATGAGTGCATATAGAGGACTTACCCTAATTATATCAAACGGACTGCCTGTGAGAGGTTTTTCTACTGGATATGTGCAAGTGATGAATTCTTTAAACAGCAGCGTACCTCTTCCTGTAATTCTGTCACTGGTTCTGGCTTGTGTAGCATTTTTTGTACTAAAGTATCTGAAGTTTGGACAGTATTTATTTGCACTTGGCGGAAATGAAGAAGCAACTCGGCTTTCAGGCATTGGAACTGCGAAAATGAAGATCATGACTTATGCTTTCAGCGGCTTTTGCAGTGTACTGGCAGCCATTATTTTCCTTGGCAGACTGGGCGCAGCAGATCCACAGGCTGGCGATGGTTATGAGATGAATGCCATTGCGGCAGCTGCAATTGGAGGTGCTTCATTGGCTGGTGGAAAAGGAAGTATAGTGGGAACTATTATTGGATGTTTGATCTTACAGACCTTAAATAATGGACTGACTCTTTTGAATGTCCAGTCCTTCTATCAAACCTTTGCAATCGGTATTATTGTAATCATAGCAACGATTATCGACAGATATTCATCAAAATAAAACCATTCATTTCAGAAAATGAAAGAGGAGGAATTTATCATGAGCGATTCAATCAGAAAAACATTTGAGCAGGGAAATGGAATCTTTCGTATGGTGCCGAACTTTATCCCGGTAAAATTTGGGGTACCAGGACGCAGACTGAAAATCCATCCAGATGATTATTTTGCATACGGAGCAGATTCCGGAACAATTATGGAGCGTTGGTTCTGCGCCATCAACGGCACAAGAGTAAAAAATCCAAAACGTCCGGATCAGGGTCTGAGCTATGTGTTGAGCTGTGATGGAGAGAAATTCTTATTAAGAGATGCGGTAAAGGAACTAAAGGAAGAACTGATTGGAGAAGAACTGCAGAATAAATACGGAACCTTCCCGGTATTTTCCAAGTTCTTTGATTACGACACTCCGCTGTATTTCCATTTCCATCCGGAAACCAGAAAAGCAAAGGATGTGGGCTGTGAGGCAAAACCGGAATGTTATTATTTCCCGCCGCAGCTGAACAACCACGGTGGAAGACGTCCCTCTACATACATGGGTTTTAACCCTGAAGTTACAAAAGACGAGGTAAGAGAGTGTATTGACAATTTCAGTAAAAAGGATACTCATATTACCAGATTATCCAGAGCTTTTGACATTGAGGTGGGAACTGGATGGTACGTACCTGCTGGTGTAATTCATGCACCGGGGTCTCTTCTTACTTATGAGCCTCAGTGGGGAACGGATCTGAACTGTGTTCTGGAAAATGTGGTATGCGGAGAAGTATTTGGAGAGAAGTATTTGAAGGATATCTGTCCGGAAGGGTGCGAGGATACGACAGAATACATTATGGATGCCATTGACTGGGAAGCAAACTATGATCCGAACTTTAAGGAGCATTATTTCAGACCGTCTGTACAGTTGGAATCTACACAGGACGGGCTGATTGAAAAGTGGGTATGCTACGGAAATGATTTTGTTTCCGCAAAAGAAGTGACCATTCTTCCTGGAAAAGAAATCACATTGACAGATAAGGCAGCTTACGGCTGTGTAATCGTACAGCGATTTGGTAAATTTGGTGATTTTGACGCAGAAGCTGTGAATATGATGCGTGTAGGTGACCAGACAGCTGATGAGTATTTTGTAAGTAAAGCTGCTGCACAGAAAGGTATCCGAATCTGTAACAGAAGTACAGTTGAGCCAATGGTGATTTTACAGCATTTTGGCCCGGATAATACATTCTACAATAAGTAAAAAAAATCCTCATATCAGCGAAAATTAGGCTGATATGAGGATTTTTCAGTGGTGTACCATGGATCAGATAGCAGCCAGCTTCTGCAAGGCTTTCTGTGTGATCAGTTCGCAGTGTTCCCTGTAGTGAGACTCTGCAGCCAATGTGGAAGAACGGCCGGTACCATATTCAGAGAGGATATTACAGATTTTATTGAAATCCTCAGCAGAACAGGAAGACTGATGGAGAATCAGCTGATAAAGTCCCTCCTCATCTTTGTAAAGGGTATTACGTCCTTTAAAGAAGCCGTCCAGCCCATGGGCTGCTGCGATGACATCATCAAGTGTATGGAAGGTATAAAGCCGAATCAGGCTAACCTGTGTCTGCGGGGTATCAGAATCTGAGGATTCCTTTGTCTGCGCTTCTTTAGTATCCTGTTTGTCTGAGAGTACTTTTTTACTTTCCTCACAGAGCTTCTGGAAGATATCGATGATGTTGTCCGCACCGTCAAAATGGACAGCGTCTGGCTTTGCTTTTTTATAGGGGGAAAACTTGGAAAAACGTGTGTCTAGCTCTTCCGGATCTTCTACTTTGGTAATGATAAGGATGACACTTTCCGCACTTACAGGAATAGCCTCGATCATCAGAGGAATGTTGTCTGCTTCAAAGCCGAACTCTATCTGTGCCTGCTGCATCATATCACGGAACAGCTTCTTCGCTTTATCTGTGCCATATGCCAGTTCGCTGATGCGGATCTGGTGACTGTCAAGGTCTTCCTTGGTGAGGGTACAGCGGATCTGTGTATCACTGATTTTTTCAATTTTCATATTATCACATCCTATTCTTTCTGGATCGTCACCGAACAGGAAAAATTGGTGACTGTGGAATATTGCATAACTATGATTCCACATTTTATAATATATGATGAAAAAGTGCAATAGGAAAAGAAAGGCTATTTTTTTCTTTATTTATAAAATATTTCGAAAGAATGGGAAAAAATTCTTAAACCTGTGAAAATCTATTGCATTTGAAAAAAGGAATCCGTATAATGGGGACAGAAAAAGAAATCCGGCTGGTGGTTCAGATAAGATCAACCAGTAAAAGCAACTCCGTATGAAGTATTAACACAGACATCTTCGTTTTTCTACAGGCAGCGCCATTTTATCAGGCAGCATCTCTGCTGCGGCGGTGTTTATTATCCCAGAAGAGAAATGAATCCATCACCCAGATCTCTTTTTTCTGTTTTCAGGTGCTTTTTAGGTCTGAATAAAAATGGAGAAAGGAGGATAGGACACGAGACGTATATCACGATCAGGTAAGATGAATTCCCGTAAATCCCTGGAAAAAGAGCTTTCATTGTATGAAGAGCAGGGGATTTCTCTTTATCTTGACGGAGAACCCAGCAATTCCAGAATCATTGCGAGAGCCTGTCAGATCGCAGATGGCGGAGGATATATGCGGGATTATACGGAAGATGAACAAGGGCGTATTGCCCGGGTGGATTTCGATTTTGTGATCGATGAATAAGTACGATATCAGGGTCAAAAAGTCTTTTGCCCCTGATATCATAAGTACAGAAGAAGCATCAGAAATGGAAAAGTTCCTTCCAGAACAGCAGTTTCCCCTACTCATACTTTGCGAACCGGAAGGAGCTTTTCCAGATTCATACCAATTCAAATGTAAACAAATTGTGAAAAGTCGAATTTTGTAACGCATTCTCCTTAAAGTATGCTATAATGAGAAACAATTGTGAGAACCTGTTTCGCAGTTTAAGACTTTTATTGAGAGGATAATCAATTTATGAAAAGAAAGAAAAGAGGGATAAATCCTGTAGTTGTGGTGGTGATTCTGATCGCACTGGTGGCGGTTATCGGAGTGGCTTCCACGCTTATCATCAGGCGCATTCCCACGAAGAAGCAGATGAATCTGACAGAATATTACGGTGAAACGTCTGATACAGAGGCAGTGATCATTATTGGAACCCAGATCCTGGACGCAAGAGCGGCACTGTCTGGAGATCAGCCATATCTTCCTCTTGATGTGGTGAACAGTTATCTGAATCAGCGTTATTACTGGGATGCCCAGGGGCAGCAGATTCTTTATGCTACACCCTCCCAGCTGGTTACAGTACCTGCTTCCACAGAGGGTGGCAGTGAAGTGTGGCTGAAGGATGATACGGTTTATCTCAGTCTTGACTTTATTAAGGAATATACAGACCTGGATTCCTATGTATATCAGCAACCGAACAGAATTGCTATCCAGAAGGATTTTTCCGGGGTGTCTGTTGTGACTGCGCAGAAGGATACTTATGTCCGTTACCGAGGCGGAATCAAGTCAGAAGTATTGACAAAGGTAAATAAAGGTGACAATCTGATCTTCATGGCAGAGCTTGAGAATTGGATGCAGGTAGCTACCTGGGACGGTTACATTGGCTATGTGGAGAAAAAGAGCTTAAGTGAAGTTCAGGAAATGAATCAGGACAGAGCCTTCAAAGGGGAAGAATATACGTATCTTACCATGGATCAGCCGGTGAATATGGTATGGCATCAGGTTATGTCAGCAGATGCCAATGCAGGTTTTGCAGATGCCACACAGAATATGACCGGTGTGAACGTGATCTCTCCAACCTGGTTCTATGTGCAGGATAATGAAGGAAATATTATTAATAATGCCACGGCAGATTATGTGACAGCTGCCCATGATAAGGGACTTAAGGTATGGGGGCTTGTGGATAATTTTACCCAGGACATTAGCACTTACGAGGTGCTTTCCAATACAAGCTCCAGACAGAATCTGGTGACACAGCTGGTGAATGCGGCTGTTCAGGCAGGAATTGACGGAATCAATGTGGATTTTGAACAGCTTAGTGAGGATGTGGGAATTCATTTCCTTGAATTTTTGAGAGAACTTTCCATTGAATGTCATAAGAATAATCTTGTGCTTTCTGTAGATAATCCGGTTCCGCAGGATTTTACCAGCCATTATGACAGGGCAGAGCAGGGACGTGTGGTAGATTATGTGATCGTCATGGGATATGATGAGCATTATGTGGGATCTGAGGAAGCAGGATCTGTGGCATCCCTTCCATGGGTGGAACAGGGAATCCAGGATACCATTGCAGAGGTACCTGCAGAGCGTGTGATCAATGCGGTTCCATTCTACACCAGATTATGGAAGACAGAGGCCGGTACATTGTCCAGTGAGGCAATTGGCATGGACAAGGCACAGGAAGTGATTGCAGCTAATAATGCACAGGTTTACTGGGATAATGATGTAAGTCAGAATTATGGCTCTTATGAAAGTGACGGCTGTACTTATCAGATCTGGGTAGAGGATGCCCAGTCCATAGCAGAGAAGGTGAAGCTTGTTTCCAAATATGGTCTTGCAGGAGTGGCTGCATGGAAGCTTGGATTTGAGAACAGCGGTATCTGGCAGACCATCACAGACAACCTGAATGCAGCAAATTAATAGGATAAATACACCTTCTGGGACATATATTGAATTGTATATGCCAGGAGGTGTTTTGCTTTGAAAAAGCATTTTTTAGAAGTCCTGATGGGGTGCCTTCTTCTGATCTGCTTTTATTATCTGTCAAGAGAAGCAGCGGCAGTGGCTGGTCAGATGGATTATAGTCGCCTGGTGATCGTGGTGGATAGCGGACATGGGGGAGATGATCCGGGGATGATCGGGATTGGTGGATTAAAGGAAAAGGGGATTAATCTGTCTATTGCAAAGAAATTAAAGGAAAAGCTGGAAGAAAAAAATTACAAAGTGGTACTCACAAGAGAAAAAGATGCCGGACTTTATGAGGAGTCTTCCAGGAATAAAAAGGCACAGGACATGCAAAAAAGAATCTCTATCCTGCAGGAAGTAAAGCCTGCACTGTGTATCAGCATCCATCAGAACAGCTACGAAAATCCAGAGGTGAAGGGACCGCAGGTATTTTATTATAAAGACTCTTTGGAAGGAGAAAAGCTGGCTGCAATTCTTCAGAAAAGGCTGAACGAGGATTTGGATATACAGCGTCCAAGAAAGGAAAAGGGAAACACCTCCTATTATCTTCTGAAACGAAGCCCCTGTGTACTGAATATTGTAGAATGTGGTTTTCTTACCAATCCGGAGGAAGCACAGTTACTTACCCAGGAAGAGTATCAGGATAAGGTGGCTGGGGCTGTTGCAGATGGCGTACAGGAGTATCTTGATGCCACTCTCAGAGAGAGCAACTGAATTTCCGAATAGACTTTTCAGAAGGGGAAGATTCTGCTATACTTGGGAAAAAGAGTGGAATATTGAGGAAAAAATATGTTTGGATGGATATATCTGATTCTGGCAGTTTTTCTTGGAAGAGAGATTACCCGAAAGCTGGTGCCGGAGAACAAAATACGGGAAACAAAAGTAGCACCTTTATGGGTAACCTTTCCGGCTGCCTTTGGTGTGGGAATTCTTTTTATGACCTGGGCTGTGTATATTGCAGCCTGGTTCCTCAGTGAAGGGGAAAAAGTGGAAGAGCCTCTTTGGGGAGCCAATGTGCTGGTCATGGGGATAACCGCCATCTTTTTGGGCTTCAAGCTGTGGAAAAAGTACCGAAAAAAAGCTTCTGACCTGAAAAGTACGTCAGAAAGGACTTTGCAGAAGTGGGATTCCCTTCCAAAATGGAAAGAAATGATTTTTTATCTGCTGCTTCTGTTTTTTATCAGCTGGATCATGTTTTATGTGTTTCATATTTATAATGGATATTTATATTCTGGTTTTACGGTATTTGGGGACTATGCCCCCCATACAGCGATGGTGAGA
>OLOW01001703.1_pt1 | contig 15293 bp, 16 predicted proteins | sample 1672801 | NCBI WGS metagenome assembly OLOW01 (sample SAMEA3136725, study PRJEB25190) | human gut metagenome | biome: human gut; feature: human-associated habitat; material: faeces | place: Austria | collected 2013 | reverse complement strand
GATGGGACAAAGCACTTGGTATACATCTCCTCCACGGAACCGAAGGAGGGACGCTTTCTGCCGCTGGCGGTGAAGCCGAGGGATCGATAGAACCGGATGGCAGGCAGATTGGCATCGAATACCCAAAGCAGGATGGAGGGGTATCCGGCGCTTTTCACGTCCCGCAGGACCTTCTCCAGCAGCAGCTTGCCATAGCCCTGATGCCAGTGTGCCGGCAAGGAATGGATGCAGATCAGCTCGGCGGTCCCGGCCATGTCGGGCTCTCTGGCGGTGTCCCACCATGCGATGCCGTGGGGCGCACCGTCCCGCTCCAAAATGTATCCATGGGCGCTGCCATGGGTCAGCAGATGCTCATACATTCGGGTCACAGGTTCCGGGTCCGTATATTCGGAGAGGATGCCGGCGGGGATGATCTCCCGAAAGGCGGCTTTCCAGCTTTCGGTCTGGATGTGGGCAAGCTGCGGGGCATCTCCGGGTCTGACGCTTCGGATATCAGCGGTGTGGTTCATGAGAGGGCCTCCTTTGCATTTGCTGAGGGGGAAAATTTTGGGTCAGAGGGCCAGAACGGCGTCGAGACACAGGGTGAGGGCGTATTATAGGCGCTGCCGCCCCAGTGCCGCTGGTCGTAGCGCTGGACGTCGGCAAGGCTGTCCGCTGTATAAAGAAGCATCCCCCAAGTGGCGCTGCGGAAGGCGGCACAGGCCGCAAGGGCAGAGCACTCCATCTCCACCACGGAGCAGCCCTCGCTTTTGCGGTAGGCGACCTTCTCCTTCGTCTCACGGAAGAAGCCGTCGGTGGACCATGTGACGACCTCCTGATAGCGCATATGGTGGGCGAGGATGGTTTGCTCGATGGCCCGCCGGGCGGGTTTGCTGATCTCCATATAGCGGGAGGGCGGGGCGTAGTGGTAGGAGGTCCCCTCGTCCCGCAGCGCCTTGCAGGGGACAAGGAAGGTACCCTCGTCAAAGGGCATCAGCACGCCGCAGCTGCCGGCGGAGATGATCTCACGGACCCCGTAGCTGATGAGCCAGTCCAGCAGCTGGGCCGCTGCGGCGGCCCCCACCGGGGCCTGACAGAGGGCGACCTCCTGCCCGTGGTAGGTGGTGACATAGATGGGGTAGAGCTTGGTGGCGCTGTTGAAGGTGGCGACCTGTCTGGCTCCCGCAGCGTGGGCGTAGCGGTCGATGTAGCCGCCGAGAAAGGCGAACACGCATTTCCGGGGCAGATGCAGGTCCAGCTGCTCATAGTCCGGGCCGATGACGGCGGTCTGCTCCGGATCGAACTCCAGAAGCGGTATCTCGCAGGGGATGATGCCCATGGCGCGGCCTCCTGAATGTGAAATCAAAGCGGGGGATGGAGACTATGATACCACACGGGTAGGGGGACTGCAAGAGGGGGCTGGGAGGGAGCTTTCCGGTGATCTGGAGCGGGATGGCGGCGATGGAGGGAGAAAACTTTGCAGGCAGCGGAGGAGAGCGGGTGAAAAATGGAGGTGTGAGACGGGAGAGGGCAACAGCGGGTGCAACAAAGGCCGGTGATCGGGGAGGGATAGGAGGGGTGAGGAGATGCGGAAGCGGTTTTATCGGGATCGGGCCATGGCGGAGTGCGGGCTGTGCGGACGGGAGATCTGGCCGGGGGAGGGGTTTTATCAGGTGAACGGGGAGATCTTCTGCCGGGATTGTCTGGAGAGGTATGCGGAGCAATTTTTTGCGGGGTTTTTCAGAGAAGGGACTGTGTGATGGGGAAGGAAAGAAATGTGCCGTGGGAGGAGATCCTGCGGCGGAGAAAAGAGGGGGAGACGGCCCGTGCGCTGGCGGAGGAGTTCGGCGTGTCGGTGGAGAGCGTCTATAAGCGGGGACAGCGGGAGCGGCGGGCGCAGAGGGGCAGCCTGCAGCAGGCGGCCCGGAACCTGTGCCGCAGTGCAGGGAGCATGGTGGCGCAGATGGAGGATATGGACGCCAAGGAGCTCAAGGAGCTGACGGCGCTGCTGCGGGAGCTGGTGACGCTGGAGGAGCGGACGGACAAGGGACCGGAGACGGTGAAGGTGGTGCTGGCGAAGGAAGCGGAGGAGTGGAGCAGATGAGCGTGCAGGTAGTGAAGCTGGAGCGGCCCAATCCCCGGCAGGAGGAGTTTTTGAAGTGTGAAAAGAAGTATGTGGCCTTCGGCGGGGCCAGAGGTGGCGGGAAGAGCTGGGCAGTGCGGACCAAGGCAGTGCTGATGGCCCTGAAGTACCCCGGCATCCGCATTTTGCTGGTGCGGCGGACCATGCCGGAGCTGGAGAGCAATCATCTGCGTTTTTTGCGCAGGCAGCTGGCGGGGGTGGCGGAATACAAGGCGGTCTCCCGGCAGCTGGTGTTCCCCGGCGGCAGCGTGCTGGAGCTGGGGTACTGCGCCTGTGACGGGGATATGGATCGGTATCAGGGGGCAGAGTTCGACGTGATCTGTATCGATGAGGCCACCCAGCTGAAGGAGGAGTGGCTGCGGCAGTTTGCGGCGTGTCTGCGAGGGGTGAATGAGTTCCCCAAGAGGATGTACTATACCTGCAACCCCGGCGGGCCGGGGCATGGGTACATCAAGCGGCTGTTCATCGACCGGCGGTACCGGGCGGGAGAGCGGGCGGAGGAATACGCCTTCATCCCCGCCAGGGTCACGGACAATCAGGCGCTGCTGCGGGCGCAGCCGGACTATCTGCGGCAGCTGGAGGCCCTGCCCCTGCGGCTGCGGCAGGCATGGCTGGAGGGCAAGTGGGACGTGTTTCAGGGGCAGTTCTTTCAGGAGTTTGTGGACGACCCGGCCCACTATCGGGACAGGCGGTTCACCCACGTCATCGAGCCCTTCGATATCCCCAGAGAGTGGAGCATCTGGCGCAGCTACGACTTCGGCTATGCCAAGCCCTTTTCCTGCGGCTGGTGGGCGGTGGATCACGACGGGTGCGTGTATCGGATCGTGGAGCTGTACGGCTGCACCGGGGAGCCGGACGAGGGGGTAAGGTGGACGCCGGAGAAGCAGTTTGCAGAGATCCGGCGTATCGAGGACACCCACCCGTGGCTGAAGGGACGGGATATTTTAGGGGTGGCGGACCCGGCCATTTGGGACAGCAGTCGGGGAGAGAGCATCTATGAGACGGCGCTGAAGCACCGCATCTTCTTTATGAAGGGGGACAACCGGCGGATACCGGGATGGATGTAGATGCACTATCGGATGGCCTTCGACGAGGAGGGGTATCCGCAGCTGTATGTGTTCACCGGATGCCGGGCCTTTCGCAGGACCGTGCCGGGGCTGCTGTTCTCCGAGACGGAGCCGGAGGATCTGGATACCCGGATGGAGGATCATGTGGCCGATGAGAGCCGGTATCTGTGCATGGCCCGGCCTATCCCGCCACGGCGGGTGGAGACGGCACTGCCGGTGCAGGACGATCCGCTGAATATGCTGGTGAGACGGTGAAAGCGGGAAAATTTCCGGTGTTGCACGGGAACGTGCAACAGGAGGGGAAACTTCCGGCGGCGGTGGGCGGAGAAGTGAGGACAGGAAAGCTGTTTTGGACAAACGGAAGGGGAGAAATGCCATGAGCAAGACGCAGCAGACGGCGGGGGAGAAGCCCCGCATCGGAGAGCAGGAGGTGCGCCGGGCGGCGGAGCTTCTGAAAAAGTACCGGCAGGGGAAGGTAAATCTGGAGCGGCGCATCATCGACAATGAGCAGTTCTGGAAGCTGCGGCACTGGCCGCAGATGGAGAAGACGGGGGAGGGCGGCAATCCCGGCGATCCGCAGCCCACCAGCGGGTGGCTGGTGAACTGCATCCTCTCCAAGCACGCAGACGCCATGGACTGCTACCCGGAGCCTACGGTGCTGCCCAGAGAGCCGGGGGACCGGGCGGAGGCGGCCAAGCTGACCCGTATCCTGCCGGCCATCCTGAAGAAGAACCAGTTCAAGCGGACCTATTCCAGCGCATGGTGGTACAAGCTCAAGAGCGGCTGCGCCGTGTACGGCGTGTTCTGGGATGCGGGGAAGCTCAACGGTCTGGGGGACGTGTCCATCCGGCGGATGGATCTGCTGAACCTTTTTTGGGAGCCGGGCGTGACGGACATTCAGGACTCGGCCAACTTCTTCTCCACGGAGCTGGTAAGCCACGAGGTGCTGGAGGAGCAGTATCCCCAGCTGAAGGGAAAGCTGGGCGGCGGAGGATTTACCGTGAGCCGGTTCCTGTATGACGATCAGGTGGATACCTCCGACAAGGCGCTGGTGGTGGACTGGTACTACCACACCCGTGAGAAGGGGCGCAGGGTGCTGCAATACTGCAAGTTCACGGGGGAGACGGTGCTCTATGCCACGGAGAACGACCCGGAGCTGCGGGAGCGGGGATGGTACGACCACGGGAAGTATCCCTTTGTGTTCGATGTGCTGTTCCCGGAGGAGGGGACGCCCTGCGGATACGGATATGTGGATCTGTGCAAATCCCCGCAGAAGCAGATCGACCTGATGAATCAGGCGATTCTCAAGAACACGCTGGCGGCGGCGACACCAAGGTTTTTCATCCGGTCGGACGGAGCGGTGAACGAAAACGAGTATGCCGACTGGACGAGGCCCTTCGTACACACCAACGGCAATCTGGGGGCGGACTCCATTGCGCCTATTCACACGGCGGGGCTGGACAGCGTGTATGTGGCCATCATGCAGAGCAAGATCGCCGAGATGAAGGAGACGGCGGGCAACCGGGATGTGGCCAACGGCGGAACGGCCTCCGGTGTGACGGCGGCCACGGCCATCGCCGCCTTGCAGGAGGCGGGGGGCAAGCTGTCCCGGAACATGATCGACGACGGGTATGAGGCGTTTTCCGATGTGGTGACGCTGGTCATCGAGCTGATCCGGCAATTTTATCAGCTTCCCCGGCAGTTCCGGCTGCTGGGGGCCATGGGCCGGGAGGAGTTCGTCAGCTACGACGGGCAGGGCCTGCGGGAGCAGGTGATGGACGATGGGACGGGGGTCTGCTACCGGGTGCCGGAGTTCGATCTGGAGGTGTCGGCGCAGGATGAGAATCCCTATAAGACCATGGAGTATAACCAGCTGGCCCTGCAGCTGTTTCAGATGGGCTTTTTCCGGGAGGATATGGCGGATCAGGCGCTGCGGTGTCTGGAACTGATGGACTTCAAGAACAAGGATCAGCTGACGGCGGCCATTTTGCAGGGCAAGCAGCAGGCTGCCATGGCGCAGACGGCGGAGGGAGCGGCCTCCGGCGGCGGGACGGCGGTGAAGCAAACGGCCATGGAGCGGATGCGTCAGCAGACCCATGAGGCGGTGAGGCCCCGATGATCCGGGCGGTATTCGGACGGGACCGGGTGACGGTGACGGGTCACGCCGGGTATGCTCCCAAGGGGCAGGACATCGTGTGCGCAGCGGCATCGGCGCTGGTATTTGCCCTGATCGGCAGCCTGCGGCAGGAGGAGAACCTACGGGAGGTAGTGATCCGACCGGGGTATGTGACGGCGGCGGCCAAGGGGCCGTGCCGGGAGGAGCTGGAGCTGGTGCGGTGCGGACTGGCGCAGCTGGCGGCGCAGTATCCCCAATGCGTAGAGGTGGAGGGGAATTGCAGATAGGGTCGTGACCTACCACGGAAAGGAGGTATCTCCGTGAGAGAGGTACAGTGGATGCAGTGGTTTGCAGAGGCGGGACCGGCCGATGAGGCGGCCCGGACGGGCGATACGGCTCCCGACGCCGGGGAGCAGGAGGATTTTGCGGCGCTGATCCGGGGCAGGTACAAGGCGGACTTCGACGCCAGAGTGCAGAAGATCCTGGATGGACGGCTGCGGGGCCTGCGGCAGGAGAATGCACGGCTCCGGCAGGAACGGGAGCAGCGGCAGGAGCAGGCCCGTCAGGCGCTGGAGGCCATGGCGGCACAGGAGGAGCAGGTGCGGCAGGTCTATCCGGAGTTCCGGTGGCAGCGGGAGATGGAGAACCCGGCCTTCGGACGGCTGGTGTGCGCCGGAGTGGAGCCGATGGCGGCCTATGAGGTGGTGCATCGGGAGGACATCCTGCGGCGGGCCATGGCCTACTCCGCCAAGCGGACGGCACGGCAGGCGGCACGCTCCATCGCCAGCGTGGGCAGGCGTCCGGCAGAGAACGGCGGGCGGTGTGTAGGCGTGACGGGCAGCGATCCCAGAGGACTGACCTCCCGTGAACTGGCGGATATCCGCAGACGGGTCATGGAGGGGGAGAAAATCTCCTTCTGATGGGAGCGGCCACGGATGGAGCCGCAGGAAGAGCACAACGAAGCGGAGAAAGGAAAGAGGAATATGGAGAAACTGTTCGATCTGCAGGTGTTTGCACAGGAGAACACCCAGACCACCGGCGGACTGTCCGCCGAGATGAAAACCTATTACGGCATGGAGCTGCTGGATAACGCCAAGCCCCAGCTGGTACACAACCAGTTCGCCGCCACCAAGCCCTTGCCCACCGGCGGCGGCAAGACGGTGGAATGGCGTAAGTTCGGCTCCTTCGACAAGGCGCTGACCCCGCTGACGGAGGGCGTGACCCCGGACGGCAGCGGCATCTCCGTCAGCTACATCACCAAGGAGCTGGCCCAGTACGGCGACTACACCACGGTATCGGATATGCTGGATCTGACGGCCATCGACGACGTGGTGCTGGAGATCACCGACCGCCATGGGGCCAACATGGGCCTGACGCTGGACACTGTGACCCGCAACGAGATCCAGCAGGGCAAGCAGGTGCTGTATGCTCCGGCCATCGGCGCAGACGGCAGCAAGACGGAGGTCACTGCCCGTGGCGCTCTGACGGCGGCGTGCCGCCTGACCAGCGAGATGGTGGCCAAGGCCGCTACCCAGCTGAAGAAGATGAACGCCCCCACCTTCGACGGCAAGTATGTGTGCATTCTGCACCCCAGCGTGGCCTTCGATCTGCGGCAGGACGAGGCGTGGATCGCCGCACATCAGTATGCCGCCGCCACGGAGCTGTTCTCCGGCGAGATCGGTGAACTGCACGGAGTGCGTTTTGTGGAGACCACGGAGGCAAAAATCTTCCGGGGCGAGGATCTGGCACAGAACGGCCGCACCTTGCTGGTCAACGGCAAGGTGGAGAATAACGCCGTGGTGGCCTTTGACGGCGGCACCGTGGCGGCGGGCGCTCTGGCGGGCCGGTATGTACTGCTGGGCGGTGAGCGCCGCCGTGTGGTCAGCAACACCGGCAGCAGCATGACGCTGGACAGCGCCGTGACCGCCGCCGACAACGCCGTCATCTATCCCGGCGAGGGCGGTGCCGAGGGCTGTGCCGTATACGGCTGTCTGTTCGTAGGCAAGGGCGCTTACGGCGTGGTGGATCTCAACGACGGCACGGAGGTCATCGTGAAGCCCCGTGGCTCCTCCGGCACTGCCGATCCGCTGGATCAGCGCTCCAGCGTGGGCTGGAAGGGCGTTCACGCCGCTGCGATCCTGTACGACGAGTACATCGTGCGGGTGGAGTGCGGCTCCTCCTACTCCGGGCAGGACAAGGCCAACTGACAAAGAGAAGCGGAAAACAGAGGGTGCGGGCGGTATCGCCCGCACCCGGCGGACGGAAAGGAGCAGGCAGATGCAGGAGAAAATGAAAACGGTGCTCATCCCCAGAGGACGGAAGAACGAGGAGAATTTCGTGCTGGTATCGGTGAACGGGCGGAACTTCAAGATCATGAAGGGCGTGGAGGTACAGGTGCCGGAGTTTGTGGCGCAGGTGCTGGAGAACGCTCGGATGATGGAGGACGATGCCCGCAGCTATGTAGACCGCATGGCCAACTGAGCGGAAGGGGGAGAGAGAATGGCGACGGTCAAGCAGGTGCTGGAGCAGGTGGACGCCATGCTCCCCAACCAGTACACCACGGCGGAGAAGCGGCGGTGGCTTCTGCAGGCGGAGGGCTTCGTGGTGCGGGAGGTGCATCAGCCCCACGCAGGCGGAGAGGAGACAGAGGTGCCGCCGGAGGACGCCGGGGAGGACACGGTGCTGCTGGTGCAGCCGCCCTATGACGAGCTGTACCGCCACTATGTGGAGGCACAGATCCACTATGCCAACGGGGAGATGGAGCGGTACAACAATGCCTGTGCCGCTTGGAACAACGCCCTGCTGACATACCGGGACTTCTGGTGCCGCAGCCATATGCCCCGGCAGGGGGTGAAGGCGCTGCGGCTGATGTGAGGGGGATGGGATGTTTTTTCAGAAAATGAGCGTGCCGGTGCAGAGCGCGGTGACGGTCAGCAGCTTTTTAGGGCTGAATCGGCGGGCAAGAGGAGAGTTGGGCTCCTTCCGGGAGATGGAGAACCTCACCTCCGACGGCTATCCCACCCTGACGGTGCGGCCCCGGCGTGGTCTTGCGGGGCAGGTGGAGTCCCCCGGCGGCATAGCCGCCAAGGATGCGCTGATCTGGGTGGACGGTCACACCCTGTACGTCGGCGGCGTGGCCACGGAACTGGTGCTGACGGAGGGAAGTAAGCAGCTCATTGGCATGGGCAACTGGCTCATCGTGTGGCCGGATAAGAAGTACATCAACACCGGCGACCTCAGCCGGTACGGCAGTTTGGAGAATCGGGTGCAGACGCAGGGACAGGTGACGCTGTCTCTCTGCGGGGCCAAGGGGGCGGCACTGGGGGATTATCTGGCCTCGGAGGAACCGCCGACGGACCCGGCGGGAGGGTGCCTGTGGCTGGACACCGCCGGAGAGGTGCCGGTGCTGCGGCAGTACGGTGAGAGTGGCTGGAGCATCCGGGAGGATACCTATGTAAAAATAGCGGCAGGCGGCATCGGCGTGGGCTTCGCCGCCGGGGACGGCGTGGTTATCGAGGGGTGCCGGGAGGAGAGTCTCAACGGCAGCCATGTGCTGGAGGCGGCGGAGGACGGCGCTCTGGTGGTGCCGGGGATGATCGCCAGTCAGGCGACCCAGACGGAGGAGCTGACGGTGCGGCGCAGCGTGCCGGAGATGGACTTCGTTATCGAGAGCGGCAACCGGCTGTGGGGGTGCAGATACGGTGTGACAGACGGAAAGGCCGTCAATGAGATCTATGCCAGTAAGCTGGGGGATTTCAAGAACTGGAACTGCTATGCCGGGCGCAGCACCGACAGCTATGTCGCCACCCGTGGCTCCGACGGCCCCTTCACCGGGGCGGCGGACTATCTGGGCAGTCCCCTGTTTTTCAAGGAGGACTGCGTCGAGCGGGTGTATCCCAGTGCGGCGGGAGCGCACCAGATCGTGACGGTGCGGTGTCCCGGCGTCAGGAAGGGCAGCGGACGGAGCCTTCAGACGGTGGAGGGCGTGCTGTACTACCACGGCTGCGGCGGCGTATATGCCTTTGACGGCAGTATGCCCCAGCGGGTATCCCAAGCGCTGGGGGAGGATGAGTATCATGGCGCCGTGGCCGGAGGCGCAGACGGGAAGTACTATCTCTCGGTGCTGGACGCCGAAAATCAGCCGCAGCTGCTGGTATATGATGTGCGGCAGGGGCTGTGGCACCGGGAGGACGACCTGCGGGCGGTAGGCTTCGCCGTCAGCGGCGGCGTGCTGTACGCCATGACCAAGGCGGGGGACATTCTCGCCTTAAAGGGCGGCGGCACGGTGCAGGAGGAGCCTGTTGCATGGCGGGCGGAGACCGGCGATCTGGGACTGGACTCCGGCGAGGGAAAGTACCTGGTGCGTCTGTCTCTGCGGCTGCGGCCGGAGGAGGGCGGCGCTGTCCGGGTAGCGGTGAGCTATGACGAGGGGGAGACGTGGCAGGAGCAGGGCGGCGTCACCGGCAGCGGGCGGCTGCGGGACTGCGTGCTCCATGTGCGGCCCCGGAGGTGCCGGAGACTGCGGCTGCGGCTCTATGGCGTGGGCGGCTGCCGGGTATACAGCCTGACGGCGGTGTATGAGAAGGGAAGTGACGGCCCGTGAGCACACTGATGATGCCGCCCAGCCCCCGAGGGTCGGTGCAGGAGCAGCTGGTACGGCAGTATTCGTATCTGTTCCAGATGGCCCAGCAGCTGAATGTGGCGCTGGGACAGCTGGAGAGCGGCGGGACTGCCGCACCCTCCGGCGGCACTGCGGCCCCGGCGGCGGAGCGGGAGCAGCAGTATCAGACCCTGAAGAGTATGATCGTCAAGACGGCGGACACGGTGCAGCGGCGTATGGATCAGCTTTCGGCCAAGCTGACGGGGGAGTATGTGGCGGCGGCGGAGTTCGGCACCTATGTGGAGCGGCTCAATGCGTATCTGGAGGCGAATCCGGAGGCGCTGACCCAGTATTACAGCTTCTTTGCAGATCTGCAGGCCAGCACGGAGACGGTGTCCGCCGCCTTTGAACAGTACCGGTTGGAGACGGAGGGCTACATCCGGACGGGCATCGTGTGCTACGATGGGGCGGTGCCGCAGTACGGCGTGGCGGTGGGGCAGAACCTCATCTGCCGGGAAGTGGACGGGGAGACGGTGGTGGAGCAGAACGACTTCCGGGCCACCTTCACTGCCAGCAAGCTGTCCTTCTGGCAGGATGCCAGCGAGGTGGCGTATGTGTCCAACAACCGGCTGTATATCACCAACATCACGGTGCTGGAGGGCATGAGCATCGGGGAGTGGGAGATCTCGTCGGAGAACGGACTGGTGATCCGGTGGATGGGAGGTTGAGGAAATGGCCAGTATTTACGGAGGGGCCTCCGGCAACGGCTGGAAGCTGAGGCTTGACTATACGGTAACGCAGGATCGGGCGGCCAACACATCCAGCCTGCGGCTGCGGCTGTATCTGTACGCCAACACCACGGGGTCATACAATCTGGAGAAGGACTCGGCGTACTACGTTTTGCAGGGACAGAAGGTCTATCAGACGTATCAGTACACGGCGCCGGGATGGTATCTGCTGGGAGAGCGGACGGTGACGGTGCGCCATGGGGCGGACGGAAACGGCTCGGTGCAGCTGGGCGGTCAGTGGGTGTCGGATGTGGAATCCAGCTGGACCCCGGCCAGCCTGTCGGTGTCGGCGGCGGTAGCGCTGCCCCGTATCCTGCGGCCCTCGGTGCTGCGGGCGGCGGAACTGACGCTGGGGCAGGCGTGTGTGCTGTCCATTCGTGCAGAGGAGGAGCGGTACACCCACCGGGTGACGTATGCGCTGGGCGGCGCCAGCGGCACGGTGGTGCAGGAGACGGCGCAGCGGGAGCTGACGTGGACTCCGCCGCTGGAGCTGGCCCGGCAGATGCCTCGATCTGTGGCGGGGACCATGCGTCTGACGGTGACCACCTATGACGGCGACACCACCATGGGCAGCAGCGTCACGGAGTGCACGTTTTCTGCCTAATTGATTTACTACATCTGCGCGAATATTCTTCGTTTTCCGCGAAATATAATCAATCAGACTACAAGTGTAAAACAGGTCATTATCTTTCTTATCTTCCCGTCCGAGTCCTACCATTAAAGCACCTCACAATCCCTGTATTCCAGACATTTTAATGCATCTTTCGTACAGAATGCAATTTGATGAGTTGGATATTTGAATTTCGCAAGAACCCAGAACTGCTCTCTTGTAATAGTTCCATCAATATAATCAGAAACAAAATTGTAAATCTGATCATCTGCCATAGCACCAATTACAATATCATAATTGTGATCTTTCCCACTTCTGCAATCCACAATAAAATCCAACCATTCTTCAGACATTTCTGTAAATTCCTTAATATTAAGGTTAGTGTTCATCCGTACATCATAGATAGAAATAGCCTTTGTTTCATACCGTTTAGCCCATCGCTGTGCCTGTTCTTTAATAATCGTACAGTAAAAACCATAACCAAAATCTTTGGTATTGCGACCTTTCCGAATTTCCGGCTTTTTTACAGGCTGATAGCCACCATGATACACCGTCATTTTTGCCATATAATCACCCCACTCTTCAGTCTAACGTATATTCAACTCCTAGCCCATAAAGTATTTGCATTGCTGATAATATTCCTCAGCTTCTTTCTGCATTAATGAGACAAGCTTATCTACTTTCTGCTCTTCTCTATATTGTTTAAGTCCATCAATATATTGACTTCGATTCTCATCTAATACAATGAATGGAAGAATATCCGGGTTCTTTAGACTTTCCCGAAACATAATCATCCTTCCGGTTCTTCCATTTCCATCCTGGAAAGGATGAATTGCCTCATATCTGGCATGAAATTCCGCAAGGGTTCTCATATTTTTATTCTGTTCTCTATACCACTTTAGTAATTGGTTCATTTCCATCTCAACATCCTGTGGTAGCGTTGTTCGATACATCCCTACCATGTTTGGACGTTTTTTATAATCACCAATTGCATATCCATTCGCTCTGTCTTCGAATACTCCGATCTTTAATTCATAATGCAGATGTTTGATTAGTTCCGGTGTCAACTCTTCATCAAGGGTATCAAGCATGTAATTAAACATAAGAAAATGTCCATTCGTTTCTTCAACATCTTTGGCTCTGTAATAGTCATCACTTTGAGGTAATGTTCCACTGTCAAAAAGAGAGGCTGTCTGTTCTGGAGTAAGTGTGCTTCCTTCAATTTTATTGGAATTATATGCCATGGCACGCTGTGTGTAAGCATATACACCAGATCTGTCAAAACGTTTCCGTTCAATTATAAATCTCTCAACTAACCATTTTTTGTAATCCTGCACAAACTTCCCTCCTATCCGAAATATTCCTGCATTAACGAATCAAATAGCATCTGGGTTTTATCCAGCGCTTTTTGAATTGCAACTTTAGATTTGTCGACGGCTCGTACAAAATCTGCGAATTGGTTTTGAAGTTCTATTGGTGGCAACATTACAGGGATTTTCTTCAACTCTGTCTTTGTTATTGTCTTAGTTACAGCTCCATTGATACATCCAGAAATCAAAAACTCTCCGTAGTCTGTGTGTAAGTATTGATACAAATATGGCATCAGAATATTATCTTTTATTCTTACCATAATCTGATTCAATCCTAGTGATACAGGCCTATTTAAGTATGGCATAACATAGTTTTGACCTGCACTTCCTATTTTACATATAATCAATTCTCCACCAAAGATCTGAGACTTTTTAAAAAAGTCATATGCTTCTTTTGATATATACTTAACATCATCTGCAAAATCATTCTTCGTGAAATTCGTAAATCGAACCATCATTGCATAATCTTCTTCATCTTTCATATCCAGATGATCTACAACCACTTTGTTGGCACCGTTTGAGCCAATATCTCCCATGTATTCGACAATATCAATAAATGGAACTCTAGTATATCCATTTGGGTTCTCTCTTGCATCCCCAAACATCTCGACAAATCGGGCTCTGATGAGATCGTCTAATAATTGCACTTCCTGTTTTCTACCATCTATAATAGATATTACTTTTTCTAATTTTTCAACAACTTCTTCCTGTAAAGATAGTTCTGGCAGTTCAACTCGATATTCTCTTACGCTTGTAGCTGACAAATTTGGTTGCGAACTGCCATTATTCGCTTTAACAAGTTGCTCTCGTATTGCAGGTGAATCCAAGGCAAACATTAAATACTCACCACTAACTTTAGCCGGATCAGGTCGAATAATAACCAAAGACGATGCAATTGCACCATTTATATTACTGCTGACAATTGCTTTTTTTCCTAATGAACCTCTTAAACAATAAAGAATGTCGTCTTTCTGAAATTTACCTGAATTCAACTTGTTATATTTTTCTTCAGAAATATAATTCATTTCTTTAAAATCAATACCCTTACCATTTAAATGTCCTGCATTGACAAATGGAATTTCTCCTTTTTGTGCAATATCAGACTGAGACGGATAATTTTTTCCTCTATCCCCATTTATCAATTGAGCTATATCTCCTAATCGCATTTTCTCCATCTGCTCATCCCTACAAACCTTAATTTATTCCCAACAACTCTTCCAAAGCCTGCATTTCTTCTCCAATTTTCATCTCAATCTCATACAACTCTGTCATGATTTCTTGTGTTGATGGGTATTCTACTGGTACATATTCGATTTCTTTGTATTTGTTAATACTCAAATCATAGCCATTTTCTGCAATTTCTTCTTTTGGTACAAAGAAACTCTGATCTGTGCGTTTACGGTCAGTCTCTTTATCCAGGTTTCTGAAACGCTCTATGATATCCGGAATGTCATTTTCCTTCGTTTCTGTTCTCTTATCATCAAGGCTAAAACCATCCGCTTTCATATCATAAAACCAGACTTTATCAGTTCCACCATGTCCGGTTTTAGTAAAAATCAAAATAGCTGTAGATACTCCTGCATATGGTTTAAACACGCCGGAGGGCATGGAAATCACTGCTTCCAGACGGTTTTCTTCTACCAGGGCTTTTCTTATGGCTTTATGGGCAGTTGAGGAACCAAACAGAACTCCGTCCGGTACAATACATGCACATCTACCACCAATTTTCAGCATACGGATAAACAATGCAAGAAACAGTAATTCTGTTTTCTTTGTTTTACATACTTTCAATAAATCTGCGCTTACAATATCGTAATCCAGACTTCCCTTAAATGGCGGATTAGCCAGAATCAAACTGTATTTTTCCTTGTCTGTATTCTGATCTGACAGACTGTCTCTGTACTCAATATATGGATTCTCCACACCATGGGTCATCATGTTCATTGCACCGATCCGAAGCATGGTCCTGTCCATATCATAACCATGGAACATGTGATTCATATAATGTTCCTTGTTTTGTCTGTTAAAAAGAACCTCCTGCTTTTTTTTATCTCGCAAATATTCACTTGCAGCAACCAGAAAACCAGACGTACCGCATGCCGGATCACAGATGATTTCATCTGCCTTAGGATCCATCATTTCCACCATCATTCGGATAATGTGCCTCGGTGTACGGAACTGACCATTTACGCCTGCCGTAGCAAGTTTTGAAAGCAGATATTCATATACATCGCCCCGGGTGTCTGCTGACTTAATCTGTTCCATCTGCTCATAAATGGCATCCATAGTAGTCACAATCTTATCCAGCATCAAAGGAGTCGGTACTTTAAAAATTGCATCTCCCATATATTTGGAATAGGCACTTTCCTTATCTCCATGGAGATTTTTTATAAACGGAAATACCCACTCCTGCATAGTGCTATACATTTTTGCAGCAGGAAAATCATGAAAAGTACTCCATTTCAGCTGGCTTCCATCAATTTTTCGGTCTCCAATCTGTATTTCCCCGGCAAATATACTCTTATGTGGCAAACCAAGCATTGCCGCCTCTTTTGCACGGACATTGTCTGCATCATCCAGATCGCGGATAAACATCAGATATGTCATCTGTTCTATGGCA
>OLOW01001698.1_pt1 | contig 15316 bp, 16 predicted proteins | sample 1672801 | NCBI WGS metagenome assembly OLOW01 (sample SAMEA3136725, study PRJEB25190) | human gut metagenome | biome: human gut; feature: human-associated habitat; material: faeces | place: Austria | collected 2013 | reverse complement strand
TCAAGTAAAAGTGGTATAAAGCTTTGTGTAGTTACAGATTTTCCACTTCCGTTAGTACCTCTAAATAATATTTTTCCATCTGCTAAGTCAAATTCTTGATTTTCATAGTACCAAAAATTAAATAAACCAAATTTGCTAGCAATCCATCTATTGTTCATTGATTTTCTCCTTATAATCCTTTGGATAATCTCCTATAATTTTTCCCATTAATGGTAATATTAAAACTAAGTTGTCTTTTATATCTAACATAGAAAAACTTTTCATATATTCTTTGATTGTATGTATATAAAGTTCATCACTATATTCTCTTAAGGTTTTAGTGAATCCATGTCCATTTTCTTTTCTTAAATATAAAAGTAATTTATTAAATTCTTCTTTTAACTCGACCAGGGAACGGTTCGTGTCACCTTCATTGTCGAAGAAAAAGTTTGTACCCCAGAGGGTGACACAATCGATAACGACCACACGGCCGTTCAGATCGTGGCGGCTCAGGTATTTCTCTTCTTCGATATTCGTCCATTCCGGTCCCCGGTCGGCCTGATGGCGAAGTACACGCTCGCGGAACTCCTCGTCCCAGACACGTGATGTCGCCAGGTAAACCGGATTAGCTGTCAGTGACAAAGCAAGTTTTTGCGCATATCCGCTTTTTCCGGAACGTTGGCCGCCTGTCACTAAAACGATATGCTTTTTTCCCATTGTCTTATTCTCCTTTCGGTTTATTGCGGGCGGCAGCGCGTTTTGCCTTGTTGAGCGGGTTGTTCTTGCTTGTCTTGCGCAACGCAGCCGATTTTGGAGAAGAAGCCAAGCGTTGTGCAACGGCCGACCGTCCTAATGATTTGCCGAATTTGGGGCGCAAAGCCTCTTTCAGCATCTCTTTGTCGATGCCGGATGCCTTTGTCTCTTTTCTCGGACTTTCTCCATTGCGTGCAGCATGGCGGGCGGCTGCATATTTATTGTATTTTACATATTTGCCGGGGCGTAGGCCTTTTGAACCGGTTGCAGGAGAAGCCGCCTTCTTTTCGGAAGTCGCCGTAGACAAAGGCTTTGTCTTCTTCGCCTTTTTTTCTTGTCCGGCAAGTTCCAACTCTTGGATATTGATCCGTGCGGAAGATGTTTGTTTGCCCGTGTTCTTTCCGATTTTAATTTGTATGTCATCCAGCATGACGATATCGGCTTCGGTTACTTTCTGCCCGACTTGAGGTAGGCTGCCATTTACGGTGACACGTCCTTCTTCGATGAATTTGTCCGCTTCCCTGCGTGAACAAAGGCCGGAATCACTGATGAGTTTATTTAATCTTACTTCCATTCTGTACATCTTTATTTAGTGGATAATTATTGATATTAAACAAACAATAAGCCCCATGGCAAGTTCGGCATTGCTGTTTGTTTTGATGGCAATCAACATGTCTTCTGTTGTGAAAGTCCGTTCGTTGGTTCCGATATAAGGTTTTTCTACCGGCTTCCCGAAATAATCGTGGGTTCCTCCGAAACGGCAATTCAATATAGCGGCAAGGGCAGATTCCGGATAGCCTGAGTTCGGGCTGGCATGAGCCGGGCCGAAGCGCTTAACGAAATCCGTTTTGTTCAAGTTGCCGGAAACAGCCAGCATCAACCATGCTGTCAACCGGGCAGGGATATAATTGGCAAGATCGTCGAGCCTTGCGGCAATCTGCCCGAATTCTAAGTAACGTTCGTTTTTGTAGCCGATCATCGAATCGAGCGTATTCACCATTTTGTAAGTCATCATGCCGGGAAGTCCGAGCAGGGCAAACCAAAACATGGGAGCTATCACTCCGTCGCTCAGGTTTTCCGCGAGCGTTTCGAGAGTCAAAGATCGGTGTTAACTGATATCTTAAATTTGTGATCTCTGGTTCATTAGAATGTTCTGCTGAACCATAGATATCCTGATGCAGTGTCACGATTCTCCATTTACAGTCTTTATTTGCTGCAATTGTCTGCTCGATAAACTGTTTGTGTTCTGCCACATTTGTATCCTGTGTATTTAACATGATAAATAATGCATTTCCATATTTAAAATAATAATCTCCACCAACGATCTTATTGCTTCCAAGTTCACTTGCATTTGTTCTGTTAAAATGATACGTATAGTTTGCATTATCTGCGTCATGATTACCTACTGTTGTTGCCACTGGAAGTGATTTTAATGCTTCTGGGCTTAAATAACCTGTATATTCAATTTCACTTTTTGATGCATCTTTATTTGGTGATTTTTTCTTTGTTGTCTGAATCTGGTCACCCGCAGACACAACAAAACTTAATTTATTATCTGTTTTTTCTAATGCTGCATTCAAAGTAGAAGACCAGTTAAATGCATCACTCTTTACTGCATCAGACTGTGCATCGTAAAATTTCTGACTGTCTTGTCCTTTTAACTCATTAGAAGAACCAATCTGTGGATCTCCTACAAACGCAAATGAAAAGCTCTTTGTAGATTTTGTTGTATATGCAGCTGGTTTTGTATAGCCATTTCCATTGTCATAGCTGTAATAGTATGTTTTGTTTTCTTTTAATCCTGTTGCTGTTACTTTGTTAGAATGATAAGTCTGCCCATTACTATCCTGCTCATCTTTTACTTCTGTTTGTTCTGCCTCGTACACCTTGGCATTTTTCATATTACGTCCTTCACCAATGATCAGTTTCGGAATACCATTATCTTTCTGATCTGAAGAAATTCCCTGCACTTTAGCTTCTACCTTTGCATCTGTGTTGTTATCATTTGTCTGTTTTGGTGTATACCATGCAAAATTAAGTTCCGTTGCATTACTTCCTGGTGATAAAGAAATCTGTGTCCAGTCATTCTTTAAAGTTTCCCATTCTTTCTGCCAGCGATTCCACTGTGCTGTCGTTCCCATTGTCTGTGCAATCTCTGTTGCATTTGATTTACCATCTGGAGCCGCACTTGCAAATACTGGTGCTGCATTTGCAGCAGAAAGTGTCAATGCCAATGCACTGATCATCATTTGTTTTCTCCAATTAGCCTTCATATATACCTCCTGATTTTTTATTCTCTTGTTTCCTGATTCATTGAGAAATTTTATCAGACGTATGTAAAATTTGGTCTTGGAGTGATGTAAACTTTTTGTAAAATTATGATTGATGATCATTACAATCACTGCAATCTTCATCTTCCGGCTTTTCTATACAAAAATGGACAGTCCTGCCTAAAGGGACTGCCCATTCATTTTTAAAAATATGCGATTTTACTGTCTGCATCGTTTTTGTATCATATGATATAATCGCGATTCTCAGAATTCTGATAAATGATGAATATCCCGTTTTCCTGCCTGTTGTGGCAGAAAGGTCCGTTGAACCTTCTTAGTACAGTTTTGCACCTGCTGGAATATGATCATCTACCATCAGAAGATGAAGTTTTTCTTCTCCTTCTTCTTCATGAATTGCACTTAAAAGCATTCCACAGGAATCAATTCCCATCATTGCTCTTGGTGGCAGGTTTGTGATGGCGATCAGTGTCTTTCCGACTAATTCTTCTGGCTCATAGTAAGCATGAATTCCACTTAAAATTGTACGGTCTTCTCCTGTTCCATCATCTAAAGTAAACTGTAATAATTTTTTAGATTTCTTCACTGCTTCGCAGGCTTTTACTTTAACTGCTCTGAAGTCAGATTTGCTGAATGTTTCAAAATCTACTTCTTCTTTGAATAATGGTTCGATCTCTACTTTAGAGAAATCGATCACTTCTTTTTTAGCTTCAGGAGCTTTCGCTGCTGGTTTAGACGCTTTCTTATCTGTTCCCAGTGATTTCATTGTTGGGAATAATAATACGTCTCTGATCGCTGTAGAATTTGTTAATAACATTACCATTCTGTCGATACCGAATCCGATACCACCTGTAGGTGGCATACCGATCTCTAATGCATTTAAGAAGTCTTCATCTGTTGTGTTGGCTTCTTCGTCACCCTGTGCAAGAAGTTCTTCCTGTGCTTTGAAACGTTCTCTCTGATCGATCGGATCATTTAACTCAGAGTATGCATTTGCCATCTCCCATCCATTCATAAAGAACTCAAAACGTTCTACATAATCTGGATCTTCTGGTTTTCTCTTTGTTAATGGAGAGATTTCTACTGGGTGATCCATAACAAATGTTGGCTGGATCAGTTTGTCTTCTACGAATTCTTCGAAGAATAAGTTTAAGATATCTCCACGTTTGTGGCGTTCTTCGTATTCTACATGGTGTTCTTCAGCAGCTGCTCTTGCTTCTTCTAAAGTCTTAATCTCTTTAAAGTCTACTCCAGAGTATTTCTTAACTGCGTCTACCATTGTGATTCTTTCAAATGGTTTTCCAAGATCGATCTCGAAATCTTTGTACTGGATCTTTGTTCCACCACATACTTCCTGTGCAAGGTAACGGTATAAGTTCTCAGTCAGATCCATCATTCCGTGATAATCTGTGTATGCCTGATATAATTCCATTAATGTAAACTCAGGGTTATGACGTGTGTCAACACCTTCGTTACGGAATACACGTCCGATCTCGTAAACTTTCTCAAGTCCACCAACGATCAGTCTCTTTAAGTATAACTCAAGAGAAATTCTTAATTTTACATCTTCACTTAATGCATTATAGTGAGTTTCAAATGGTCTTGCTGCTGCTCCACCTGCGTTTGATACTAACATTGGAGTTTCAACTTCCATGAATCCCTGTCCGTCTAAGTAAGAACGGATCTTGCTGATGATCTTAGAACGTTTGATAAATACTTCTTTAGATTCTTCGTTCATGATCAAATCAACATATCTCTGACGATATCTTGTATCTGTATCTGTTAATCCGTGGAATTTCTCTGGAAGTGGTTTTAAACTCTTAGATAATAAAATCACTTCTTCTGCATGGATAGATTTTTCTCCTGTCTTTGTAGCAAAGACTTTACCTTTGATACCTACGATATCTCCGATATCCATCTTCTTGAAATCCTGATAAGATTCTACACCGATCTCATCTCTTGCTACATATGCCTGAATTCCACCCTGAAGGTCCTGTACGTTACAGAAAGATGCTTTACCCATCACACGTTTGAACATTAAACGTCCTGCAACTGCTACTTCTTTTCCTTCTAATTCTTCAAAATTATCTTTGATCTCTTTTGAATGATGTGTTACATCATATTTCATGATCTCGAACGGATTCTTGCCAGCTGCCTGTAAATCAGCCAGTTTCTGTCTTCTAACTTTGATCAGTTCGTTTGTATCTTTATTCTGCTGTGCCACTTTTCTTACTTCCTCTTACTTTCTCTGTACATCAATAACTCTGAAATCGTTTACCTGATTGATTCCTTCTACGGATACGACATCTCCGATCTTCTTTCCAAGTAAAGCTCTACCAATTGGTGCTTCATTGGAAACCTTGTTCTGAAGGATATCTGCCTCTGTAGAACCTACGATATGATATGTTACTTCTTTTCCAAGAGAGATGTCTTCTAATAATACATAACATCCAAGGCTGATGACACCTTTTTCGAATTTCTCATCGATAACAACAGCGTTCTTTAAGATCTGTTCGATCTCTTCGATACGTGCTTCCATATCACGCTGTTCATCTTTGGCTGCATCATATTCTGCGTTCTCTGATAAGTCACCCTGTTCTCTTGCTTCTTTGATCTTCTGTGCGATCTCTTTACGTCTTACGACTTTTAATTCCTGTAATTCATCTTCTAATGCTTTTAAACCATCTGGGGTTAATATATTCTTCTTTACCTCTGCCATAACACTATTCCTTTCGTTCTAAATGTTAACTGATTAATTATAGCTTACCTATGTTTCTTTTGTCAATTCCTAATCCCTTTCTGGATTAGCTTTGAGATAAGTTTGCAATAATTCTTCTAAGTCTTCGTATGTTTCTGTATGATTTACCTTCTCACGAAGTTTTGCTGCCCCCGGAAAACCGAATGTATACCATGCAACATGTTTTCTCATCTCCCGGACTCCAATGTATTCTCCTTTAAAGTCGATCATCATCTGTCCGTGTCTTAACATCATTGCTACGACTTCTTCTAAGGATGGTCTTGGAAGTTCTTCCCCTGTCTCAAAGAAATGTAAGATTTCTTTAAAAATCCATGGATTTCCTTTTGCTCTTCTTCCGATCATAAATCCATCACAGCCTGTTTCTTCCTGCATTCTTAATACATCCTTGGCACATGTGATATCACCATTTCCAATGACAGGAATATCAACAGCTTCTTTTACTTTGCGGATAATGGACCAGTCTGCAGTTCCTGAATAATACTGTTCTCTTGTTCTTCCATGAACTGCGATTGCTGCTGCTCCATTCTCCTGTGCAACCTGTGCCATCTCTGGTGCATTGACCAGATCATCATTAAATCCCTTACGAATCTTAACTGTAACTGGAATATCAACAGCATCAACAACTGCTTTGATCACTTTTCCTGCTAATTTCGGATTCTTCATCAATGCTGATCCATCACCGTTATTTACAATCTTTGGAACTGGGCAACCCATATTGATGTCGATCATCTGGAATCGTCCATCATTAACTTTCGCTGCCATCTGTCCCATGATATCTGGATCAGAACCAAAAATCTGGATCGCTACTGGAATCTCCTTTGGATCTGTTGCCAGCAATGGCTCAGATTTACGGTTTCCATAATATAATCCCTTAGCACTTACCATCTCAGTGCACATCATTCCAGCCCCCTGTTCCTTACATAACAGACGATATGGAAGATCTGTAACTCCTGCCATCGGTGCCAGTGCTAATGGATGTTTGATTGTAATATTTCCAATAACTAAAGGTTTTAATTTATTGTTTCTCATAAATGATCTGTAATCCCTTCAATGTTAATGTTGGATCGTAGTAGTCGATTTCATCAACTGTCTGCGCGATCATCTTTCCAAGACCTCCTGTTGCGATAACTTTCATGTTATCAAAACCTGTCTCTTCTTTCATCTTCTGTACTATATATTTTGTTTCACCAACAACTCCATAATACAGACCTGCCTGCATACTGTCGATCGTACTATTTGCAAGGATTGTCTTTGGCTTTACGATCTCAATCTCTGGGAGACGTGCTGCATCTTTGTATAATACATTAGCTGAAGTACGGATTCCTGGTGCAATCACTCCTGCTAAGAATATGCCATTCTCTGTGACAATATCGTATGTTGTTGCAGTTCCATAATCAATAACGAGTGCTGGCCCACCATAAAGCTCATATCCTGCAACCAAATCCACGATTCTGTCTGCTCCAACTTCTCTTGGATTAAATCTTCCAAGATTGATTCCTGTCTTGATTCCTGGTCCTACAATAATTGGTTTTACATCAAAATATTTGATCAGCCCACTTGTCAGTGAATGCATGATATTCGGTACAACAGATCCAATGATCGCTGCTTTCACTTCGTGTTCGTCTAATCCTTTTTCTTTTAATAAATTTGAAATCAGAATTCCGAATTCATCGGATGTTCTTGGTAACTTTGTTGTAATACGAAATACTTCTATAATTTCTTTTCTTTTGAATACACCGATCGTTACATTTGTATTTCCAACATCGAGTGCTAATAACATAATTTATACCTCATCTTCTCCCAAAAGGAATATTTTATAATATAGTTCCAAGGACTCCCAGAAATCCTGTTTTTCCTGTCTTAGTTTCTTGATCATCAGTTCGCTTCCGATCTCATCATAGAAGAAATCGTTCTCTTCCACATGAGTAACAAAATTTAATTTTCCATCTTCATCGAATTCCAGTGTCAAGATTCCGCCGACTTCTGCTGTAAATAATACACATGCGATCTGCAGTTCCTGTTTGATCTGTTCTGGTAATCCGTTAAAATCTGGATTCAGGTAATATTTTTTCTCATATGCATTAGAACCGCATAATGTAACTTTATCCTGATACATATTTTTGTATTTCTCCTTGTCTATCATTCTATATGCCTTGAGATATTATACATATCCCAAGATGCCTCTTACTGATACCTCTCCTGATGAAACTTCTGATACCTTTCCATCTTCATCCTCTACCAGTAGTTCTCCACGGTGATTGATGCCTCTTGATAAAAATGTCTCTTCTTTGGAACCTCTCACAACCTTGATCTTCTGATCTGTATGTACCAGAAGTTTATTGTATTCATCCTGTAACAGGCTTAAATCTTCTGTCTTTAAAAACAGTTCATAATATTTTTCAAAACATTCTAATACTTTGGCTACCAGTGGAGCTCTCTTGATCTTTCTTCCTCCTTCGACCTGGAGTGAAGTTGCCTTATCAATTAAATCTTCTGGAAAATGATCGATATTTACATTGATGCCAAGTCCTACCACAATGTAATTGATCTCATCCATCTGAAGGCTCATCTCTGTTAAGATTCCACAGATCTTCTTTCCATTCACAATGATATCATTCGGCCATTTTATCTTTGCACAGATTCCTGTTATCTCACAAATGGCTTTATTGACTGCTAATGCTGTCACTAATGTAAGCATTGATGAATTCTGTGCTTCGATCTGAGGTTTTAAAAGAAAACTCATTGCAATCCCTGTTCCGGCTTCTGCCATCCAGCTTCGTCCTCTTCTTCCTTTTCCCATCGTCTGCTCTTCTGTGATCGCAACAGTACCATGCTTAGCACCTGCTTCTGCCAGACGACGGATCTCGAGATTTGTGGAATCCATTGTCTCATAGCAGTGAAGATCTTTTCCAAGCCATCTCGTGTGTAGGCAAGATGAAACTTCTTCTTTTGTTAAGAGATCTGGTTCCATCACAAGTTTATAGCCTTTATTAGTCACAGAATCGATCTCATATCCTTCTGCTCTTAATGCTTTAATATGCTTCCAGATCGCAGTCCTTGAAACTCCCAACCGCTCGCAAAGCTGCTGCCCGGATACATAATCGTCTGCATTTTTTAATTCTTTCAGAATCTTGCTTTTCATTGAATATTTTTATCTCCTAATATTCTCCTAAAGTTGCTACCATCACAGCTTTGATCGTATGCATGCGGTTTTCTGCTTCATCAAAGATCACATCTGCAAAATGTTCAAAGACATCTTCTGTGATCTCATGTCCTTTGACTGCTGGAAGACAATGCATAACAATCGTTGAATCTTTTCCTGTCATCTCTAACATTTCTTTATTTACCTGATATGGTCTTAATAAAGCGATTCTTTCCGCTGCCTTATCTTCTTCACCCATAGATGCCCATACATCTGTGTAAATGCAGTCTGCACCTTCTACGGCTTCTTTCACGTCTTCTGTGAAACGAATCTTAGCTCCTGATTCTTTTGCATATTCTTCACACTGTTTTACCAGTTCTTCCTTTGGCCATAAGCTCTTTGGTGCTAAGCATGTGAAGTTTAATCCCATCTTGCTGCATCCGATCATTAAAGAATTGCTCATGTTATTTCTTCCATCTCCGGCAAATACGAAGTTTAATCCTTTGATCTCTCCGAACTGTTCTCTTAATGTTAAGAAGTCAGCTAAGATCTGTGTTGGATGGTAATCGTCTGTTAAACCATTCCATACTGGTACTCCACTGTATTTCGCTAATTTCTCTACATTCTCATGTAAGAATCCCCTAAATTCGATTCCATCAAACATTCTTCCAAGAACTCTTGCTGTATCTTCTACAGATTCTTTATGTCCTAACTGAATATCATCTTTTCCAAGATATTCTGGGTGAGCACCTTCATCAACACAACCGATCGTAAATGAACATCTTGTTCTTGTACTTGGTTTTTCAAATAAAAGAGCAATATTCTTTCCTTTTAAACTGTTTCCTGTGATTCCTTTTTTCTTATCTGCTTTTAATTTTGCTGCTAAATCTAAAAAATAACCAATTTCTTCTGGTGTAAAGTCTTTTAATGTTAAGAAACTTCTTCCCTTTAAGCTTGTCTTTGCGTCCATCTTTTGTTCCTCCATTTTCTTGTATCGTCAATGTCTCTGCCCTTTAACCCACGGCAGGCATCATATAGTTGTTATTATATAGGAATGCATCTTTGAAAACAACCCGAAACCGCTATATTTCAAGGATTTCCTTGCATTTTTTGGCAACCATTTTGCCAAGTTTTCTATGGCTTTCTCTTGTCAGGTGACAGGCATCGATTTCAGAGGGGTTTGCATACTTTGCTGCATCCAGAAATTCGATATTATGAAACTTAGCCCAGTCTTCATAAATCGGTGCCAGTCTCTTTGAATAACTGATTCCTCTTTCAAATCCCATTTCCTCTCCACTTGGGATGTCAACAAGATTATCTCCAAGATGTGGCGGTGACATTAAAAGAATCTTTGCTGACTGCCCATCTTGTCTCTTCTGCGGAGTGATTGATTTGATCATCTTGATCAGTCGGTCAATTCCTTTTCCGATGTCTGTTGGTGTCGCCTGAAAACGAATCTTTAGGTCATTGGTTCCAAGCATCAAAACTACCAGATCGATCGGTCCGTGGCTGTGTAAACATGGATCTAAATATGTTGCACCATTTCTTCCAGGTCTTAACTCATCTTCAAAACTTGTTGTTCTGCCATTTAATCCTTCTGGAATCACGATCGCTGAATCTTTTAGTTCCTTTTGTAAAATGGTTGTCCAACGTTCTTCGTATTCGTAACGAAAGCCATTTTCTGGATTATATCCGTATGTATTGGAATCTCCATAACAAACGATTGTTTTCATTTTCTTACCTCCTGTCAGTATCAAACGTTGCAAAAGCCGGAACACATTTTTGTGTTCCGGCATACCTGCCAATAGTTGTTATATTCTCGTAGGCATCCTTAAAATTTACTGTTCTTTTACATTTTCCTGAGCCTGTTCTTCGATCAGATCTGTAATATTTTTTTCATCGTCTTTTGCAACTTCTGTGATAGATTTTACAAGACCGGCCATTCCTTGAATCTCAGATGGAATAATGATCTTGGTTGCTTTTCCATCAGCTGCTTTGGCAAATGCTTCTAGACTCTTTAACTGGATGACTGCATCATCAGCTTTCGCTGCCTTGATCGATTCAATACCCTGTGCGTTTGCTTTCTGGATCGCACGGATTGCTTCTGCCTCACCTTCGGCTTCACGGATCGTTGCTTCTTTCTTAGCTTCTGCACGAAGGATTGCTGCTTCCTTATCACCTTCTGCCTGAAGAACCATAGATTCTTTCTGTCCTTCTGCACGTAAGATTGCAGATTTCTTTTCACCTTCTGCGATCAAGATTGCTTCTCTTCGTTCACGTTCAGCCTTCATCTGTTTCTCCATAGCATCTTGAATAGCTGCTGGTGGAATGATGTTCTTAAGTTCCACACGGTTTACCTTGATTCCCCATGGATCTGTTGCAACATCAAGAGTTGCTCTCATCTGAGTATTAATTGTCTCTCTGGAAGTTAATGTTTCGTCTAATTCCAGATCACCGATAACATTTCGAAGTGTTGTCGCTGTCAGATTCTCAATCGCCATGATCGGATTTTCTACACCATAGCTGTATAATTTTGGATCCGTGATCTGAAAATATACAACGGTATCGATCTGCATTGTAACGTTATCTTTTGTGATAACTGGCTGTGGTGGGAAGTCCACTACCTGTTCTTTTAAATTTACTTTCCTTGCAACACGATCGATAAATGGAACTTTCACATGAAGTCCAACAGACCATGTACCCTGATACGCTCCTAATCGTTCCACAACATAGGCATGTGCCTGTGGTACGATGCGTACAGTTGATGTAATGATCATGACAAGTAATACAACAACGATAAAAAATAAAATAATTGACATATTCCTATACCTCTCTTTCTACAATCAGTTTTACACCCTGAATCTCTTTTACAACAACTTCGCAGCCTGCTGGAATAATTTCTCCAGCTTCAGCACTTCTTGCTGTCCAATCCTGCCCATTTAGCTGAACATATCCTTTACTTTCCATGTTATTAATAGTTTCTTTTACAAGTGCTGTCTGCCCGATCAGTGCATCTGTATTGGTCTTTTGCACTCGATTATTTAAATATCTTTTTGCAACTGGTCTTGTTAAAGCAAACAATAAGCATGTTACAACGATAAATAATAACATCTGTACAAGAAATGGTACTCCAAATAATGCTGCAATTGCTGCAACAACTGCGCCACCTGCAAACCAGATACTTGTAAGTCCCAGTGTCAGAATCTCAATAAGTAAAAATACGGCTGATGCGATCAGCCAATAAACTGCATACATCTAATCCACCCCCTGTCGCTGGCGTCTTGCCTCATAAACCAAGAGTCCAGATGCCATAGCTGCATTTAATGATTCTACCCTGCCGCACATTGGAATCTTAATCTTCTTCTGTGCATTGTCTGTCAGTTCATCTGTTAATCCATTTCCTTCATTGCCTATCAAAAATGCCGTTCCTAATGTATACGATTCTCTCGTATAGTCTGTGCCATTTAAATGTGCTGCATACGTTGTGATATTCCTGTCTTTCATCATCTTTATCACTTCAAAAAGATCATCTACATAGACAAATGGGACTCTGAAGATCGATCCCATCGTAGAACGTGTTACTTTCGGATTATAAATATCTACTGTTTCACGACTCATAATGATTCCATTGATTCCGGCTCCCTCTCCTGTACGAAGGATAGTTCCAAGATTTCCTGGGTCTTGCAGATTCTCAAGAACCAGCAATAATGGATTTTCCTGCTGCAACAGATCTTCAAGTGAATATTCAAGCATTCGGACTAAAGCTAACACTCCCTGTGGTGTCATAGTGTCTGAAATTTCTTTCATTACCTGATCTGAAACAAGCTCAACCTCCATTCCTTCAAAAACAGCCTGATGTTCCTTATAGAAATCTTCTGATGCATATACTTTGTATAAATATTGTTCTGGAATCTCTGTAAACATACGGATTCCTTCTACAAGGAATAACTGCTGTTTTCTTCGTTCTCTTGCATTCTTCTTTAATTTCATGATCTGCTTGATCTGTTTATTCTGAATGGTCGTGATCATTTCTCATACACCTCCCATCTATTTTCTGAATCTTGCCAGATCACGTTTCTTACCGATCAGTACAAGATTATCTTGTTCATTGATTGGCTGTGTTGGATCTGGTGCTCCGTCAACACCTGCATTTCCTTCAATTGCAATAACATTGACATTATATTTTCCACGAAAATTAATATCTGCTAATGATTTATTGATCCATTCTTTTCTGGCTGGTACTTTCACAATACTTGTATCGGCTGAAAGATCAAATAAATCTGTCATACTTCCACCAAGAAGATTGTTGGCGATTCTTGCCCCCATCTCTTCTTCTGGATAGACAACTTCATCGGCTCCTACTCTCTTTAAGATTTCTCCTTTTAAAGTCCCATCTGCCTTTACAAGGACATAGGGAACTCCGATTTCCTTTACGATCATCAAAGCCATAACACTGGCATCAAGATGTTCTGCCGTTGCGATCACAACAGCATCCATTCCCTCCAGTCCAATATTATTCATCATCTCTTTATCTGATACGTCCACACAAACTGTACATGTCACTTCATCTGCAATCTCTCTGACAAGATCTTCATTCTTATCTACTGCCAACACTTCTGCTCCACCTTTGGTCAGTGCTCTTGCAACACTGCTTCCAAACTTCCCGAGTCCCAAAACTGCAACTGATTTCTTCATTCTATTCCTCCGCTGTGAAATAATATTCTTTCTATAAGATCAGATCCTGTTCTGGATACATGACCTGCTTTTTCCTATTCTTCTGTGAAAAACCGATTGCCATAGAGATCGGTCCTACACGTCCAAGATACATGGTAATGATGATAATCACTTTCCCTGCGATTGTCAAATTCGGTGTTAATCCCTTTGTAAGCCCAACCGTTCCGAGTGCTGAAACACACTCATAACAAGACTCCATAAAATTTCCATGGTCAAATACTAAGAGTAATAACACAGAAGTCATTAATACCATTAAATTGATCACAATGATCGCTAGTGCTTTTGACAAAAGATTACCTGGCACTCTTCGTTTAAACAGACTGATCGACTCTTCTTGCTTAGCTGCTGAGATCACACAGAATATAAGAATCGCAAAGGTCACTGTCTTAACACCTCCCGCAGTTCCAGCCGGTGATCCTCCAATGATCATCAAAAACATCGAAACTAAAGAAGAGGCATCTGTTAGTGCTCCCTGTGCAACTGTCTCAAACCCCGCAGTACGTGTCGTCACTGCCTGAAACAGTGATGCCATGACTTTACCTGGTAATGACAGATTTCCCATCGTTGCTGGATTATGATATTCAAACAAAAAGATCAAGACTGTTCCAAATAAAATAAGGAATGTTGATATTGATAACACGATCTTTGTTTGAAATTTCAACTGTTGCACAATTCTTTTTACTGGAATCTTCTCTTTTATAAGCTTTTTCATACTCTGCCAAAGATCTTTCCATACAATAAATCCAAGTCCTCCAAGAACGATCAATGCCATTGTTGTAAAATTAATAACCGGATTCGTCACATAACTTCGAAAACTATCCTCTTTTACGATATCCATTCCTGCATTACAAAATGCGGAAATGGAATTAAAAACTGCTGCCCAGATTCCATAACCAACTCCGAATTCCGGTATAAACTGTGTTGCATAAAGCACTGCACCGGCCCCTTCTACAATCGCCGTTCCAAGAATGATTTTCTTAACCAATGGCACTAGCCCTGTCAATGTATTAAGCCCCAAAGATTCCTGAATCAGCATCCTGTTTCCAAGTGTGATCCTTCTTCCTAGCACATAGAACATCCCAGTTGTGATCGTTACTACTCCAAGTCCTCCGATCTGGACTAGTAAAAGAATCACAACCTGCCCAAACAGACTCCAATGTGTCATTGTGGTTTCAACGACCAGCCCTGTTACACATACCGAAGTTGTTGCTGTAAATAACGCATCTATATATGAGGTTGCCTGCCCGCTTTTAGCTGCAATCGGCAATGTCAGCAAAATGGAACCTGCAAATATTGTAATAAAAAAGCCAAGCAATATGATCTGTATCGGCCGTAATTCATTCATAAAATACTCCTGTCATCTTGTTTATATAAGATCATCTCCAGATAATTTTTAAATATTTATAGAGAAAAAATAGAGCAATCCTAGATAAATAAGGATTGCTCTAAGATTAAGTTCTATTTATTTTCCTAATAAATGTGCGATCTGAAGCTGATAATCATCGATATCTTTATGCATTGCAAGTCCTTCTTCAATGTCCATATCCATAAATCTTCCGTTCTGATATCCTACAACACGATTTGTCTTTCCTGCACATAATAAATCTACTGCGTAAGCACCCATCATAGAAGCGTATACACGGTCTTTTGCTGTTGGGCTTC
>OLOW01001697.1_pt1 | contig 15318 bp, 16 predicted proteins | sample 1672801 | NCBI WGS metagenome assembly OLOW01 (sample SAMEA3136725, study PRJEB25190) | human gut metagenome | biome: human gut; feature: human-associated habitat; material: faeces | place: Austria | collected 2013 | reverse complement strand
TACTTATGACTTTTAAAAGCTCAGATGATAAAAAGGTGTCTATCACAGTTGACAACCCAAGAGAGGATTTAACAGAAACTGAAATAAAGGAAGCTATGAATACTATAATAGAAAAAGATATATTCTCACCTAATGGTGGCTCTTTAGTATCAGCAGTTTCAGCTAAGGTTGTTCAAACTGATACTACTGACTATGACTTAGTTTTATAAACCATGGACTCAAGTTTACAAACTCTTGTGGCTAATGTGGGATTTCCTATAGCTATTAGTATGTACTTACTAGTTAGAATTGAAGGAAAACTAAATAGCCTTACAGATAGTATAAACAAGCTTTCAAACAATATAAATATAATAAAATAAGAGGGATTTTCCCTCTTATTTTTCATTAATAATATTATAAATCTGAGTTCTACTCATACCAAATCTTTTAGCAGTTTCATTATAATCTCCCCTAAAACTCTCCCTAATCTTTCTATTTCTATATAACTTATTAACCATCTCAAGAGTTGGAACATAAAACAAAGTACCACCATACATTTGAACTAAATACTTAAACCCTTCAATACCAATATTATCAACCAATTCTTTATATCTACCAGGAATATCTTTAGCAGTTAAATGCTCTAACATAAAATCACCTATCCATAAATTCTATAATTAAGTCCCTTACCCCTAACCTCAATATTAAACTTATCACACATTTCTAATATCCTGCTGCCAATAGCCTCATCAATTTTTAACAAATCACTTTTATATTTTTCAGTACTTACAATAATCGGCTTATTATTAAAATACCTATAATTTATAATCTCAAAGATAATATTAATATCTGAAGGTGTAATATTACCTTTAAATAAGTCGTCAATTAAAAGAACCCTTGCATTTTTATATCTATTTAAATACTTATTATAAACCTCACAGTCCAAAATATTTTGCTTAATATATGTCATATCCTCCCTGTAATTCATATAAACCACATCACTTCTCACTAAGTCCAGAAGTTAACAAACTGCTATACAAGTGACTAGTGACTGATGACTCGATACCCCTTTGACCCATCACCACGATGCATACTCCACAGCGCATTCCTTATTTTTTAAATATCCAATCGCTCACCGTCGAGCCGAAAGCCGCCAGCGTGCTTGCAAGCGAGGCAAGCGCCGTCCCGTGAATCAGACGGTGCACAAGGCCTGCGATGGCGACGCCGCCCAAAAGATCCGTCGGATAATGCACACCGGCGAAAATGCGGGAAAAAGCGAGAAGCCCGGCAAAGGCCGCCAGCAAGTGAGATCCCGGCATGCGCATGCGGAGAAGCTCCATGACGACGATGGCCCCATTCATCGTGTGATTGCTGGGAAAAGAGGCATTGGCCTTATGCCCTGTAAAATTCCAGATGCGCCAGTCGCGCTCAAAAGGCCTTCTCCGTCTCCACACCTTGCCGATGGCAAAGGAAAGGAGAGAGGCGATCACGACGCCCAGAAAGGCTAGAACGCAGCAGAGCCTGCGCTCTTTCCGGTTTCCCCCGGGCGCCAGCCAGAGAAGAAGCCCGTAAATCACAAAAGCCCAGTGTCCGTAGCGTGTGACGAGGTCCATGAACAGACTCGCCTTGCGCGAGATGGAGGTGGCTTCATTCACCTTCCTTACGATATAAAGATCCGGATTCATCAGCTTCCTCCTTTGCTGCTTGTTGCTTCTCATTTTAGCATAAGGAAGGGAATTTGACAAAAGCAGGGAACGCCCGCGAGGCAAATAAAAAAGAGCCGCATGGCCCTTTTTATTTGTCCTGCTTTTTTTCTTCCGCTTCCTTCTTCTTTCTCTCTACCGTTTCCAAGTAGCCGCTCCGCCGAAGCACCATGGATAAAATGGCAACCAGCGAGCCCAGAAGGATGAAAATATTTATCGTCGTGAATCCCTCGCCCCAGCCGATACGAAAAATCGCATAAGCAAGCACGACAAAAAGCAGTGAATCTTGAAATTTGCCAAACATAGCGTTCCCTCCCGTCTTTTCTCCTACAATAACGGAAAGCAGTGCCCTCGTCAAGTAAAAACTTCTCATGTGCATGACTAGTGGCTAGTGGCTAGTGACTAGTGACTGGTGACTAGTGACTGGTGACTGGTGAATTGAAAGGTGCTTTCGAGCACCGCCCCATCCATACTCTGCGGCGCTTCTATATTTTTATGCGCCGCACCACCCCCGCTGAACCCTCTGAACCGGTAGAACCCGCTCCCCCTCTTTCGCAAACAATCAAGGAGGGGCAGGCAGCACGCCCACAGTCTAACCCAAAAAGCAGTCCCTCGCGAGACTGCTTTTCATCAGCATGTATGGCATTCGTCATAGAGCCCTTCTTTTTTCAAGAGCTCGATGACCGTCTCACCGATATGCGCTACCGTTTCTGCGACAGGGATCCCTACCGCATTCAGTGCTGCGATCTTTTCTACCGCAGTCCCTTTGCCGCCGGAAATGATGGCGCCGGCATGGCCCATACGCTTTCCTGGAGGTGCCATGCGGCCGGCGATGAAGGCAGCGACCGGCTTCTTCATATGTTCATGAATCCATTTTGCAGCCTGCTCTTCCGCAGTCCCACCGATTTCGCCGATCATGAGGACCGCCTTGGTATCCGGGTCGTCGTTGAAAAGCTCAAGTGCATCGATGAATTCCGTACCTTTGATCGGGTCGCCCCCGATGCCGATCGCACTTGTCTGCCCGATGCCCGCATTGGTCAGCTGGAAGGTCGCTTCGTAAGTCAGCGTACCGGAGCGGGAAACCACGCCTACGTGGCCTTTTTTATAAATCTGTCCAGGGATGATGCCGATATTCGCTTCATCGACAGAGATGAGGCCTGGGCAGTTCGGTCCGATGAGGCGGGTCTTCTTGCCCACCATGTAGCGGTGTACCTTGACCATGTCTTCGACCGGGATGTGTTCCGTGATGCAGACGACGAGCTCCAAGCCAGCTTCGACTGCTTCAAGGATGGCATCTGCCGCAAAGGCTGCCGGTACGAAAATGACCGAGGTCGTGGCTTTGGTGACAGCGACAGCATCTCTCACGGTATTGAAAACCGGCACGCCGCAGCAGACTTCGCCAGCTCTTCCCGGTGCCGTGCCGCCGACGATATTTGTGCCGTACTTCTGCATCTGTTCGGTATGGAAACGGGCTGCCTTGCCCGTGATGCCCTGCACAATGACTTTGGTATCTTTATGAATTAAAACGCTCATTGGTACGTCCTCCTAGATGATGTTGCTTGTTGTTAGTTCGAATTGGCAGCCAGAAGGCTATAAGCGACTAGTGACTAGTGACTGGTGACTGGTAACTTGCATACCGCCTTCAGGCATCGCCCTATATATATTCGCGGCGAAGCCGCCACCTTCATTCCTAATTCCTAATTTATGCGAATCTTTCATCCACAATCAGTGGACGAGCCGCCCCACGGGCTCCCCCTGAACTCGTCAACCTGAACCCATTAACCTTTTTATTTCTTCTCTCTCGTTTCTTTTGCAAGACGAATGGCGAGTTTCGCCCCTTCATCCATGGAAGAAGCCGGATACAGATTCTTGATATCCGCTTTGGCCAGGATCTCACGTCCGCGCTCTACATTACGTCCTTCAAGACGGACCACGACCGGGATCGGGAATTCCTCTTTACCGCCGGAAAGAAGCGCGGCTGCTTCGACAATGCCCGTCGCGATGACATCGCACTTATTGATGCCGCCGAAAATATTGATCAGAATGCCGTCGACCTGATCGTCTTCAAGCATGATTCTGAAAGCTGCCACGATCTTTTCAGGTGTGGAGTCGCCGCCGACATCAAGGAAGTTGGCCGGTTCGCCGCCGTTTTCCTTGATGATATCGACAGTCGCCATCGCAAGACCTGCCCCGTTGACCATGCAGGCTACGTCGCCGCCGAGATTGACATAGTTCAGTCCCTCCGCTGCCGCTTCTCTTTCCTTCTGGTCTTCTTCCGTGATGTCGCGCAGCGCTACGATCTCCGGATGACGGGAGAGCGTGCTGTCATCAAAATTCAGCTTCGCATCGAGCGCCATGACGTCGCCTTCTTCGGTGACGACCAGCGGATTTACTTCCGCCAGCGAGCAGTCCTTGTCCACAAAGACATTGTAGAGGTACTTCATGAAGGTCGCCGCTTTTCTGATGGTCGGCTTTTCGAAATGGAGTGCATACGCCATACGCTGTGCCTGGAAATCGGCCAGACCGATGACTGGGTCGATGTACTCTTTGATGATCTTTTCCGGATTTTCCGCTGCCACGTCTTCGATGGACATGCCGCCGGACTCCGAGCCCATCATGACGACGCATTCTGCCTGACGATCTACGACGAAGGAGAGATAGTACTCTTTCTTGATATGGCAGCCAGCTTCGATCAGAAGGCGGTTCACCTTCTTGCCCTGCGGGCCGGTCTGGCGGGTGACGAGCACCTTGCCCAGAAGCTCCTTCGCATATTTTCTGACTTCGTCCAGAGAACGAGCGAGCTTGACACCGCCCGCTTCCCCGCGGCCGCCCGCGTGGATCTGTGCCTTTACGACCACGACCGGCGTGTCGAGGCGCTTCGCATTTTCCAGCGCATCTTCGACCGTGAATGCCGGATAGCCTTCCGGAACATGGATGCCATACTCACGCATGATCTGCTTACTCTGGTATTCATGGATATTCATACTGCATTCTCCCTTCCATGAGAAGGTCACCTCTCATGAAAAAAATGAAAGCGCTTGGCGCTTTCGCTGTCATTTTCTCTTTTGGCTATCTTTTTACAGCCTTTTCTTGAAATCATGTACAAATTACAAAAATAATTGTACCACTATCAAACATTTTTGGAAAGAAGTATGCATAATTGGACACAAGAAAAGATAAGCTATGCATTTCGCTCATAGTCTTGCGAAAAACGCCTTGACAAGAGGGGAGAAATGGCATCATAGTAGAGCAGACACACAGTAAGAAGTGAGAAGCAGCATGTGAGCCAGTTCAGAAGACTCGATACTGCCCTACCCATTATCATTTACACAAAGGACATTCATCATGAAAAAGAAACTCCCCTTCGCCTCCGATTACATGGAAGGCTGCCATCCGAATATTCTCCATCGTCTTTCTGAAACAAACCACCAGCCATGCGCCGGCTACGGACTGGATGACATCTCAGAAAACGCCCGTGCGCGCATCCGAAAAGCATGCGGCGCGCCGGAAGCAGAGATAAAATTCCTCGTCGGCGGCACCCAGACCAATGCCACCGTCATCGACTGCATTCTCCGCCCCTACGAAGGCGTCATCGCCGCCGACAGCGGCCACGTGAATGTCCATGAGGCAGGCGCGATCGAGTGGGGCGGACACAAAGTGCTCGCCCTTCCCTCGAAAGAAGGCAAACTCGCCGCCGAAGCGATCGATCGCTACGTCTCCGATTTCTTTGCCGATGACAACTGGGAACACATGGTGCATCCCGGCATGGTCTACATTTCCCAGCCGACCGAATGGGGCACTCTCTATTCGAAAAAAGAGCTGACAGACATTTCTGCCGTCTGCCGCAAGCACCACATTCCTCTCTTCATCGACGGTGCCCGCCTCGCCTACGCCCTCGGCAGCTCCTCCAATGACGTCACTCTCGAAGACCTCGCGCGCCTCGCAGACGTCTTCTATATCGGCGGCACGAAATGCGGCGCACTCTTCGGCGAAGCCGTCGTGATCCCTGACCCGCACCTCATCTTGCACTTCTTCCCCATGATCAAGCAGCACGGCGCGCTCCTCGCCAAAGGCTGGCTCCTCGGCATCCAATTTGACGAGCTCTTCAAAGATGGTCTCTATGTGCAGATGGGACGCACCGCCGACCTCTATGCAGAAGAAATCAAAAAAGCGCTCACCGCCAAAGGGATACCCCTCTACTTCGACTCCCCTACGAACCAGATCTTCTTCACCATAGAAAACAGCCGGATGGAAAAGCTCAAAGAGACTGTCGCTTTCGGCTTCGGCTGCAAAGCCGACGACAGCCACAGCATCATCCGCCTCTGCACCAGCTGGGCGACAAAGGAAGAAGATGTGACAGCTCTCATCCATGTGATCGAAACTTTGTGACTGGTGACTGGTAGCTAGTGACTAGGGATTAGGGATTAGGAGACTGAGAGATATCAGACTTCTGACGTCTGACCTCTGACTTCTGACCTGTAAAGTCTAAAGTCTCCTGGTCTCCTAGTCCCTAAGTCTCAAGCGGGCATCGCCCCGTTTCGTCATCCTGAGCGGCGAGAAACGTCGTATGTGAGATAACGAATGCCAGAACAGCTACGACCTGAGCTGAAGGATCTCGGCGAAGCTGCCACCTTCATTCCTAATTTCTAATTCCTCATTCCTAATTCGAGCAGAGCTTTCATCCGCAGTCAAAGGATGAAACGCCCTAAGAGCTAGCCCCTTCCCCATTTTCCAAAGACCCGCTTGAGAAATTCAAGTATCCCTAAAAAATATGCTCGTGGATACTTGAATTTCTACTTCCGATATTTTACAATAGCATATATCATACAAGTCGTATTGTATCAGCCATTGTGAAAGAGGAATCCCATGGATCGCAGACAGCAGAAGACCAGAGCCGCTATCTTCGAAGCATTCAGCGCTCTGTTATCAGAAAAACCATATTCGAAGATCACCATCCAGAATATCATCGACCGTGCCAATATCGGCCGCAGCACATTCTATGCCCATTTCCAGACCAAGGACAGCCTCCTCGAGGACATGTGCCAAGAACTCTTCGAACACATCGTGGACGGTGTCATGAATGACAACCACCCCTCGGACGATCACCAGCATGCCGGCCTTCCGGATCCCGTCTTCTGCCACCTCTTAGAGCACATCGCAGAAAATACGAACCACCTGCGTGACCTGCTCATCTCCGAAAGCTCCGACTTCTTCCTGCGCTACTTCAAGGCGAGCCTCTCCCGCCTCATCGCTTCCTACCTCCTGAACCGCCACAAGGAAATCCCCGTACCCGAAGATTTCCTCCTGAATCACATCTCCGGCAGCTTCGTCGAAATGGTCCAGTGGTGGGTACGCAAAAATAAAATGCAGGAGACGCCGAAAGAGCTGAACGCCTACTTCCAGCAAGTTATCGACCCCTTGCTCTAGGGAAACGCTGATTAAATCGCAGAGTCAGCTTTTACAAGAATTTTTATGCATAGCTTCGTCATAGCCTTCCTTAAATAGCTAACGAGCGTGCAGAGATGAGACTAGGAGACTAGGAGACTAGGAGACTGGGAGACTGGGAGACTGGGAGACTGGGAGACATCAGACTTCAGACTTCAGACTTTAGACTTTAGACTTCTGCCCGCTGACCTCGGCCTTCCAAAGTCTCAAACGGACATCGCAGAAGCGTATCCTCTCGCCCCTTCCTCTGGAAGGGGGCAGCCAAGCGGAGCGAGGCGGGGTTGGCGCCCACGTATGTTAGACCGCAGGGATTAGGGATCACGAGTGACTTGCATACCCCTTTCGAGCATCACCGTTTACTAAAATCGGCGCTCGGCGGCTGCCTTACATCGCCTGCTTGAAACGCATTTCTCCGCTCTCTTTCATACCGCCAGTACCCTATCCGCCCCTTCGGGGCACCTTCCCCTCGAGGGGAAGGCTTGCGATACGAAAATACCGCTATACCTCCCCTGCTGGGTCTTTTGAAACCTTTTGCCCCCTAAATACCCCTTTCAGGCATCGCCACCATCTATACTCCGCGGCGCTCTATATTTTTATGCGCCGCACCACCCCCATGGAACCCTCTGAACCTGTTAAACCCGCCGAACCTCTTTCGCACGTAATCAAAGGCCGCCCCGCCCCACGGGCTAACCCTGAACCCTGAACCATGAACCCCGAACCCGACAACCATTTTCCCTCTCATAAAACTCTCACAAACTCCGCCTACCCAAGGCGGAGTTTTTACGCTATAATAGTACATTCTCTCACACAGATGATGAAAAGCTCGATAAAATCTAGCTTTATTGCATATCAGACTGAAATATCTTTTGATTTACCCCTCAAAATACCCCAATTTGCCCCTCTTATGAAGGGACAGAGCAGGAAGGGCATAGACACGCGCCGACTTGATAGAGCTATATCAAATCTCTATTGAGCGGGCGTTTTTAGCGTGCGGAATAGAAGCGGGGGGTATAACTTCCCATGGAGTAAACGCGGCGTGCGGATATGACGCTAGGGGTGTGTCTGCTGATGAATTTATGCGAGCCATGCACCTGTTTTCCCCCCTTCTTGTCATGCTGATCCCTGAAGGTGATGAAGAGCATGACAGAGAGGGCGCACAGATCAGGGGAAGGATCGCACGCAACAATGAGTGGGTGAGCTATGATCTGTATCGCTTTCCCTTCTCACAGAGCAGATGGCACGGCAGGTGGCAGGGCTTCCTTCTGGAAAAGGGTGGTAAGGAACTCTATTCCGGCGGCAGGGGGAGGGGGCGCGGTGGGTTCCCATGCGTAAGGAATCTATTAGACAAATCCTTGATCGGCAAGTATAAGAATGAAAAAACGCCAACACGTAACGTAGCGAGTAACGTTTCAATGTTGGCGCGTTGGTTCTGCCTGTTGATTTTACTGTATTTTGGTAGTGAACAAGATAAAACATGCTATAGGTTTGTTGTCCATGTCTAATAAAAAGAGGAGTATTAAAATGGTATTCCGTTATCGCTGTTCTCCAGACGGAAAGTATCTAATGGCGTATTCGGAACATTAACGAGCTGCCTATCATACACATCTGCGAGGTGCGGTCTAACACATGCGTTTAGACTACGCACCTCATTGGCGAATATAGCCATCTCCCTGCCGCACTCGTTTAAACGAACTTCACCAGTGGGGAAACCCGTTTCAGGATCGTGGAGAATAACAACGGGCAAAGGTATCGACAATTGAACGCGCGGATGTTTGTCGCAGTCAAAACGATTCAGGCGATTATAGAGACTTTTTTCCTCTACGTCGACTAGCGAGAATGTAGCCCCTGTTGCTGCAGGGAGTGTCATAAACAGAAATTCGCAAGTATCGCGGAGCGTATACTCCTTTTTTGTCTCTCGTTCAACTTCTTGAACCGCCCCCATAACCAATTCGTCAAGAGAGATATTAAGAGCCTTTGCTAGTTTAATCAAGCTCAACACGCCTATTTCCGCTTTCCCCGTTTCCCAATCTGAAACAACGCCTTGACTGGCTCCAACCATTTCCCCTAGCATGGTTTGATTTTTTATTTCTGCCCGTTTTCGTGCGATTTCTATTCTATCGCCTATTTCCCATAGAATCCTTTGCTCTTCTTCTGTTCGGTTAGTTTTCTTTAGCGTTGGCATGCCGTATACCACCTTTCAAAAAATAGGCAAATGGCTTAAATGCCATAAATATAGCCTATACCATATAAAAAAAATACATGCTATTGGCATCTAACGGAATAATTTCGACTACGGCATAATTATATCATCGTTGAATCACGTGCGGCAACGCACGGGGGTATTTGTGCTTTAGGACGAGCGCAGAAAGATATGGTGTTTACAATGACAAAACGCATGATGAACATTGAAGAACTGTGTGAGTATATCGGTATGGGAAAGACGTACACATCCAAGTGGGCAAAGGAGCATGGACTAGCTCGCAAGATCGGACGCCGCACGCTCTATGACAAGGTGCTTGTTGATAAGCTGATCGATGATTTGAATAAGGAAGGAGAAAACAATCATGCTTAAAGAGTATCTGATAAATAACGGAGCGATCGGACAGGAGAACGCCATCCCTGCCGCGCGGATCTGTACGGACATGAGCCTAAACAACGTCCGGCGGCTTTCTGAAATGGCAAGCAGAGAACGCAGTAAAGAGGGCGCGCTCATCTGTGCTACGGTGAAAGGGTACTACATGCCCTCTTGCGATGATGAAATCAGAGCGCAGAAGGAACGATTTGAGAAAGGGATCGCAGTACGGGCTAGCGTGGTGCGTCCTTTCCGCGAATACTTCAAACGGAATGGTGACGGCAATGGGAAGAAAGAACACGAATAGCCTGCCACCCGCACCGCAAATGAGAAAGGGCGTCCCATACTTGCCCGTTTATTATGGGCTAATGGACAGCCCCGCGTATAAAGCATTAAGCGGCACATGCACGCGGCTACTCCTATTTGCTTGCAGGCGAGACATAGCCGCAAGACTTCATGCACAACGCGATGGGAAACACGATCCATTGACATATCCAACCGATAAATGGGAACTGATACAGGGGCAACACAAGGGGAAGGGATTATTTTTTCTCAATCTTGCCCTTGTGTGTGCCGCCGGGCTATACAAGAAAGGCAATAAAAATACGTTCTATGATGATCGGAAAAGGCTTGTGGCATTAGGGTTTCTAGAAGAGATCACTCCACGAAAAGAATTTTATCCTAGGGGAGAACGCATAAAAGATGTGTATGCCTTATCAGGTCAATGGAAAAATATATCAGAGCAGGAAGCGGAAGCCATAAAGAAACGCATGGTAAGGAAACGGAAAATTGTTTCATAGTCACGGAATCACCTACGAAGCGTTCACGGAATCACCTACGGAATGGTTCGAAATAACCTACAATTTGCCGATTGTTCCGGACGGAAACACAAAATGCTCGATAATATCGAAGAATGTGGCATCGGGAATATGGAGCAGGTTTGTCGGTTATTCCGTGAATGGAAAAGTCGGGAAACATTCGATAAAATCAAGCAAAGCGAGCTACTCATGGTGTACTTTCCCCTGTCGGTCATTCCGTGAATAGATATATATTTACCATAGGACATTGCGGCTAAACGTGTAGCCAATGGCAGGATCCGGAGGGGCTAGTCCTGCCGTTAGGCTTGATTCTCTATTCCTGTTATGTAAGTAGTTGGGGAGCCGCTTGTATTTCAAAGCTATGCCCCCTGCTTAGAGGAGTGGCCTCAATCCTGCGAGTAGCTGAAGGCATGGCGAGCTAGTGGATCAGTACCACCACCCTTGCCGTTAGTGTTGGAGGAGGAGTTGTTTTCTTTTTCCCGTCCGTTTGGAATGGCGAGCGGGGCGAGCTTCAATCTATGCGCCGTTACTATGTAGATGGGGCGCGTTGTCTTTCTTTTTAGAGGTACAGTCATGAATAAAGAAGAATTTGAGCAGTTGGTTTCAGAGCGTAGAAGAAAGGGAGATTTGACCCGTGGGCGTGCAATCCATGCGCGGTGCGTTGACTGTGTTTGTTACAACGTTTATGCCGTATCAAAATGCAAGGAGAGAGCCTGCCCCCTGTGGGCGTACCGTTCAGGATTGAAGGAAAAGCCCTTTCCGGCGGGCGTTCCCATTCGTTCTAAAGCTATCCATGATTACTGTGTGGAGTGTTCAGGATCAGCGAAGGAAGCGAGCGGATGCCCCAATAAAAAATGCCCCCTGTGGGGGTTCAGAAAAGGCAGAAGAGAGAAACTTACAGAGTAGCGCGTAGACTGTAGCCCTTTTGTGAAGGCGTTCTCTATGGTATGAAAAACCCCCGCCGGACTAACGGCAATAGTCCACGGGGGCGTGCCATATTGATGTGTGGTCAACTGGCATCTTCAGTATAACATATAGCATGGTTCTGAAACCATAGCCCTTAATAAACGCGCTTCTAAAAATATGCTTGACATAGCAAAGAATCGGATGTATCTTATAATTAACGCAAGACAATAATGCGTAATATTTAGAAAGGAGAAATCAGAATGGAGAACGTAACAATCAGTGAGTTGCTTGCTAACGGTGCAAAAGTTGTTAAAACAGGCGAGAATACAGTCACCATCCATACGCCGAACGGCAAGGCGGTTATGGGTGACTGGGGCGAATACCCCGTGGAAGTCGTGCGTAAGTATGACGTGAGAACGGGTGCATTACTTGAACGCTACACGCGTACCATTTTGGGCTAGGTGGTTACATGACTACCGCAAAGCGTGGCAGACCATCGAAGGCGAACCGTGAGGATGTGAAGAAGTCTATCACGGTTCGCATTGATGATGGGGAACGGGATAAGCTCGATGCATATTGCAGGGCAAAGAATATCACCCGTTCAGAAGCTATCAGAGCATGGATTAACGCCATTTGTTAAGGAGTGTGGTCAACATGGCAAGATTACCGCAGGGCGTAAGAGCAAGAGCCAAGGGCGGCTATGAAAAACGGTTTACCGTGGATGGGGTTCGCTATTCCGTCTATGGTGCTACGCCGAAAGAGTGCATGAAGAAAGAAACGGAGAAGCGACAGGCGATAGCCGCCGGAACGTACACGAAGAATAACGCCGTTACGTTTGGTGAATACTTCGCCGAATGGTGTGAGATGAAAGCCAAGCATGTGAAGGGCGCAACATTGCTAAACTACACAACGTGCTACAATAAGCACCTCGATAAAGTATTAGGACGCTGCAAGGTTCAAAAGATTGAACGGCGTCAGATTGTGCAGATCCAGCAGAAGGTAGCAGAGATGCACGGGGTATCTACAGGAAATCGTGCGAAGCTCGTTATAAGTATGGTGTTAGAAAATGCCGTGCTTGATGGAATTATTACTGCCAACCCCGCCGATCATATCCCTCAACTCAAGCGAGAAGGGCGGAAAATTACAGAGACAACGCACAAGGCACTATCAGCGCAGGAGATAACGGACTTTCTCGCAGGTTCTAAAGAATCATGGTATTACAACGCCTTTCGCTTTATGCTCGCTACTGGCGTGAGATGCGGAGAGTGTGGAGCGTTAGAGCCTAGAGACATAGACTATAAGGCAAATGTGATTCATATTCGCCGCACAGTCACAAGAGACGCGAGCGGCAAGTGGATTCTCGGCGATACACCTAAAACGGCGCACTCATGCCGCGTGATTCCGATGAATGCAGAAATAAGGGCAATACTGAATGAGCAGATGAAATACAATAACATGATGTTTGGGATCGCCCTCGATAAACCAATTTTCAGATCAGAACGTGGCGGGCTTATGAACACAAGCACCGCGAATAGCTTCATCAGGTATAAAGTGACCCAGCTGAATAAACAGGGGAAAGAAATACACATGTTCAGCGTTCATGCCCTGCGTGACACCTTTGCAACCATGGCGGCTAGAAAACATGTACCGATGAACGTACTGAAAGAACTTTTAGGACATGCCAGTTATCAGATGACTGCCGACCGCTACGCACAAGTCTACGAAGAAGAGAAGCAAGAAGTCATGAAAGGGTTATCCATCTTGGAAGCATGAGATTCATATCATTCATACCGCTACTATGCCGATAATATCGAGCATGGCGGCGGTTTTCTTTTACCCCTTGATTTACCCCTTGAAGTCCCCACAATTTACGGAGAAGGAACAAGCGTGAGTGAGTACGTATAGAACGCAATGGAGCGTTTGCACTAGTACTTATCGCGACTTTCGCGGCATCCTTGGACACACATGTGATTCCTATGTACCGCTTACCCCGTTTATGCTATAATAGTACAAATACATAGGTCACAGGAAAAAACGCTTGACCGAATACGAGTAAAGAGGTATAGTAAGTTAATTTATTTTCATCTTTTTACTCTATTTTTATTTAAGGAGGAAATAATGGCAACCTACATCAATGAACCGGCTCATACCTTTAATGAATATCTGCTCATTCCCGGATATTCTGACTGCAGCTGCATCCCGGCGAACGTCTCTCTGAAGACCCCGCTGGTCAGATACAAAAAAGGGGGAACACCGGCCATCACATTAAATATTCCAATGGTTTCTGCGATCATGCAGGCCGTCTCCGGTGAAAAGCTCGCTGTCGAACTCGCAAGAAACGGCGGCGTTTCCTTTATCTACGGATCCCAGACTCCTGAAGAAGAAGCAGCCATGGTTGCCAGAGTCAAAGCACAGAAAGCAGGCTTTGTTCCTTCCGATTCGAACCTGTCGCCAGAAGCGACCTTAGCTGACGTCCTCGCCCTCAAAGCAAAGACAGGCCACTCCACCATCGCCATCACGGAAGACGGCACCTCCAACGGCAAAATGGTAGGCATCGTTTCCTCCAGAGACTACCGCGTAAGCCGCATGGACAAGAGCGAAAAGGTCAAGAACTTCATGACCCCTGTCGACAAACTTGTCAAAGCCGATTACGGCATCACCCTCTCCGAAGCCAATGACATCATCTGGGACAACAAGATCAATTCCCTGCCGGTCCTCTATGAAGACGGCCGCCTCTACGGCTTCGTATTCCGCAAAGACTACGACTCCCATCAGGAAAACCCGAATGAAATGCTCGATGCACAGAAACGCTTCATCGTCGGTGCCGGCATCAATTCCAGAGACTACGCTGACCGCGTGCCGCTCCTCGTAGACGCAGGCGCAGATGTCCTCTGCATCGACTCCTCCGAAGGTTTCTCCGAATGGCAGAAGATCACCATCAACTGGATCCGTGAACGTTACGGCGAAAAAGTCAAAGTCGGCGCAGGCAATGTCGTCGACAGAGAAGGCTTCCTCTTCCTCGCAGAAGCTGGCGCCGACTTCGTCAAAGTCGGCATCGGCGGCGGCTCCATCTGCATCACCCGTGAGACCAAGGGCATCGGCCGCGGCCAGGCAACAGCTCTCATCGAAGTCTGCCAGGCCAGAGATGAATACTACAAGAGAACCGGCATCTATGTACCGGTCTGCTCCGACGGCGGCATCGTTTACGACCACCACATCACACTGGCCCTCGCCATGGGCGCTGACTTCGTCATGCTCGGCCGCTACTTTGCCCGCTTCGACGAATCCCCGACACAGAAGAGAACGGTCGGCGGCACCATCGTCAAGGAATACTGGGGCGAAGGTTCCAACCGTGCCAGAAACTGGGGCCGTTATGACCTCGATGGCTCCAAGAAGCTCGCTTTTGAAGAAGGCGTAGACTCCTATGTCCCATATGCCGGTCCGCTGAAAGAAAACGTCGAAAAGACCTGCGCGAAGATCAAAGCCACCATGTGCAACTGCGGCGCTATCACCATCCCGCAGCTTCAGGAAAAGGCGAAGCTGACCCTCGTCTCTGCGACCTCCATCGTAGAAGGCGGCGCTCACGACGTCATCCGTAAAGAAAAAGACGGCTCGGATAGATAAGCCGACAATAAAAAGACTGCCCGAAAGGGTGGTCTTTTTTACTTGCTTAGGTTCAACAGGTTCTGAAGGTTCATTGGGTTCGACAGGGTTCTCATCTTTTGGGAACAACATAAGGCGAAACTTCGCGGCGCTACTACACTTGTCAACAAAAACTGGACACGAAACTAAAAAATTAGGCATAAAAATTGAATACTTGTACAAGATACAGTGAATCTCCCAACATCGTCTCGGGAACCGCCAGACACTTTATGCCAACTACAACTTGAATAAG
>OLOW01001696.1_pt1 | contig 15320 bp, 7 predicted proteins | sample 1672801 | NCBI WGS metagenome assembly OLOW01 (sample SAMEA3136725, study PRJEB25190) | human gut metagenome | biome: human gut; feature: human-associated habitat; material: faeces | place: Austria | collected 2013 | reverse complement strand
GCGCTGCAGATGCAGCGGCAGGAGCCGGAAAACCCGATCCGAAAGGAGAATATCCAGCCGGTGCGCCGACTGAGCTTTGGCGACGGAGACGGCGGCACGCTTGCCGCCGCGCCGCTTACGCAGGAAACCGGAACAGGCGGCAGCCAGTCCGGGCAGGAACAGAATCCTGAACAGCCGCCGGAGGATCAGACCGGCGAGAACGTGCCCGAGCAGCTGCCTGAGCAGCCCCGATCCGACCCGGAGCCGCAGCCCGGCCAGGAATCCAGCGAGCAGCCCGGTGAGAGGACCGACGGCCAGCCGGACGACGCCGGAGACGAGACGCAGCCCGACGCACTCGACCTTGGCCTCGTACTCACCTGGTACCGCTACGGCGGGGAGCGCTATCGCTCACTCTGCCCGTCAGATACGACCGTGCGGCAGGATGTGCGTACTGCGCAGCTGCCCGATGGAAAGCTGCGCTATGAGCTGGAGCTGCGCGGCCTCGACGCGGTCGATTCCCAAATTACCAACGTAGAGATTTCGGAAAACAACGGCGCATTTGCACCGGCGGACGAACGCGGCAGCATTGCCATGCAGGTCGGCCCGCAGGGCGAGGACAGCTACTATACGCTCCGCGTGCAGGCAGTCTGCACGCACGTGCTGGAGGACGGAGCACGGCAGGAGCAGGAGACGGAATTCTGCTTCGTGCTGGTCTATTCCGACGAGCTTGATTTGGAAGCGCAGCTGCTATGGACGCTTGCAGGCGGCGGTACGGCCAGCCTGCGCTGCCAGCCCGGAAGCCGGGCCGCGTGCACGGTCAGAAACGACGAGCTGGAAGAAAATCTTCTGCGCTACAGCTTCCGTCTGGGCGGGCAGAGCGCCGAGGATGCAAAGCTCCTTTCCATTGCATACAGCGCCGCAAACGGACAGAGCGGGGTGCTGGATGCAAATGGCGGCGCGCTCACGCTGCAAAGCGGCGCGGACGGGAAAAACGCCTATACCATTTCCATGCTTACCGAGGTAACGAGCGGCGGCCGGACCCGGCAGCTGACGTTCACCTTCCTTCTGGAGTGGCGGGAGGAGCAGGACCTCCGCCTGAACCTCGTCTGGATGAAAAACAGCACCGAGGCGCAGAGTATCGTCTGCGAGCCCGGCGACCGTGCCTCCGCCGAGATCCGCCGCACCGAGCTGAAGCTCGGCGAATTCAGCTACCAGCTCCAGCCGGATGGCCGGGATGCGGCGCAGATGACCATCACCTCCGCCAGCCTTGCCGCAGAGGGCGGCACGGCGCAGACGCTTGCCGTCCCGGACGACAGCACCGTCCTGCGCATCCCGGACGGCGCCGCGTCGATCAAATATACTCTGACCGTGCAGGCCCGCTATCAGAAAAGCGACGGAAGTCTCAAAAACCTGACGTTTACCTATGTCCTCCGCTATTCCGGCGACGTGAGCCTTGAACTGCGCTATACGCTGCTGAACGGGACACAGACCGCGATCCGCTGTGCGAACGGGCAGAACAAAACGGCACAGACGGTCTACAGTGACGAGGTAACGGACGGCGTTCTTGCCTATACGCTGGCGCTGACCGGCGGCGACGCGGCCAGCGGCGTCGAGATCAGCGACGTTTCCTGTTATCAGTCCGGCAGCGGCAAGACAAAGGCGCTCGGCTCCGCCGAATCCGGCCAGATCGAGCTTCTGGTCAACGCGGACGGCAGCGAGGGCGAGAATACCTTCACCATAACGGCAAAATCCGAGGCAGGAGAACAGTATACCTTCAAAATCAACGTCCCCTATAAGCTGCGCGGCGACGGGACCGTCAAGATCGAGACGAATCTGACCGACGGCCAGAAGGTCATGAACGGAACGAACATCACCCTGACCGTGACCGCATGGAGCGAAAAGGAGGACGGCACTCTGATCGCACAGATGACTGCCTCGGACGTCGTCGTGACGCTGGACGGCGAGGTGCAGCGCAGCTACGGCTCGTCGGGCGGCAGACTGCAATATACGCTTGTGCCGGAGAACCCGGCGGAGGGCGACGAAAACGAGCATACGCTGGTCATCACCTGCGAGGACACCTACGGCAACAAGGACGTGCTCACGCTGACGCTTCTGGGCGAACGCTCCCGCAAGGGCGAACCCATTGGCCACGCGACGATCTACATCGACATGACGGTGCTGGGCCTCGGCGTGACTGCGCCGCTCAGCTACGAGGTGCTTTCCGGCGAACCCGCGTCCTACAGCGTGGCAAAGGCCGTCTGGGGCTATGATGCGGGCGACCCGTTTGGAACAGCCGCAAACACCTTCGGCTGGCCAAGCTCCGAGACCGCTTTTACCGGCAGCTACGACGATAACTTTTATATTGCCCGACTTGGCGACGGGACCAATATGGCCGCCCGCTCCAATGCGCTGCGCGGCAGCTGGTCCAGCTACGGCTCGGACCGTGAATCCGTCCTTGCCGCCATTGACGGCGTCTTCGGCGAAAACTCAGCCTATGCCGCGCTCTGGCGCAGCATCTATCTGGCGGGCATCAGTCTGAACGGCTGTCATAACACCTCCGTCGGAGAGTTTGACTTCACAAACGGCTCCGGCTGGCTGTATTCAATCGGCGGCGGAACCTATTATCCGACTACGAGTCTTGCTGATTACGAATTGCAGGACGGCGACGTGCTGGTGCTGCGCTATACGCTGGCCTATCAGCGCGACGTCAGCAGCGCCGATCAGGAAAACGCGTTCTGCGTGTCCATGCTCAACGGTTCGATGAACGTCTCGCACAAGTGGCAGACCGTCACCGGTGCGGACGGCGCAGAGCAGACCGTTTGCACCAGCTGCGGCAAGCTCCGCGCGTGCGAGCACCCGCAGACGGAATACCGCGAGACAGAGGACGGAACGATGTGCTACGAATTTTGCCTCAAGTGCCAGAAGTCCGTCACAGAGCCGGAGGCGCACGACTGGCAGATCGAGCAGATCGAGCAGAATGACGAGCAGCACCGCAAGATCTGCTCCCGCTGCAAAAAAGAGGTCGAAGAAGGTCATCGCTTTGAATTTATAGAGGACACCGCCACCTGTGAGCAGGCGGGCGAGAAGCTCTCCCGGTGCCTGGACTGCGGCTATGAAAAGCACGAGCCGTCTGAGAAGCTCAACCATACGCCCGTGATCCAGCACAACGAGCAGGAGCACTGGGAGGAATGCGAGATCTGTCACGCGGAGATCGAGGGCACGCGCGGCGAGCACCGCTACGAATGGGACGACGGCCTGCGGGATTGGGTCTGCACCTGCGGCTATACCCACACGGAGCTTTGCAATGGAACGCTGGAGGCGATTGAAGCCCTGTGCACGTGCAGCCATGAGACGACCCGGTGCAGCCTGTGCGGCAAAACGTTTGAGCGCGACGCGCCCGGCGCGTTTGAGTACCCGCACAGCTATGAGATCGTCCTGGCCGAATGCACGTGCAGCCTTGAGGTAAAGCGCTGCGTGTACTGCGGCGACAAAACAGAGCAGCCGGGCACATACGAGAACTATCCGCACAGCTATGAAAACGGCTTCTGCCGCTTCTGCGGTATGCCGGAGCCTGTCGCTCCCGGCCCAGACCCGGACCCGGATCCAAATCCCGAACCCGGCCCGGAGCCCGATCCGGGCACGGAGGACGGCACAGAGGAATAAACAGGAGGAACACAGATGCAGGAAAAAATCAAGGAAATTTTAGACCAGATCGAAACCGTGATCGTTGGCAAGAACGAGGTCATGGAGCGTATCCTGATGGCGATTCTGGCGGGCGGCCATGTCCTGATGGAGGACGTGCCGGGTGTCGGAAAAACAACGACGGCCATGACGTTCGCGCGTGTGCTGGGACTGGAAACGCGCCGCGTGCAGTTCACCTCCGATACCATGCCGTCGGACATCATCGGCTTTTCTGTCTACGATAAGGACACCGGAAAGCTGGTCTATAAGCCCGGCGCGGTTATGACGAATCTGCTGCTGGCCGACGAGATCAACCGTACCTCCAGCAAAACGCAGTCCGCGCTTCTGGAGGCGATGGAAGAGGGCCATGTCAGCATCGACGGCAAAACGCATCCGCTGCCCGACCCGTTTATCGTCCTTGCAACGCAGAACCCCGCCGGCTCCGCCGGTACGCAGATGCTGCCGAACTCGCAGCTTGACCGTTTTCTGGTCAAGCTGACCATGGGCTACCCGGACTTCAAAAGCCAGGTCAGCATTCTCGAAGAGCGGCACACGGAAAACCCGCTTGACCGCGTCCACCCCGTCGTCGGCGCGGAGGAACTGAACGCGCTCAAGCAGCGTGCGGCAGCTGTGGAAATGAAGACAAGCGTTTATGAATACGTCACGCGTCTGGCGGAGGCGACGCGCGTGCACTCGCTGGTGCAGCTGGGCCTCAGCCCGCGCGGCGCGCTGGCCGTTTGCCGGATGGCAAAGGCGTATGCCTATGTGCAGGGCCGGGATTACGCGATGCCCGAGGACGTCGCGGCGATCTTCCCGGACGTCTGCTGCCACCGCCTGATACTGAGTACGAAGGCCCGCATGATGGAGCGCAGCGCGGAGCAGATCGTGGACGAAATCCTGAAAAACGTGGAAATGCCGGTGATCCGGAAGAGCCGGGAGGGCGTATGACCGTACTTCGGATCGGATATGCGCTGCTCCTGCTGACGGTTCTGGGGCTGGACGCGTTCTGCGGCAGCATCCTGAGTGCAGCGGCGACAGCCCTTCTCGTGCTGACGCCGCTGGTCTGCGCTTTGCTGCATCTGCGTGCGGCGAAAAAGCTGCGCGTGCGGCTGGACGCGCCGGTCAATCTGGAAAAGGGTGAAGCGGGCACGCTGCGCATCCGCGTGGAAAACGCAAGCGCGCTGCCCGTCTGCCTGCTCGGCGTGCGGCTACGGCTGACAAACCTGCTGACCGGCCAAACCGCCGTCCGGCACTACCGGCTGACGGCCCGGCCCAAAAGAACCGGCGTGTCGGAATACCGCATTTCCAGCGCACACTGCGGCAGGATTCAGCTGACGGCAGAGCGCTGCCGCCTGTATGACCCGTTCGGGCTCATCGGCATCCGGCTGGGTGAGCCTGCGGTCGCGGCCATGACCGTGCAGCCGAAGGGCTTCGTGCAGAGCGTCTATGTTTCACCGGACGCGAATTGTCCGGACGACAGCGAGAATTATGCACCCGACCGGACGGGATACGATCTGGCCGAGGTCTACGCCCTGCGCGAATACGCGCCCGGCGACAGCCTGCGGCAGATGCACTGGAAGCTGTCCAGCAAGCTTGACAAGCTGGTCGTCCGGGAGCCGTCGCTTCCCGTGCGCCGTTCTGTACTGGTGTTCTGGGAGCGGACGCAGACCGCCTCGCCGGAGCAGTCCGACGCGCAGGCCGACGTTGTCGTCACAGCCTGCCGGTCGTTGCTGGAATCCGGCGTGCAGTTCACCGTCTGCTGGAACGATGCGCAGGAGCAGCAGTGCGTGAGCCAACCCGTGCGCAGTGTCGATGAATTGACGGGCCTTCTGCCGCGTCTGCTCTCCGCAGGCACGGCACAGGGCGAAAGCGGCGCGGCGCTGTTCTGCCGGAGCAGCGGCGAGGCCGTTCTGTCGCACATTCTGTACATTACGGGCCGTGTCCCGGAGGATGCGGCTGAGCTCGGGCGCTTCGGCCGCCTGACCATATTAAGCTGCGGGGCAGACGCGCCGGAGGCGATCGCCTTCGACGCAGAGCACTATGCCGAGCAGCTTTCCGAACTCGAAATTTAAGGGGGAACGGGCATGAAAAAACAGGATACTGCCGCGTTTTCCCTCATCCGCTGCGATACGGAGAAAAAAATGCCCGCACTGGCGGTGCGTGCAATCCGTGCTGCGCTCTTTTTCGCCGGACTTCTGGCTGTGGCACAGGGAGCCGCCGGGATCTGGACAAACTACGGCTGGCTCTGGGCCGCCGCAGGCGCTGCGGCGCTGGTCTGGCAGAGCGTGGCGCTTGGACTTCCGCGCCGCTGGCTCCGCGCTGTGCTTCCGCTGCTCTGCCTGATTTGCGCAGCGGCCTTTTCCAGGCGCTTCCTCGCGGGAGCCATTACGGTCAGCAGCGCCGCGGGCGAGACGCTGACGAAGGCCACGGGACATATCCTCCTGCCGCTGGCCGGAGTGGGAGCGGACGCGGCACTTTTTGTGGCTATTTCGGCGGCACTGCTCGGCACGCTCTGTGCCTATGCTGTCCGCTGGTCGCCGACCGTCTGCGGCCTGCTGCTGACGGTGCTGTCTGCGGCGCTTCTGGCGCTGCTCAGGCCGGATGCAGCGCAGGTCTGGATGGCGGCGTGCCCGCTCTGCGCAGCTTTGCTGCTGGCAGGCGGCGCGGCAGACCGCAAAGAATCCGTTCCAATGCTTTTGAATTATGGCGCGCTGCTGGCAGCGGCAGGCGTGCTTGCAGCTGCACTGCTGGCCGTACCGGGCCTGCGAAGCGGCACATTGTTTTCCGAGTGGGGAACGGCTTCCCGCACCGCATTGCACCGGCTCCGGTACGAATCCGGGCAGGCTGTGCTGCCGGAAGGGGAGTTTTCCAACTATTCCGCCGCACCGGAGCAGACATCATGCCTGACCGTCACGATGGAGCAGCCGACGGCGCTCTATCTGCGCGGCTTTACCGGCGATACCTTCACCGGCACGGCATGGCAGGCGCTTGATGCGCAGACGCTTGCCGAACAGACCGATCTTCTGTACTGGCTGCATAAGGAGGGCTTTTACCCGCAGACGCAGCTTGCCGCCGCGTCGCGCGGCCTGCACCGGCAGGAGCAGACGCAGACAGTCCTGATTGAAAATACCAGCGCTTGCAGCGCCTATGTATACGCGCCCTACGCGCTCTCCGCGCTCCCGCAGGAAAGCGCACTGCGCACAGACAGTCTGGAAAGCACGCAACTCCCGGCCAGCGGCCTGCGCGGAGCGCGGCAGTACCGCTTCACCATGCCCCTTGCCCCGGAGCAGACCGCAGCGGAGTTATTGGACGCGCTGCGGGAGCAGCCGGAGAAGGCAGACGCCTATCTCAGCGCAGAGGGAAGCTACCGTGCGTTCGTGCAGGAGCAGGACGTGACGCTGCCTGCGCAGATACGCGCACAGCTTGCTCCGATTCTGGATGAGCTCTGCCGGGAATACGGTTCCGCAGGTTCTCTGACGCCGGAGCAGGCGCAGCTCTGCACGGCACGTTTTCTCGAACAGCTGGACGCGCTCCGCGAGGCCGGAACGCCGCTGCCGCTGGATGAATCGATAAAGGGCACGACGTATCAGACCGCGACCCTGACCGTTCTGGCCCTTCGCTATTACGGCATCCCGGCGCGCTACGCCGAGGGCTTTGTCCTCACGCAGGAGACTGCCGCGCGTGCGCAGGCCGGTTCTGCAATTACCCTGACTGCGGCGGACGCGCAGGGCTGGGCTGAGGTCTATCAGGACGGCGTCGGCTGGATGCCGCTGGCCCTCACGCCGGGCTACGGCGAGCTAACCGACATTCTTTCCCCGCACCAGTCCGAAGCCGCCAGCCAGACCGGCGACACGCACACGGACAACGGTTCTATCGCGCAGGCGGAGACGATAGAAAATGAGTCGGACGAAACAGAGGACACGCAGCAGGAGCAGCCGGAGGGCGGCGCACAGAGCGCGCCCACAGTCAAAATGCGGCTCTGGCTCTGGATCTTACTGATAGTCGGACTTCTGCTTTTCCTGCTGGCTGCCGCCGCGCTGCGCTATGCGCTCATCCGCCGCAGATGGCGCTACCGGTTTGAGCACACCGCACCCGCACAATCTGTTGCCTGGGTGACGGGGGCGCTTGCGGCGCTCTGGCCCGCGATGGGGCTTGGCTACGACGGCGGCTCGGTCTTTGCGTTCGGCGAATCGCTCCGGGAGTCGGATGCGGAATACGCCGGAGCGGTTCGTGACCTTGCTGCGCTGAACGGCGAGGCCCGTTTCAGCAGTCACACTATGACGCGCGAACAGGCGAAGCGCGCCCTCCGGGTTTGGAAACAGACGGTAGACCGCCTGCAAAAGAATGTACCGCTGCCGCGCCGCGCGTGGCTGAAATGGATTCGCTGCCTGTACTGATAGGGGAGGACAGATATGAAACAAAAAAAGGTTCGGTTGCTCGGGCTGCTGCTTGCGGCCGTCATGCTGCTGGGCTGCCTGCCGGTGCAGGCACTGGCAGCGGAAGGCGGCTGGTTTTACCTCGCTGCCGACTGGAACGGCACGCTTCTGATCGCGCCGGAGCGCATCAGCTACACGGCAGATCAGACGCTTTACGAAGCGCTGAACGCCAGCGGCCACAGCTTTGGGCCGGACGAGAACAGCGTGACGAAGATCGACGGCAAAACAGGAAATTTTATCCGCAGTGATGAAACCGGGAGCCACGACCTGACGCGAAACGCCGCGCAGGCCGGGATCCGGTATCTCTGCTTCACAGACAGGCTGACGGCGCAGCCGTCGGATGCCATGCAGAGCCTGATCGCTGCTATGGCCGATTACCGGCTGGAGGAGCCGGATGTGCAGCTGGCCGCGCAGGCGGCGTATAACGCCGCCTGCGCCGGATACGTCACGGCGGACGATAATGCGGCGCTCAGCCTGTACACGGCGCTTCATAACGCGGTCGAGCAGTACAAGCAGACACTGGACGGCCCAAAATATAGCGTTACCTTCTCGGACCGGAACAGCGTCTGGCAGTCCGGCGATACGCTGTATGCCGAGAACCAGTATGGCCGCGTCTATCAGGACGAGAACGGCAGCGGAATGCTCTCGCTGCCCGCCGGAAGCTATACCTTTACCATGCAGGCGCAGTCCGGCGGCGTGACGGGCAGCGTCACAGTGCCGGAGCAGACCTCTGTGACTGCCGTGCTTGACAGGACCGACTGGCTCAAAGCGGACGGCTTCATGCTTTCATCCGCGTCCAAAACGGAGTTTGACGGCAGCAAGCTTCCCGTGGAGAAGAAGACGGCGCGTGAATTGACCGCCGTTCTGGACGACAGCTTTACCGGAACGCTCTACGCGTTCTGGCCGTATGACACGAGTGTGTTTCCGGATGCAAGCAAGCTGAAGCTGACCGCAATCTATACCCCGGCGGGCGGCACGGAGCCGCAGCAGGCCAAACAGGCGCTGAAATCCAGAACCAGCGGCGTGGACGGCGTGCTTGCCGTCGGTATGCAGGGCAATACCGTCGTGTACCGCGCCGGCACGCAGGACGCGCAGGGCATGACGCAGTATCAGGACTATACGCTCACCATCCGCCGTGCCCCGACGCTGAAGCAGCTGCGCGTGACGGAGGAATCCGGCGCGCCCGCCGCTCTGGAGTCGTTTGACGAGAGCACGCGGACATATACGTGGCAGGTGCTCAGCGAACAGGTCACGCTGGCCCTGACACCCACGGCAGAGGGCTATACGCTCTTTGCCGACGGTGAAGACGTCACGCAGACGGGCGGCTGCACGCTTTCCATCGATGAAACGGAGAAAAGCGTGCCCATCGAGGTGCGGGCCGGAGGCGAAGCGACACAGTATACGTTGGTTCTGAAAAAAACAAACAGCTGTACCGTTCGCATTCCGGTCGAATCCGCAGATGTTGACCTGACGGTCTGCGATGCAAGCGGACAGATCCTCAAGGGCGTCTATGTCGCGGCTGCAAATCAGTACCGGTTCACGCTGGTTCCCGGTATGCAGTATACCTACACGGCGACAAAGGATACGTATTATCATGCAACGGGCAGCTTTACGGCCAAGGACGGCCCGCTGTCAAAGGTCACTGTGCAGACCGGCGACTGGCTGACAGAGCTGGCTCTGAGCAAGGACAACCTGACGTCCAGCAAGGGCAATATTCCGCTCGACCAGACCTTTGACCCGGCCAGCCATGCCTATACGGCGGCTGTGGCCGATACGCCCGCTGCAGTCTATCTCTGCATCAACGGCGATATCCAGACGGGCAGCACTGCCTTCCTCGCGCAATACCGCACCATCACCAACACCGCGCAGGACGACCAGCTGCTTGAGACGCAGATCACCTCCGCCCAGCTCGGAACGCCTGTGTTCCTGCGGAACCTGCTTCTGAACCAGAACGGACGCGGCAATACGCTCACGATCCGCTGCCAGCGCACCGCCGGGAGCGTCACCTACTATCAGGAGTATATCGTCACGCTCCGGCGCACGCTCTCGCTGCGCGATCTTTCACTTGCCTGCGCCGGGCAGGCGCAGACGCTCACGTACGGCGGCGGCACGGGCTATTCTGCTGCGGTGTGGGACTATACCGTCACCGTGCCCGCGGCTGCACAGACGCTTTCCGTCTGCGCAGAGGTCTATCCTGCGGATGCCGCCTGCTACCGCGATAACGGAAGCACCGGCTATCGCGTCTGGATGGACGGACAGGAGCTGACGCCCGGCGCGTCTGCCGATGTGAAGCTGAACGGCACGGCGGAGCCGGAGACTATCACGCTGACGCTGACAAATGACTTTGCGGGCGAAGAAACGGCTTCGGAGTACCGGATTCAGGTGCGCAAGGCGCAGCCGGTCCTCTTCACGCCGCAGCTGACGCCCATGGACGCGCTGATGTTTGTCTGCGATACGCTCTCCAAAACACGCGTCTGGCCGGATGCAGACGGCGCGTATGAGCTGTTTGACGGCTATACCTATCAGTACCTGCTGACCTGCCCCGGCTATGCGGGCCGGAGCGGGACCATCGAACCGTCGCACAGCGCATCCGGTGCGCTTGTTCTGAAAATCGACGAGGACGCTGTTGTCGTTACGGGCGGCGCGGCCCGCGCCGCAATGACCCTCAGCGCTGCGCAGAAGAACGAAACGCTGCGGCAGCTTCCCGCCGAATGGGCCGATTTCCGCGGAACGAGCTATGACGCCAATGGCACGCCCGGCGACACCGCAGGCAGCAACAACGCCGTCGTATCTATCCAGATGCCGGTGGATGCCGACGCGTCCACGCTTTACTGGTCGAATGCGATCGGCAGCGGCATAGACAGCGGCTCGACCGGCTGCCCGCTGCTGGTGGACGGCGTTCTGATCGTCTGCGCGGGGGATATGATCTGCCGCGTCGACCCGGTTTCCGGCGAGATCCTGACGAAGGCCAAAATGGATCGCGCGTCGAGCTTTTCCATCACGCCTCCGGCCTATGGCAATGGCATGGTGTTCGTCGGACTTTCCGACGGTACGATCCAGGCGTTCAACGCCGAAACGCTGCAATCGCTCTGGATCTACCATGACCCGCTCGAGGGCCAGCCGAACAGCCCGATCACCGTCTGCGGCGACTATCTCTACACCGGCTTCTGGCGCAGCGAGGAATCTCCCGCAAACTTTGTCTGCCTGTCCATCACGGACGAGGACCCGGCGCGCACGGATGAAGAAAAGACCGCCTGCTGGTATTGGACGACGCCAGGCGGCTATTACTGGGCAGGCGCGTATGCCTGCGAGGACTATGTTCTGGTCGGCACGGACGACGGCGCGGACGGAAGCAAGTCCATGACCGGGAGTCTTCTGATGCTCGACGCGAAGACCGGACGACTGCTCGACAAATGGGACGGCCTCTGCGGTGACGTGCGCAGCACGATCTGCTATGATAAAGCGACCGATGCCTTCTGTTTTACCACGAAGGGCGGCTGGTTCTGCAGCGTAAAAACCGGGAAAACGTCCGACGGCTGGCAGCTGCGGACAGGCAGCAAGTGGACGCTGAAGCTGGAAAACGGCACGAGCACCGCGCAGGCCATGAGCACCTCAACGCCGGTGGTGTACAATGGCCGTGCCTACATCGGCGTCAGAGGTACGGCGCAGTTCAGCGAGTACGGCGGCCACAGTCTTACAGTTGTGGATCTTGCGTCGCACACGATCGCCTACCGCGTCCAGACGCAGGGCTATCCGCAGACATCCGGCATTCTCACGACGGCCTATGAAGAGACGACCAGCTATGTCTATGTCTATTTCGTCGACAATTATACGCCCGGCAAGCTCCGCGTCCTGCGGGACAAGGCAGAGCAGACGCGTGCAGACTATGTCACGGAGGAATCCGGTATGGATACGCCCTATGTCCTCTTTACGCCCAGCGGAAAGGACGCGCAGTATGCAATCTGCTCGCCGGTCGTGGATTCCTATGGCGTGATGTATTTCAAGAACGACAGCGCGAAGCTCATGGCCTTCGGGCCGTCGGTCACGCTGGAAATTACCCGTCAGCCGGATAAAACGCAGTATCGGGCCGGTGAGGTCTTCGACCCTGCCGGTATGCAGGTCGATCTCGTCTATGCGAACGGCCTGCGGCGGGACGTGACAAAGTATGTCCAGTGGTCGGAGGACCCGCTTACGGAGGAGGATGCGGCAATCGACATCCGCTTCCCCTATGTCCGGTACCACGATCAGGACAGCGAGGAGTCCGGCCGTCTCACAAACGTCAAAACGCAGACGCCGACCGCGTCCGTCAGGCTGACGGTCGAACCCGGAACGGTGGAAAACGGCCGGATCGGCATGCTGACCTGGGCCTATGATATCAAAACCGGCTCGCTTACGATCAGCGGCGAATTTGAAAATGGCCAGAAGCTGGCCGTGGCCTATTATGATCAGAATGGACGCATGGTGCAGGTAAAGCTGCTGACGCAGGCACAGACGCTTGCGGCAGTTGAAAGCGGCGCGCGGATCCGCCTGTTCCTGCTGGATCAGGATAACCAGCCGGTCTGCCGGGCCATGACGGTAAAGAGGTAACAGCATGAAAAGAATACGAGCGTTTGCGCTGCTTCTGGTGCTGTGCCTGCTCCTGTCCGCCTGTGGCGGCACGCAGACGCCACTGGAGCGGACGGCAAAGTACCTGAAATCAGCGGTGCCGGAGCCGGGCTTCGGTTCGCTGGACGGCGACTGGATCGTGTTTGGTCTGGCGCGTGCCGGGGCAGATCTGTCGGACGGATATTTTGACCGGTATTATACGGCGGTCGAAGCCGCCGTGCAGGCGGCAGACGGAACCCTCGACGAGAACCGGTATACCGAGTATTCCCGCCTGATCCTTGCCCTCACGGCGATCGGGCGCGACCCGCAAAACGTCGGCGGCTATAATCTGCTCCTGCCGCTGGCAGACCTCGAAAAGACGACGGCACAGGGCGTCAACGGCGCGGCGTTCGCGCTGCTGGCGCTGGACTGCGGCGGCTATGAGCTCCCGCAGAATTCTGCAGCTGCCGTGCAGGCGACGCGCGACGGCTATGTCGACGCAATTCTGACCCGGCAGAATGCCGACGGCGGCTGGAGTCTCGGCGGTGGCGCGTCAGATCCCGATCTGACCGCCATGGCCCTGCAGGCGCTTGCCCGCTACCGCAGCCGCGCGGACGTGTCCGCGGCAGTAGAAGCCGGGCTTTCCTGTCTGTCGCAGATGCAGGAGGAAAACGGCGCGTTTTCCTCCCGGGGCACAGAGAGCAGCGAGTCGGTCAGTCAGGTGCTCACAGCACTGACGGAGCTTGGCCTCTCGCTGGATGACGCGCGTTTTGTGAAGAACGGGCAGACGCTGGAGGACGTGCTCCTGCGCTTTGCGCAGGACGACGGCAGCTTCGCCCATACGCCGGAGGACGGAGGCAACCTGCTTGCTACCACGCAGGCGTTCTACGCCCTCACCGCTCTCCAGCGCGCCCGCGACGGAAAACCCACCCTCTACGATATGTCAGACGTTACGCCCTGAAAGCCTGTACCCCAATCCTCACCCTGCCGCACGGCAAGGTGAGGATTTTCGCGTTTTACAGCACGCACCAGACACTTTCCCTGTACACAGACACCGATCTGTGCTATAATCATCAAATAAAACTGGACGATCAGGAGGCAGAACTATGATTCCGACCAGAGAGCAGGCATGGGACCTGCTGTGCGAATATAATGAGGGTGAATTCCACCGCCTGCACGCGCGTATCGTAGGCGATGTGATGCGGTATTTTGCCGCCCAGCTTGGCTATGCCGATGAGGCGGACTTCTGGCAGACCGTCGGTATCCTGCACGATCTGGATTTTGAGCAGTATCCCGACCAGCACTGCACGAAGGAGGCGCAGATCCTGCGCGAACGCGGCGTGGACGAGCGCCTTGTCCATGCGGTCGTCAGCCACGGCTATCTGCTCACCGTCGACGTGCAGCCGGAGCACCAGATGGAAAAGGTGCTCTATGCCACGGACGAGCTGACCGGCCTTATCGGCGCAGTCGTGCGGATGCTGCCGACAAAAAGCGTGCAGGACCTTCAGCTCACGTCGCTCAAAAAGAAGTTCAAGGATAAAAAGTTCGCCGCAGGCTGCTCACGCGAGGTCATTGAGCGCGGCGCGGATATGCTCGGCTGGAGTCTTGACGAGCTGATGGAGCGCACGATCACCGCCATGCAGGCGTCCCCGGCTGCCAATGGAAACTGAAAAGGTACTGGTCGCCATGTCCGGCGGCGTGGATTCCTCCGTCGCGGCCAAGCTGCTGACGGACGCAGGCTTCTCCTGCATCGGCTGCACGATGAAGCTCTATGATAATGAAGACGCGGGCATTCCGAAGGCCAACACCTGCTGTTCGCTCGACGATGTCGAGGACGCACGCAGTGTGGCCTACCGCCTCGGTATGCCGTATTATGTCTTCAACCTCAAGGAAAAATTCGCCGAGTGTGTCATCGACCGCTTTGTGGACGCCTATGAGCACGGCATTACGCCGAACCCCTGCATCGACTGCAACCGCTATCTGAAATTCGACAAGCTGTTTGAGCGCGCCGATATCATGGGCTGCCGCTATATCGCCACCGGGCACTATGCCCGCATCGAGCGGGAAGGGGAGAAGTACGTCCTCAAAAAGGCCCTCGACGAGACGAAGGACCAGAGCTACGTGCTCTACGATCTGACACAGGAGACGCTTGCGCGGGTCAAGTTCCCGCTTGGCAGCCTGCGTAAGACCGAAGCGCGTGAAATTGCCGCCGAAGCCGGCCTGATCAACGCCCGCAAGCACGACAGCCAGGACATCTGCTTTGTCCCGGACGGCGATTACGCGAAGGTCATCGAGAGCCGCACCGGCAAAACGCCAGAACCCGGCCCGTTCCTCGACCTGAACGGCAATGTCGTCGGCACCCACCGCGGCATTATCCACTATACCGTCGGCCAGCGCCGGGGCCTGCGGATGCCGTCGGACGGCAAAATTTATGTCGTGAAGATCCTGCCGGAGCGGAACGCCGTCGTCGTCGGCCCGAATGAGGCGCTGTTTACAAGAGAATGCCTCGTGCCCGGTATGCACTGGATCTCCGGCGAAGCGCCCGCGCTTCCGTTCCGTTGCAGCGCAAAAACGCGCTACCGCCAGCCGGAGCAGCCCTGCACGCGCCTGAAACAAGCTTGTTGCCTCTTTTGAGAAGTC
>OLOW01001689.1_pt1 | contig 15356 bp, 13 predicted proteins | sample 1672801 | NCBI WGS metagenome assembly OLOW01 (sample SAMEA3136725, study PRJEB25190) | human gut metagenome | biome: human gut; feature: human-associated habitat; material: faeces | place: Austria | collected 2013 | reverse complement strand
ACGCGCATAAAGAAAGCCTCCCATTTCTCATGTCCAAGAAATGGGAGGCAGTTCACTTCCGTACTGGCGGGCTATTTGCTGTCTATCGGCTAGATGCTCGATGAGCCGTGCAACTCTTTACGCAAACAGGCCGTAGATGCTGATGTTGGCCTTGGCGTAGAGGCCGTTGGCGTACTCGGTCCACTTGGAGCTGGCGCTCGAAGCCTGCGAGGAGTACTGCTGGTAGGCAGTGTAGTAGGCGGTCATGGCCTGCTTATAGGTGGCGCTATCGGTCGTAAAGGCATCATCGGCAAAGGCCTTGGCATAGGTGCTGTCGGCATCCTTCCAAGTGCCCTTTGAGCTATCCCACTCATCGCCGGCAAGGTTGATGATGTAGTCGGCGTAGTCCTTGCTCGCGGTCTCCTCGTTGCCGTCAGCAGGCTCGGTCGGGGCGGTCGGCATGCTTGCGGAGCTGTCGCCGACCTTCTTCTTGTAGAGCTTCTGCAACGTCGCGGACTGGCGGACGATCTGCTTGGCCTGATCCTTGGACACGCCATACTGCGTGGCCATGGTCTTGTAGTCGGAGGTGCCGATTGAATCCTCGGCGTACTTCTTCATCTCCTTAGAAGAGACGGTGATGCCCTCGTCCTCGGCAGCGTCGAGCAGGATCTTGTTGCGCACGTAGGACAGGATGACGTCGGCAGAGGGAGCGGTGTAGTTGCCATCGCCATCCTTGACGGTATCGAGGCTGTACTGGCTCTCGATGGCCTCACGCGCGGTGATGTCGCTCTTCTTGCCGTTGTAGCTGTAGCTTGCCACGGTCGAATCGAGCTGGTCCTCGGTGAGGGTCGCCGAGCCGACGCCCTTGCCGCCAAAGCCTCCATTGCCGATAAAGAAGCCGACCATCGCAGCGATCACGACTGCAACCACGAAGGCGGCAATCATCGTCTTCTTGTGCTTGGATGCATGGTCGTCTTCGTCGGAGTCGTCGTCCTCATCCTGCTCCTCGGGCATCAGATTCTCGTCAGCGGCATCCGCGGCAATCTGAGCCTCCAGGCGGGCGTCCTCCTCCTCGGCGGTCGTGCCGGCAGCAATGTGCTCGGCAGACGTACCGGCGACCAGATCGATCCTCTCGTCCACGTCACCGTCGGGGCCTTCGCCGCGCTCGATGATCTGGATGCCGTCGATCTCGTCCTTCTCGTCCTTCTTTTGAATCAGACCCATATCAGTTACTCCTTGTTAGGAAACATAGTCCGCAATAGAATACGCCCGACAGAGCGCCGGGCGTATTGATTCTCAGGTTATACGCAAACACTTAAGTACTATTTAGGCGTTTGCAGTCTGCATGCCTTAGGCCAGGTGCGCGATAACGGCATCGGCAAAGGTCTGCGTGCCCACAGCACCCTCAACGGAGCCGGTCTGGGCACGACGCACGTCACCGGTAACCTGCTCACCCTCGTCGAGCGTGGCAGACACGGCGGCGCGAATGCGATTGGCAGCGTCGTTCTCGCCCAGGTGATCGAGCATCATCGCAGCAGAGAGGATCTCGGCCGTGGGGTTGGCGATATCCTGGCCCGCGATATCGGGCGCGGAGCCGTGCGTTGCCTCGAAGATGGCGCAGTCGGCACCGATGTTGGAACCCGGAGCCATACCAAGGCCACCCACCAGGCCGGCGCACAGGTCGCTGACGATGTCGCCGTACAGGTTGGGCAGCACCAGGACATCGAAGTCGTTGGGGTTCTGGACCAGGCCCATGCAGGTGGCATCGACAATCTTGTCGTTGAACTCGATATCGGGATAGTTGGCGGCCACCTCGCGCGCCACGCGCAGGAACAGGCCGTCGGTCGCCTTCATGATGTTGGCCTTATGCACGGCCGTCACCTTTTTGCGGCCGCAGCGGCGGGCGTACTCAAAGGCATACTCCACAATGCGACGGCTCTTGGCGATGGAGATGGGCTTGATCGAGATGGCGGAATCAGCGGCGAAGGTCTTCTGACCCGAGCGCTCGACGAGCTGCGAGAGCTCCTCGACCTCGGCAGCGCCCTCATCGAACTCGATGCCGGCGTAGAGGTCCTCGGTGTTCTCGCGCACGATGACCAGGTCGACGTCGCGGAAGCGCGAGCCGTCGCCCGGCTGCGACAGGCAGGGGCGCACGCAGGCGTACAGGTCGAAATGCTTGCGCAGGGCGACGTTAACGCTGCGGAAACCCGTGCCGACCGGTGTGGTGATGGGGCCCTTGATGGCGACCTTGGTCTCGGCGACCGCGTCGAGCACATGTTGGGGCAGCGGCGTGCCAAACTCGTCCATGACGCCGGCGCCGGCCTCCTGGACGTTCCAGTTGATCTGGACACCGGTGGCCTCGACCACGCGGCGCATGGCCTGCGTAATCTCGGGACCGATACCGTCACCGGGAATCAGGACTACATCGTGCGCCATAATCTGTTACTCCTCGTCTTCGGCGTCGTCAGATTTTTTAACGCTAGCACGCTTCTTCTTTTTGGAGAGATCCAGGCCAAAACGTTTAACAAGCATTTCGCAAATCTCGCTCGAACGGGCCTTGAGATAGCTGCCCTTGCCGTTCTCGGCGTCGAACTTAAGGCGCAGTGCGAGCTTCTCGGCGACCTCGGCGTCGATCTCGCCCTGGCCAAACTCGTACAGGCAACCGAGCATGTCGCGATACTCGAGGTCGCCGTGGTAGCACTGGATAGCCTCGTCCAGGATGGGCCAAGCCTCGCGCGAACGCTCGACGCTCGTGGCGCCCCACACGCACAGCAGGCGGAAGGCGGCATAGCGCAGCGTGGAGGAAATCTCGTCGAACAGCGCGGTCTCGGCGCCCTCAAAGGCATCGCCCAGCTGCTCGGGGCAGGTGGTGGCGAGCGCCGCAAGGGCATCGAGGGCCTCCCAGCGGGTCTGAGCCTCGGGGCGGTCGAGTGCCTCGATCAGCGCGGGCACGCAGGGCACGACGCGCTGCGGATCGCGCTCGGCCAGCAGATGCAGCACGCGGGCGGCAAACTGGCGGATACGGCGCGTGGGGCAGCCGAGCTCCTTGACCAGACGGTCGACGGCGTTCTCGTTCTCCTCTGCCAGCTGAAGCTGTGCCAGCTCCTCATCGGTGAGCTGTTCTTCCTTGTTTTCTGCCATAGTTACCTCTTCTTACTATTTCTTAGCGTGCTTGCCAGCACCCTTGCTGTCATCGGTGACCGAGATGAGCTGTCGGTCGGCTGCACCATTGTGACGCGCGCGGCGGCGCTCCTCGGCGTCGCCCGCATCGGCGGCGGCGCGGTGTGCCTTGTTGACGTTAAAGACCTCATCGTGCTTGCGCCATGGGCCGACGGACTCGCCAAAGCTCATCTTAAGGCCGGCGATAAAGCCGCCGAGCCAGCCGATCGGCGCAAACTGCACCAGCGGGAACAGCGAAAACACCCAGGTCAGCAGGACGACTGCCGCCGCACCTGCAAAATTGGCAATCCAGTAGTCGCGCTTGGTGATGACGCGCTTTTCGCACGCCCACTGGCCGCACAAAAAGCCGATGTAGATCGCAAAGAGAAAGAGCACCAGCGCAAGCACCACGAACGTCCAGCTCATGGGCGCTACTCCCCGTGATGGTGGCCGCAGCAGCACTCGTGGCCGTCGTCATGGCCGTGGCCGCCGCAGCACTCGTGGTCCTCGCCATGGTGGTGGCCGCAACCGCACTCATGGTCGTCGTCGTGCTCGCCGCAACCGCAGCCGTCCTCGTGAGCGCCATGCTCCTCAGGACGATACTGCGACCAGTCCAGACCGGCGGCGATGGCGTCGGCCTCCTCCTTATAGAGGACCGTGATGGCCTGGGTGCCCAGCTTGGCGCCACCGATGGCGTCGAGCATATCGTAGAGCGTAAAGGCCACGTCGGCGCCGGGCAGCGCAAGCTCGCGGTCATCGGCATAGGCGAGCGCCAGGCGCAGGTCCTTGATGAAGTGCTCAACCATAAAGCCGGGCTTGTAGTCGCCGTCGAGCGCCTTGGGCGCCAGGCTCTCCATAGCACCGGACTTGCCGGTGCCGCCCAGGATCATCTGACGGGTCTTCTCCAGGTCAAGGCCGCTCAGCTCGGCAAATGCCATGGCGTCTGCCATGCCGACCATGCAGGCGCCCAGCGACACCTGGTTGGCGAGCTTGGCAGCCTGGCCCTTGCCGGCGCCGTCGAAGCAGCAGATGTTGGCTGCAAAAGTGGCAAGGATGTCGCGGACCGGCGCGATGTCGTTCTCGGTAGCGCCCACGATAGCCGTGAGCGTACCGGCGATAGCGCCCGACTCGCCGCCGGTGACAGGGCAGTCAAACGCCATGCGACCAGAAACCTGGGCGGCCTCGGCAATGTCACGGGCGAGCTCGGGCGAGCTCGTGGTGAGGTCGATCAAGACCGCGCCCGGCTTAGTGCACGCGAGCAGGCCGTCGCCCGCCAGGTAGAGTTCCTCGACCTCGGAGGGATAGCCCACCATGGTAAAGACGACATCGGCGTTCGCCGCGGCATCGGCCGGCGTATCGGCCCAGGCGGCACCGCGCTCGATAAGCGCGGCGGCCTTGGCCTTGGTGCGGTTGTTGACCGTGACGGGATAGCCGGCATCCAGGATGTGGCCGGCGATGGGGGCACCCATGATTCCGGTGCCGATAAATGCGACGGAGAGCTTGTTTGCCATGAAACCTTTCCTTTTGGGTTGGGTGTTGTTACCAGGGTGAATACTCAGTGCCAGCGTTTCGGCCGTGACTTGAGGGCACTTGCAGCCGCAGCGCCTGTCTACTCACCGCGCACACGGCGCGCGATGCGGTCGGAAAGCGAGGCTTTCTCGGCACGGTTCTTGCCCCAAAACGCGCAAGCCACCATGCCGGGGCCCACGTGCGAGCCGATGGTGGGACCGACGGAACTACGGATGATGGTGACGTCGGCGCAGCCTTCCTCCTTGCGGATGGCGGCCTCGAGCCAATCACCGTCCTTCTCGGCATCGGCCGTCATGATGGCGATGGGCATGGTGCGATCGGGCACGTAGTTCTCGCGGAACGACTTGAGGATGGACTTGAGCGCCTTCTTGCGGCCGCGGTTGACGCCGATCAGCGACAGCGAGCCGGCAAGGTCGTAGGAGAGCTCGGGCTTGACGTCGAGCTTTGCCGTGAGCTGCGCCGCCGCGGGCGGAATGCGGCCGCCGGCAGCCAGCGCGTCGAAGCTCTCGAGCGTAAAGTAGCCGTGAACGTAGGTCTTTGCCTCGTTTGCCCAATCGACCAGCTGCTTGGCAGTCAGTCCCGCCGAACGCTGGCGCACGGCCTCGAGCGCCAAGAGCGCGCCGGTCGCGCAGGGCAGGGCGTTGTCGACCACGTAGAGCTCAAAGTTGGGATACTCGGCGCGCACGGCGTCCGCCGCCTGGCACGCGGAGTTGTAGCTCGACGACAGCGCCGAGGTAAAGCACAGGTAGACCGTGGGCGTACCCTCTTTGGCGCACTCGGTAAAGAACTCGATATAGCGACCGAGCGACACGGCGGAGGTAGACACGCGGGCACCGGCGCGCATGCGGTCGTAGAACTCCTTAGGGCTCATGCTCGACCAGATATCGTCCGTGCGCTCCTCGCCATCGATAATGAAGGGGAAGCCCAAGATATCGACATCGAGGTTCGCGGCGACCTCGGGGCTAAAGTCGCAGCAAGTATCGACGACGATGCGGCAACGGTCCGAATGACCGGTAGATGCGGCCTTGTCCATCAAAGCGACTCCTTACGTAAAAAAGGCGGCCATCCGCATGGGATGACCGCCGGCCGTTAACTCATGCAAGTTAACGTATTTTACTCGTCAAGTGTTTCGATGCGGGGCTTGATGATGCCATATCCACCATTCTTACGGTGATACACCACATTGATGAGACCGGTCGTCGCGTTCTCGAACACGTAGAAGTCGTGGCCCAGCAGATCGGTCTGCACCAGCGCCTGCTCCTCAGTCATCGGGGTGACATCGATGACCTTCTCGCGGACGAGCAGGTCGTCCTCCTCCTCGGGCAGCAGCAGGTCGGCCAGATCCTCGACGCGCTCGACCGGTGCGACATCCGCCGCGCTGGCACCGCCCTGGCGGTTGTCCACGACCTTGGTCTTGAACTTGCGCAGCTGGCGGGTGACCTTATCGGCGGAGAGGTCGATGGCGGCGTACATATCTGCACCGTGCTCGGCAACGCGAATCACCGAACCGCGGACACGAACCGTAACCTCGACGATTGCCGGGTTGGGGTTCGAGGGGTTCTTCTCATAGCGAAGTACAACGTCGACCGTCATGGGCTCGATATCGAAAACCTTGAGCGCCTCGCCGATCTTCTCATCCACATGCGCACGCAGAGCATCGGTTACCGTCGTCTTGCGTCCAGAAACCTTGATATCCATACGTGGCTCCAATCTGCCTCGGGGACTTACTGTACTGGCTATGTACCCATTGCTGTGCATTTAATCACGCGGATTCCCAAAGACCCGAATAACGATTGCTTGATACCGCATACCGAAGTCTCGCACTTTTCTGTGGCAAAGTGCGCTATAGGAGGGGGCCGGCGGCTTTGTATTTGGTCCCGAAAATTGGCTTTGACCTGCTGATTTTATTGGGATGAAAAAGTCGGGCTCCCCCATCGGGGAAGCCCGGCAGTGCGTGTTGAAACCGTGAAGAGGTGTCCTTTCCAACGTATAGGAGACACCACCCCTAGCAATAACTAGCTATTGAGTTTGTTAATGTCGTCGTCGGTGATGGCGCCTTCCTGGCTGGACGATTTGTCCTCGGAGGATGCGGTCTCATTGTTGGAATCGGAGGACTCGCTGCCGGAGGACATGGTCTCACTGGACTCAGAGTCACCCGGCTGCACGTTAGCGCCCGAAACCGTCTTAGTGGTGAGGTCGTAGGGCATCGTGCCATACCAGACAGAGTGGACCGCCTCGAGCGTGCCGTCGGCCGTAATACCGTCGAGGGCATCGCTCACGGCACGGCACAGTTCGTCATTGGACGAGAGGCCCACAACACCAAGCGTCGAGGGCGCCTCGAGCGCACCGACATAGGAGACCTCGCTCATCAGGCGTGCAAGGTAGCCGCCGGCCGTGGAGTCGCAGATTACATAGTCGACCTCGCCGGACTCGAGCGCCTCAAAGCACTCGTTGATGTTGGAGTAGGTCTTTTGGTTGGCGGTAATGCTCTGCTTAGCAAGCGCCTCCTGCGAGGCCGAGGACATCTGAACGCCCAGGGTGGACGTGCTAAGGGTATCGGTGGAAACGCTTAGCGACCCACCATCTCTAGTTTTACCGAACACGGAAGTGGCATCGTACAGGCAGGTGCCGAGCGAGCTAATGTCCCCGTCCGTGGAGTTAATCTCGCCGATAAAGATATCGGCCTTTTTGTCGCCGAGCGCGGAACCTGCCGAAGACGCATCGACAAAGGAGACCTTAAGGCCCATGCGGCTTGCGAGGGCGCGGGCGGCGTCAACCGCATACCCCGTGAGCTCGCCGTCGGCGCCCTGCATTGCCTGCGGCGCATCGGAAGTATCGAGGGCGACCGTCAGGGTTCCGGGAGTGACCAGGGCATCGTCCGACACCGCCGGCGTGACGGTCTCGTACTCGATCTGGTCGATCGTAGGAGTCGTGAACGTAGACAGCGGGTTGAACGCGCATCCGCTCAGGCCCAAAACGGCGATGGCCGCTGCGGTCCCAGCACCTAACCGAGCCGCGTGCATCAAGCTGCCCCTCACCATGTCCACTACCCTGCCTTCTGTGTCGTATACGATCCGTGCGTTGCGCGGAATATCAGGTTGTTCCCACCAGCTGACCTGGTATTTGACCCCACACTTGCGCACCGGGGTGTTTGCTCGGGAGGCCGCAGCCACCTTCACGACTGACCCGCTCGCCCGCGAGGCGGTATTGCCCCAAAGAAAGTCGAACGGACGGTGCGGCTTACATCTAGGACGCGCCATGATCGCGCCGCGCGCACGCGGTCGCTTACGTGGATCCCTTTGACCGCGTCTGTCTTGGACTAGGACGGGCATTTCGTCCGTCCGCAACCACAGCCTGGCAGGAACGTAGCGCATTATAGCTAAGTTCAAGCTAAAGTTTAAGGTTAGGGGCGTTATTCGCATCGCGAGTACAGATTTCGCAGGTCGGAGCGGGCTATTCGTGCCCCTATGAAGCCCGGAGCTCCCCTACGGGGAGCTCCGGGGCACCCTTCTTAGGGTGCCCCGGCCAAAATATGGCAAATATGAGTACTGTCACCAATTTAGTAACAGGCAATTTTGGCCTTTCGGACAGATTTTGCGCTCAGAGTCGCCAACCTGATGCTTAGTTATTCTACATTTGTTTATTATCTTCTTACTTTACACCGCCTCCGAGTTCTAAATTCCTTGATTTTGCTGTTACTGATTTAGTGACAGTACTCATATTTGCCATATTTTGGCCAGGGCATATGATTAACCCTCTATTTTCGACGCGAATTAGACCGGCTTAAGCCCAAAACACGCCCGCAGCGTGTTAAGCAACGCTTCTTGCTTCTTCCTGCGAGCATCGACACGATTCCGGTACCGCTTTCGCATACGCTGGTGCATGCGCCATGCGAGCGCTTCCATTGCCTCCATGTCGCAGAGCATCTCGTTGTTGACCGTCGCGACCTCGATCCCCATAGCTATGAAGCCCGTGTTGCGTTTTTCATCATGGATACGTCCCCTCCGGGAGGAATGACCCAGCTCACCGTTGTATTCCAGGTCAAACCGGGCTGCTTCCTGATACGCATCGCAAACTGCATGCGGCATCCCCGAGATTGCCTGCGCGCGGTCATCGAACTCAATCTTGTAGTCGGTCTTAAAGGGACCGCAGGCAAATCCGCCACAGGAAAACGGAAGCGAAAACATGGCGAGCATGATGCATTCCATGGGCGAGCGCAGGTTTTCTGACAGGTAGGGACACAGCCGCCGCAGCTGTTTGGCCACATTCCCCTTGCATGCCGCAAGGTAATCTGCCAGGCGATCGGGCGTCAGCACCGGCTCGACTTCAAAGTAGCCCACGTCTGCCGGTTGGTCCTTGTCCTTTGCAAGTCTATTCGCAACAGGCGAGGTGTAAGGAGGCAGATACTTCCCGCGATCACTCAGCGAAATCTTAGAGCACAGCTCCTGGGCCAGGGCAAATGCCTGGATACAGCCGACCTCGCGGGCGACGACAACACAAAGGGCCTCGGGAGATAGACTGTACACCCCCGGTTCCACCTCTAGAATCGAGCCGGCGGGCAACCCGGAGCATACGGACCAGCTCACGCCAAGAATGCGGCGGCGCTGCGCTGCAGACCCTACCAGCAAGCACAGATCCTCTTGTACCTCGCTGCTTGCGGCCCCAATCCGCACCAAGTCGGGAAGATAGATGTCCTCGGTCGAGGGCGACGACGTGCGCAGCACACGGCGCTCTTCATCGGGACTGAGGTCCCTCCAGCTGATATAGCCCATCTGCCGGCGCTCGGCGCGCATCATGCGCAGCGCCGAGGCGCCGGTCAGGATTATGGAAGCCGCTAGCTGTTCGCCTGTCGGCTCGTTGCGCCGCTCAATCTTTACTGACACAAAACCACCCCTACCAAACGCGTGCGATAGCGAGGCCATCGACCGCTGCGGCGCCGGCGCGCTTGAGTTCCGCCGAAGCCGCTGCCATCGTCGCACCCGTGGTGATAACGTCGTCGATAAGCAGCAGGCGGCGGCCGTGCACATCCTCAACCGTCTCGTACATGCCTTGGGCACGCTCGCGGCGCTCCTCACGACCGAGTTCGCGCTGGTCGCCATGCCCGTACTTGACGAGAGCATCGAGCAGGGGAACACCCGACAGCTCGCAAAATGGGCGCGCAATAGCCTCCATATGATCAAAACCACGCCGCCGAAACGCTGCCGCCGTCGCAGGCACAAACACCACCGCATCCGCGCCGGACAGCACACCTCCATAGCGATCGGGCGCTACGACCTGGGCATGCAGGGTGGTGTCGTAGAGCAGCTCCGCCAGATACGGAGCCAGACGTCGCTCGCCCGCGTCCTTGTACGCTTTAATGATGCGCGGCAGCGGATGCGCATAGACGGCGCACGCCAGGCAGCGGTCGAGCGCCTCCGCCATTGCCGAGGACATGCCCTCGACCGAACACTCAGTGCACAGCAAATCCCCAAACGGGGCGCCGCATCGGATGCAGCTATGACGTGGGTCGATGAGCGTGAGCGCAGTCAGGCAGTCTTGGCAAATAAGCGTACCGGCGCGCTCGCAGCCGGCACATCGTGTTGGCGACAATGCCTCGAGCGCCTCGCGTGCCACCCGCTCGGCAAACGGTAGCAATTCGTCCGCAAACGGTAGGGCACCGGCACCCTGCAGACAGCTCAATATGTTCAGATGGCTCTTCAAGACACAACCCTCCCTACGTTCGGTCGCAGGGAGGGTTGTTGATTCGGCGCTATGATACCCCGATGCGCTCGGGGCAAGGCGGGCTAAATCCGCTCGCGGGCGTTATTCGCCGGCAGGCGGTTGTGGAGCGGACGAAGACGGGGTCGAGCCCTCGCCACCATCCTGGCGCGGCTTGCGGGAACGGCGACGGCGACGGCGCTTTTGACCCTGGTCGGCCGAGCCCTCGCCACCGCGATCCTCGCGCGGCTCGCGCTCGTCGCGAGCGGCGCCACGCGAAGCCTTGGCAGCCGCTCCCCCGCCATCTCCGGGACGACGGCGCGTGACCTTGACCTCGCCATCCGAGACCTGATCGGCCACGGAGGGCACTGAGGGCTTCTGCTGCGCGCCCGAGGAATGGCGACGGCGCGGACGCGGCGCGCGCTCCTCCTCGCCACGTGACTTGCCGCCCTTGTCGGCAGGCGCATCGGAGGCCGAGGGGCCCTTGGAAGCGGCACCAGCCTCGCGAGCAGCTGCGGCGCGGAAGGCGTCCTCGCGCTCCTCGCTCGACAGATGACGGCGGCGGCGACGTGTGGGGTTCATGCCACCGCCGCGATTCTGCTGCTGGGGCTGCTGAACCTCGCGCTCGCGAGAGGCGTTCTTGCCCGCGGCTGCAGCCTCGGTAGCATCGCCCGAACCCGAGCGCTTGCGGCGACGACGTCCACCGGCAGCCTCCTCAACCTCGGGTGCCTCGGCCTTGCCGCGACCCTTACCGCGGCCGCGACCCTCGCCCTGGCTCTGACCGGCACGGGTATCGGCGTCCGCATCGCGACGGCGGCGCTTGGGCATCGTCGTCCCCGCCAGTCGGTCGGCACTCGACAGGCCATCGCCCACGTCGACGCCGTTCTCGCGGTCGAGCTCCATAAGCGCCAAGCGCATCTCGGGCGACTCGATACGCTCGAGCACATCGCGCGTCACGCAGTCGGGACGGCAGTTGCAGCCCTGCTCGGCGGCCTTCTTTTTGCAGCCCTCAGAGCAGGTCATGTCGGCCAGGTTGACCTTAAAGACTTTGCCGTTCTCCAGGCGCAACACCAGCTGCTCGCGCGGCGTGTCATATTCCTGGATACGCGCCTTGCCAAGCGGCGTATCGATAAGCGTCTTCTTTTTGGGCGCGCGGCTCTTAAAGTCCTTGTACGCCTCGAACTCGTAGCGCAGGCAGCACATCAGGCGGCCGCAGACGCCGCTAATTTTGGACGAGTTGAGTGGCAGGTCCTGCTCTTTTGCCATGCGAATCGAAACCGGCTCAAACTGTCCGCCAAAGCGCGTGCAGCAGAGCTCCTGGCCGCACTGGGCATAGCCGCCCACCAGGCGGGTCTCGTCGCGCACGCCGATCTGGCGCATGTCGACGCGAATGTGCAGCGTCGAGGACAGGTCCTTGACGAGCTGACGGAAATCGACGCGCTCCTCGGCAGCAAAGTAGAACACAGCCTTCTCGCCGCCAAACAGGTACTCGACGCCGACCGGCTTCATCTCGAGGTCGAGTTCCTTGACCAGACGGCGGAAGTCGACCATGGCCTCGTCACCCTGGATAGCCAGGTCGTCGGCAAGCTGCAGGTCGATGTCGCTCGCCACGCGCAACACGGGCTTGAGCGGCTGACCGATCTCGTCTTGCGGCACCTCGAAGGGATCGGCCGTGACCAGGCCGATCTCGGTTCCGCGCTCGGTGGAGCAAATGGCATAATCGGCCTCGAGGATATCCAGATCCTGCGGGTCGAACCACAGGTCGCGCGAGGCGTAGGTAAACTTAACGGGTACGACTAACGGCATTTCAGTGCCTTCCTGATATCGAACAGCATGACCTCGATGGCCAGCTGGGGAGTAACGTTTCTGGCGATGTTGCGCTCGGCGGTTGCGACCGCCTCGAGCGCCTGGGTGGCACCCGCAACATTGGTCGCGGCGGCAAGCCGCCCGATCGTGTCGCGCACGTCCTCGTTCACAACGTCTGCCGCCTCATCCTGAAGCGTCAGCAGCACGTCGCGCATGAGCGTCCGCGCGCTCGCCAGCGCTTCCATGATACCCGAACGCTCGCGCGCGTTGAGTTCGCGCTTGTTGCGGTCCTCAAGCTGCTTCAATGCTCCACGCGACAGGTAGTCGGCATTTTGCTCGAGCACCTTTTCCTGCGTGGACTTGACCTCGGCGAGCGGCGCCTTGACGGCGACGATGAGCGACTTGGCGCGACTGAGCACATCGGCCTCGTCGGCGGCGATGAGCGAGTCGATGGCGCGGACCATCTGGCGACGGGCGTCCTGGCGCTCGGCGCTCTTGAGGAACTCGATACCACGCGTGGGGCTTCCCGCCACGGCGACGGCCATGCGGCAGCGCGCGAGATCCTGACCGGTGGCGCGGCTCACGGCCTGCGCGGCCACAGTAGGCGACACCAGCCGAAACGGCACGCACTGGCAGCGGCTCACGATGGTGGGCAGCATCACGTCGGCCGAGGTGCCCAACAGGATGAACATGACGCCCTCGGGCGGTTCCTCGAGCGTTTTGAGCAGCGCGTTGGCGGTGTTGGCGCGCAGTTGCTCGGCACGGTCGATGATGTAGACCTTTGCCTTGGCGCGGATGGGCGCCAGGGGCACGTCGTCGAGCAGCTCGCGGGTCTGCGCGATGAGGTAGCCCGTAGCACTTTCGGGCGTGTAATAGTGCACGTCGGGGTGCGTATGGCGTGCGACGCGCACGCAGCTGTCGCACGAGCCACAGCCGTCCTGCTCGCACAGGAATGCCTGGGCAAGCGCCCATGCGGCGTCGAGCTTACCGGCGCCGGGCGCGCCCAAAAACAGGTAGGCGTGCGATGCGCGGCCGCTTGCGATGGCGTTGGTCAAAAAATCGCGCACGCGTTCCTGGGTATCGAGCTTGGCCAGCAGGCTTGTCTGCGCGGGGGCCATGTTACTCAGCCTCCTGGGCAAGCGCGGCGGCGACGGCATCCTGGGGGATGTCGAAACCGTGCGCACGAACCAGCTCGACCGTCTGCGCGAAGACGTCTGCAATCGACGCGGTGGCGTCGATGAGCTTTACGCGATTTGGCTCCTCGGCGGCAATGCTGCAAAATCCCTGGTAAACGCGCTCTTGGAACGCCATGCCCTTGGCCTCCATGCGATCGGCCGCACCGCGGGCCGCCATGCGCAGCGCCGCCTGCTCGGGCGTGATGTGATAGACGAGCGTGAGCGCCGGGTGCGCTCCCGCGACGGCCAGGTTGTTGGCATCGCGTACCATCTGACGGTCGAGGCCATCGGCAAACGCCTGATAGCAGGTCGTGGAATCGTAGAAGCGGTCGCACAGGACTACCTTGCCGGCCGCGAGGGCAGGCGCGATGACTTCGTGCACCAACTGGGCACGCGCGGCCTCGTAGAGCAACAGCTCGCAGGTGTCGCCCATCGCCGTATTGGCGGGGTCGAGCAGCAGGGCACGAATCTTTTCGCTGATGGCGGTGCCGCCCGGCTCGCGCAGAGTTACGACCTGATAGCCAGCGAGCTCGAGCGCACGGGCAAGCAGGCGCGCCTGCGTAGACTTGCCGGCGCCGTCGACGCCCTCGAGCGTGATAAAGCTATGTTGAGCGGGCTCAAAAGCCATGGGCGCAGCCCCTTCCTACAAGGCGCGTAAATGCAGATATATCAACCAAGCCATGATACCCCAGTGCTCGGCGCGTCCCAAATCCAACCTAGCCATCGAGGCATCCCCGAAGTTGCGGTGAAATAGGGACTGATTGAAGCTCTGAGACCGCCAAACAGTCCCTATTTCACCGCAACTTATGATGGGGATTTTTGGGCGCTGGGTATAATCGTCGTATTGCATTGAAATGTGGCGAAAGGAGTGGCAATGTCTCGGTATTGCGCCTCGTGCGGCAAGCTTCTTGCAGATAATGCCAAGTTCTGCACCTCGTGCGGTGCACCCGTTGAGCAAACAACCGCGAGCGATAGCCAGCCCGCTTTCGAGCAGACCGGTTCCCTCGATACGCCGCAAGCCAAGGCGGACGACCCCCTCGCCTATCGCCCCGACCCCGCCGCAGGCCCCGCGGCCGTCGAGACCACGCAGCGCATACCCGTCGCGAGCGGCTCGTCCCAACAGGAGCCGGCTCCCGCATACGCGCCCGCTTCGCCACAGACCCCCGCCCCCAAAAAGAGCGGCACCGGGCCGCTTATCGCCGTTATCGTTGTGCTGGTGGCAATCATCATCGCCCTGGTCGTTTTCTTTGTGATCAAGCCTTTCGACAACGCCGCCACGCAGACGACTGCCGAGGTAGCTAAGCTGCACCATGACGTCGACGACGATGACCTAAAGCCTCTCGGCGATCCCAACAGCCTGTACGACGATGATGACGATGACGACGAGGATGGCGGCGAAGCAACGCTCTCCGAGCAGAACCTCTACCGCCGACTGAGCGAATACTACGACTTGCTCGAAGACCTCGACAACTACGTCCGTGGCTGCGCGCAGAACTTCAACGGCAGCTATCTGGAAGAAGATCGCACCACCCGTCAAAATCTCGCCGACGTCGCCGAGCGCACGGAGGACACCATCGAGCAGTATTACGACATCGTCGAGGACCTAGACGTCCCGACGAGCTCCAAGAACTACAGCTCCTGGAAGGACATCATCGCCCTGTACGACGACCTGGATCACCGCATTGACGCAATCTGTGATGCCTGGGAGATCAGCCTGAAATACGCCAAGCCTGCGGACCACAAGAATGAGATCGTGGCGCCGCTGTCGCGCGACAACGTGGCGGGCACCAATGACAATAAGTACCGCCTAGACTTTGAGGAGCGCTATCCCGGCGCCAAGCCTGTCGAGGTGAAGTAATCCCAACAACTGATCAAAACTTGCGGTGAAATAGGGATTAATTAGGCCTTTTGCCAGCAAAAACAGTCCCTATTTCACCGCAACTTAGAAGTGGGGCCGCGAAAGCCAAAGTTCGAGCATCAGGCCGCTCTCGACGGCCTCTTGCTTGTAGT
>OLOW01001677.1_pt1 | contig 15404 bp, 10 predicted proteins | sample 1672801 | NCBI WGS metagenome assembly OLOW01 (sample SAMEA3136725, study PRJEB25190) | human gut metagenome | biome: human gut; feature: human-associated habitat; material: faeces | place: Austria | collected 2013 | reverse complement strand
GTTTCTGGACGCGGGCGGGAAGCTGTTCGGCTTCCTGCCGCCGTGGGGCTGCATCACCGGCCTGCGCCCCGCCAAGCGCGCCCGCTATTTCCTTGCGCGCGGCAACAGCGAGGACCGGGTGCGCGCGCTGTTTGCCGACGACTACCTCGTCTCTCCCGCCAAAACCGAGCTGACGATGCGAGCCGCCGCGCGGGAGACCGCGCTGCTGGCGGATATTTCCCCCGACTGCTGCGGGCTGTATGTGTCGGTCCCGTTCTGTCCCACGCGCTGCGCCTACTGTTCGTTCGTGTCTTACAGCAACCGAAAGCTGTTTGCGCTCATTCCCGACTATCTGGATAAGCTGCTCGGCGATATCCGCGAAACGGCCGATTTGATTTCCTCGCTCGGCCTGCGCCTGTCCGCCGTTTACATAGGCGGCGGCACGCCCTCGATTTTGGACGCTGCGCAGACGGAGCGGCTGTTTTCCGCGCTCTCCGACTGCGCCGGACGCTTCGGCGTGCCCGAATTCACCTATGAGTCCGGCCGCCCCGATACCACCACGGCCGAAAAGCTCGCCGTTGCCAAGCGCTGCGGCGTCAACCGCGTGAGCATCAACCCCCAGTCCACCTGCGACGCGGTGCTCGAGCGCATCGGACGCCGCCATACCGCCGCGGACTTCTTCCGCGCCGTCGATGAAGCGCATCGCGTCGGCTTCGACTGCCTGAACGCCGACCTGATTGCCGGTCTGCCCGGCGACACCCGCGAGCGCTTCGCCCAAAGCCTGTCGGACGTGCTCGGCTGCGGGTTTGAAAACGTCACTGTCCATACCCTCAGCATCAAGAACGCGTCGCCGATCCGCTTTTCGGACGAATCGGTCTACGACGCGGAGGGCGTGTTCGCCCGCGCATGCGTCGATTACGCCTATGAACGCCTGTCCGGCGAGGGCTACGCGCCCTACTATTTCTACCGCCAGAAGAATACCGTCGGCAACGCGGAAAATACGGGCTATTCTAAAGTCGGCGCGGAGGGTATATATAATATACTGATGATGGAGGAGTACACGAGCGTGTTCGCCTGCGGCGCCGGCGCGATCACCAAGCTGGTCTCGCCCGACAAGCAGGTCATCGAGCGCCTCGCGCACCCCAAATATCCGTTTGAGTATCTCGGCCTCAACCGCGGCCTGCGGACGGACGAGGTACGGAAATTTTATGGGAGATATTTTGAATGATGCATATGACCGAAAAAATAGCAAAGGAAGAAAGCACCTACGAACGCGCGCTGCTGACCGCGGCCAAGGCCGTGACCGGCGACCGCGCGGCGAAGGTCGTTCTCATCACCGGCGCGGCGCAGGGCCTGGGCGAGGCGCTGTTCACGCTGCACTCGGCGGGCTACGAGCCGACGCTGCGCTTCACGACGCGCGCGGGCGAGGCCCCGGAGCTGGCGCGGCACGCGGTGGGCTATGACCTGGTCTGCTGCCTGGGCGGGGACGGGACGCTCTCGGAGGTCTGCGCGGGGCTCATGAGCCTTGCGCCGGAGGAGCGGCCGCCCATCGGCTACTTCCCGCTCGGCACGGCGAACGACGTGGCGACGACGCTGAAGCTGCCAAAGAACGCCCCCGCCGCCGTTGCACGCGTTGCTGTAGCTCAAAGAGCCGTCCGAATTGACGCAGCGGACGCTGTGGGCGTCCGACGAATAAGGCGTTCGAAGCCACCAATACCAGCCCTTTGACGTGCTGAAATTAGCGTCCGTGTACTCCGAATTGCTCACGCATTGCGCCGTAGGATAAGCGACGCGGGAAGCGTTGTTGCTGAATAGCGCAAGAAGCGTTCCTTCTGCGATATTGTTTTCATTCGCAAGCCCCACTTCTGTGGTAGACGCAAGGAACATTTTTGACGTTACCGTTTCATAGCTTCCGCCGTCGGTAACGGTATTTCTTGCGACGGTCTGCGTTGTTGTCAGAAGCTCCGCAACGAACTTCGGATCAAGCATAGCAAGGAAGCCCGCCCACGCGTCGTACTCGTTGTAATTGTTCCATACGTTCGCGTTTGTAGGCGGCGCGTCCGCGCTGTGCTTTGCGCTGTGCCATGCGCCCGCCGTTGCGTTGCTATTCAGCCATTGCAGAATGTTTGAATGCTGATAACGGTTATTGCCGTATTGTTTCCGGTCGCTGTTGCTGTTGCTCGGCTCTTTCGCGTCGAAACACATTAACTGAATGATCTTTTCCGTAATCAGCGTTACGGAATTCGACGGGTAGCCGCTGTGGTTCTTGTCGGCGATCTTGAAAACGATCTTCGATCCGAAGCGCGATTGATACGCCGAAAGAACCGGAACTTCAATCTTCGCGCCCACCGTCAAGCTGCCTAATGTTTTTGACATTGTGCCGCCTCCTTTGGTTTCATTAAGCTGTTGTAATAATGATCCGTCCGCCGGATCAAGTGATAGCTGTTTCCCTTTTCGGCGTGTCCTCTCCAGCTTTGATAGGATTGTTCAACGGTCTTTGCGTCGATCCGTCCCGCCGCGTGAAGGGCGGCTAATTTCTTCAACTTCCGCTTCATATTGTTTTTGCTCCTGCGGCGCACCTTGCGGATCACCGCGCCGCTTTCGGTCAAGTATGTATGAAAGCCCAAGAAATCAACGCCGTGTTTTAAGGGAAAGATATTTGTTTTCGCATTCAGCGAAAGCCCGCGCGCCTGTACGAACGCTTCAATCTGCTTCCGGCACTCCTGCAAATATGCTTTGTCGTGATGGATCAAAAAGAAGTCGTCCATATAGCGCCCGTAATATTTGATACCCAGCTTTTCCTTTACGAAGTGATCCAGCCCGTCAAGGTAGAGAAGGGCGAAAAGCTGTGAAGTTTGATTGCCGATCGGTATTCCGACGTTGCCTTCGGTGCTGTCGATGATAAGATCGACAAGCCACAAAACGTCCGGATCGGTTATCTTCTCGCGGATTAAGGCTTTCAAAACGTCGTGCCGGATCGAATAGAAATACTTTGAAATATCGCCTTTCAGTATCCAGCCGTCAATTCCGTTCTTCCTGTAAAACCTCCGCATGAACTCTTGAAGCCTGTCTAACCCGTAATGCGTACCTTTCCCCACCTGCGACGCGTAGTTATCGCGAATGAACGATCGTGTCAAAATCGGTTCAAGCACGTTATCGCAAAGCGAATGTTGAACAACCTTGTCTTTGTAGCTGTTCGACATAACCACGCGTCGCTTCGGTTCGTATACCTCGAACGTGTTATACGGGGACATGGTATAGCGCTTCGTTCTGATCTGCGCGCTTAATAGGTTCAGCGCTTCAAGAAGATTAACTTCAAACTTTGCCGCCGCTCCTTTCCACCTCTTGCCTTGCCGCGCCTTTCGGTAGGCATTGTATAGGCTTTCAAAACTGTGTATCTTTTCAAAGTCTGTCATAATAAAAAATCCTCGCTGTTTATAACCTTTGCCAGCCGCCGGAAGGCGGTATGCTCCGGTATCGGCGATCCTGTATTTGTCCCCGCCGTGGATAGCGGCGACGGGATACACCTTCCTTTGATGGTGGTATTCTGCTTTCGGCTGTGCCTACTCGTTCACATAGTCCACCGAAGCGGGCGAACGCCCCTGTTGCCGTTGTACGCGTTGTTGTTGTTCAAAGAGCCGTCCGAATTGACGTTGCGGACGTTGTGGGCGTTCGACGAATTAGGCGTTTCAAGATGTACCCCGAACGTTTTTCAAGCCCTCGTTTTGTCCCGCTTCTTCCACGCGGTCGTCATGTACTTCACTTCAAGCGCAAGTTTTGACCAATATTCGCAACTGCTCATAGAAATAAAGCCCATTTCCTGCGAAAGCTCTATGAAAAATAGAAGCTCCTTGCAATAGGTCAGCGCCTTTGCTTGTAGCTTCTGCCGTTGTCTGTATTCCTGCGCGTCCCGAAGGTCTAATTCGTTCGCTTCAAGGACGCATTCGTAAATGTCCACCGCTTTATCCTGTATCCTGTTTACAAGCGTGAAGCGGTATTTCTTCGGGTAGCGCTCCGTCGAATTCGTGATCGTGAAGGTGTGCTTTACAAGGTCTTTCGCTTTCACAATCACGTTGAATTCCGTCGGTTCTTTCCGCTCCCGCTCCGGTCTTTGCATATATGCACCGTCCTTTCCGCATTCGCTCGATCATAGCGGTATCGTCGGCGCACCCGTCGAAATCGAAGCCCGCTTCGGTAACGGTCAGCGTTGCCGCGTTCCCTGTAACCGTTGTTCCTGTGATCTGTAATACCTCCGCGCCGCAAGCCGCGCACGGTGGGGAAAGCTCCGCGAAGATGTTTCCGATCACGCACGACAATTCCGCCGCCGTGCAAGCGTACCGCGTCAGCATTCGATCCTCTGCAAACTCTCGTTCCAAATGCCCGTAGACGTTACGCCGTCGAGATCATCGAAGAGGATCAAGAACGGATTTGTCGTAATGTCATTGAAAAGCACCGCTTCCAGCATATCCACGCGCGCGTCAAGCGCGTTCGTGATATTCAGAAGATTTGTTGCCGCGTTATCGTCAAGGACGTTTTGCAAGCCGTTAAACCATGCGTTGAAGTCCGCCGCCGCCTGTGTTTCAAAATCCGCCATGTGTTGCTCGAACGCTTCGTACTGCGTGTTACCCTGCAATTTCAGCGAATTCATATACGAAACAAGCGTGTTGTACTCCGCCGCCGAAAGGGATTGATATTCAGCGAACCACGCTTGAAGCTGTGCGTTAAAAGCCGCCGTGTCGATCTGCTGAACGACGGCGGCAACAACGCCGCAAAGCGACGTGTTCAAGCGTTGATCCGTGATCTTGCTTTGCGTGATAGCTGTTACGCCCGCGCCCACGTAGATGTCCGCCAGCGCAAGCTCGTAAACGTCCGCGTCCCTCTGCAATGCGGGCGCGGTAGGGGACGCGCTGAACGAAGAAGATTTGACCTTCACCGACATAACGCGGTTTGTCAAATCCCAGCGCACGACAACGCGATCAATGCGGTTCAACTGTCCGTCCGCCGTGTCAAGCTCGACGGCAAGATTGCCCGTGTTGAAGTAGAAGTAACCGTTGATCCACGCTTTGCCCGTTTTAACGTTCAGCTTCATTCCGTCGTTTGCAACGACTTGAAGCCCCGTCGAAGGGACGGGGAAAACGCCGTTCCCGATGAACGAAGCGAAGTATTCCGCCCAATCCTCCGCCTTGTACGTGCGATCGTGCGAAACGCTGTTGAAGAAACTTGATTTTTCCATGCTGTGAAGCCCTCCTTTATTTCGTAATCTGCCGAATTTGTGTCAGAAGCGCGGGCAAGCTCTCGCCGAAGGTAATATCTATTTCTTCGCCGCTGGTTTCGTAGGTTTCCGCGATCTCCGTTATGCGAACGTCAATGCGGACGTTCCAGCGCTTATTGATACACGTTACCCGATCGCCCAAATCGTAGTCCGTGCCGTACTTCAAATTCGCGTTCGTGTTGATCTTCGATCCGAAAGCAAGCGTTTCCGCGTATTGCTCCAGCTCTTCAACGCCGCGCGCGGAAAGAAGCGCTAAATATTGCGCGTTTGTAAGCGTTACGGTCTGCCCGCTCTCGTTTTCGTATTCCTGCACGATGTCCGTTGCATTGATGAAAACTTCGTCGCGGGAAAGCCCCGCCGCGCTTCCGCCGACTTCGGCAACCTTCCGCGTTACGCCTTCCTTTTCCTCTCCGCCGACGTAAGCCGTTGTTTTAAGGTTTTCAACGCTGTTCGTGTATTCCTGTTCCACGATGTTGTCGAACTCCTGTGAAAAGATACAAGGCGCGTTCCCTGCGGTATTGCCCGCCGTAAGATCGCGCCCTTCGTAAACGGAAAAGGTATGCTTGCCCGTGCGGGCATTTGTCAGAACCCGAATACCCAGCTTCGCCGCCTTCGCCGCCGTTTCCGCCGCAAGCTGGGCGTTCGCGTACTGCTCCGAAGTATAGTCGATCTGCCCGCTTCCGGTGTCTGCGTCGGTCGTGGATATGCTTAAATTCGGGATATTGCGCGCCGCTCCTGCGTTCGTGCAAGTCTGCTTCACAATGGCGTATAGAATGTTCTGTGTCGTGTCCTTCGTGATGATCTGCGTTGTCAAAATGCGCTTGCCGATCCACGAAAGAAGGAACTTGCCTTGAACCTCTATTTCCTCCATGCCCTGTGAATTCTTCGTGATGTGAATATAGCGGATTTCCGCCGCTTCGTTGCCGCCGCGCTTGATGATGATATTTTCCTTCACCAGCAAGCGGGCGTGTTCCTCCGTGAAGGGAACAAGCAACTTGAATTCGCCGCAACTCCAATAACGCCGCGTCCATATCAAGGACGAAATCTTTTCGACGATCCCTTGAAGTGTCATATCGCGGCTATAAACGTATAATTCCACCGCGCTACACCCCCAAATACAAGTTATTGTGATAGATCGAAACTTCGAGATTTTCGGCGTTCGCGTCCGCTGAATAACGGAAGAGATTGTCGCCCACGGCGATCTGCAAATACGAACTATCAACGTCGAGATAACGGAACGCGTCTGTAATCGTGCCGCCACGGTTCAGCTTCACGGCTTTTTCACCGTAGCCCGTGGAAACGGTTAAAACGTCGCCCGCTACAAGCGAAATATTCAGCTTGATAAACTCCCGTGTATCGACGTTCAGCAATACGGGATTTGTAACCGCGCCGATCGCGCGGAACTCGATCCGGATACCGCTTTTCACGTCGCCGGAATTGTAGACGTTCACAATCAGCGATGGCTGGCGATAGCCGATTTCCCAGCCGTCGTAAAGCTCCAGCCCGTCCGGAACGGGGAATTCAAAGCCGCCGATCCACGTTGCTATGTCCTCGCGTGTTTCCGTTTCCTCTCTCCAAAACGGATTAAGGCAAGACAAACTAACCGTGAATTGCTCGAAGATCGGCTTTCGCTTGAAGATCGGCGCGTCGTCGATCTTGCACCCGATCACCCGCCGGAAGTCGCCGAAAACATACGTCAACGTTGCTTCGTACTGCGGATTTAATATGCGGTTCAGCTTCCGGCGTAGGTTCTGCGCCGCTTGCTTGTCCCGCTCCTTGATGTATCCCACGATGTCAATATCGCGGCTTTCGATCCGATAGCCCAAGTATGTGTCGCCGTCCTGCCCCATGCTGTTGGTGCTGTAAATAGCGTTCCGCACGTCGGAAAGTCCGGTAACGTCCTTGAAGTTTACGTGATACGAAGAAGCGGGGGAAAACTCTATGCTTTCCCCGCGCTCGTTCGTGTAGATCAATTTTTCTTGTGTCCTCATGCCATAACCTCCCGCGCAATCTGCCGGAACTGCCGCGCCGCCTGTCTTTGCTGTTCGGCGTAGCTCGTTTCGTTCGCATAGATGTTTTGCACGACTTCAACGGAAGGCGTACCGCCGCCGCGCGTGTCGCGTCCCTCTCCGGAACGGAATTCCGGAACGGCGTTCGACGTTTCGCGCCGGATCGAACTTTCAACGTCGCGCATTTCGCGGGCGAAGCCTTCGCCCAAGCCCTGCGCCATGTACGAACCGATACGGGCAAAAACCTTCGACGGGGAATTGATGTCCATTTCCTCTTCAACCGCCGCCACAATATCCCTCATCATAGAGCGGACGCGGCTTTCAAGCCAGCCGGACATATTTTGAAAGCCCTGCCAAATGCCGCGCACCATCTCTTCGCCCGCCGCCGTGAACTCCGATACGTAAGAGCGAAGCGCGGTAATAACGGGCTGAATAATTTGTGCAACCTTGCCCGTGATCTGCGGGATACCCGCGATCATTCCTTGCGCTATGCTCTTGTCGATGTTCGTTCCTTCGGTTACGAACTTTTGATGTTGTGCCGTGAATGCTGTAATAATGCTTTGCGCGATCTGCGGTACTTTCTGCGTGATCTGCACGATACCCGCCACCATGCCGGAAGCTATGTTCTTGTCGAAGTCCTGTCCGGCTTGATTGAAACGTTGAGCTTGCGCCGTCAGTCCGGTAATAACCCGCTCGACGATCGCGTTCACCGCTCCGGACAAGCCTTCAATGTTCGCAATAATGCCGTTGTTCACGGCGTTTACTGCTTCCGCCGCCGTCAGCGCGCCCGCTCCGCCCATTGCGGCGGTCATATCGCCTTCAACGCCGCCCATATTGTCGGTGAAGCCTACGCCCACGCCGTCCGCCATGTTGCCGCCGATTTCAGCGAATACCGTTGACGGGGAATGAATGCCAAAGAAGTCCTTGATACCCGAAACAAGGGACGAAGCCCAGCCGGATACCTTTTCCCACAACCACGAAGCCGCGCCGCTGATACCTTCCCACAAGCCGTGAAGAAGGTTTGCGCCAGCGTTTATCATTTCGCCGCCCAGCGACGCGAACGCTTGCACAATGCCGGAAACAATCTGCGGAACTGCCTTCACGATTTCAACTATGATCGTCGGCAAATTCTGAATGAGCGCCACGAAAAGCTGAACGCCCGCCATAATGATTTGGTCGATGTTGCCGATCAGCGCGTTTACAATGCCGCTTATGATTTGCGGGATCGCTTGAACGATCGTCGTTATAATCTGCGGCAATGCCTGTATGAGCGCGACAAGAAGATCAATGCCCGCTTGAATGATAAGCGGTATGTTCTCCGTAAGCGCCGTTATAATGCCTTCAATGATCTGCGGGATCGCTTCAACAATCGTTGTGATGATCTCCGGAAGGGCGGTAATTAACGCCGTCAGAAGGTCGATACCCGCTTGAATGATCTGCGGGATTGCGGAAAGCAAACCGTCGATCAAGCTGGTTATCAACTGCGGAAGCGCCGCAACAAGAACGGGGATCGCGTTTATAATGCCTTCCGCCAGCCCTGTTACAAGCTGTAAAGCCGCGTCGATCAGCAACGGGATATTGTCGATCAGAACTTGCACGATGTCCGTTACAAGCTGAACCAGCGAAGGAACAAGCGTCGGCAACGATTGAGCTATGCCCGTAGCGATATTCGCGATCATCTTCACCGCGAATTCAAGGAAGGTCGGTAACATTTCCGTTAGCTTTTCGATCGCGAACGTAACCATACCCAGCAAGCCGTCTGTGAAGTCCTCCGCCGCGCTCTCTGCACCGGAAAGCGCACCCGTCAAGCCTTTTCCGATAAGCTCGACGAACGGCGTTATTTCCTGCAAAAGCTCCGCCGCAAGCTGTTTCAGCTTTGTAATGATCGGTTCAGCAATCGCGCCCAGCGCCGCCATAGCGCTGTTCAGATTTGCTGTTGCCTTCTGCGCGTCGATAATGTCGCCGTTTACCTCTCTATACTTGTCCGCCGCTTCTGAATAAAGCCCGTTCAACGTGGACGTTATAAGGGCTTGCCGCTCCTGCTCCGATGTGCAAGCGTCAAGGCTGGCTTGAAAATCATCTTCGGAAACGCCCGCCCAATTCAGCGCGTCGGCAAGATTGCCCGTGATTGATCCCGTCTTTGCCGTTTCGTTCGCGGCTTCGGTCAAGCCTTCAATCGGCAAGCTGTCGCCGAATGTCGCGTAAACGCCCGTGCAAATGTTTGTCCAGTCCGAAAGCTCTTTTTCGTTCGTAGTCAGCTTCGCAAGGTGCGCGGCGGCTTCCGTTGCCTGTCCGTCGTCGCCAAGAACGCCGTACAACTCCGTATAGGTGTTTTTCGCGTCCTCTGCCGAATGTCCCGCCGTCGTGAAGCTGGTTTCAAGTTTACCCATGTTTTCGCGGGCTTCGCGTGTTTCTTCGGCAAGCCCAAAGAATGCCGCACCCGCCGCCGCAATCGCCGCACCCATAGCCGCGCAAGTAAGGGGGTGCCGGTGATTATCACAGCTGATTATAATTGCTCAGATGGTGAACCGCCATTCATGGTGCTTCGCCAAAATGGCATGAAAAGTGTTCGTGATATAGCGCCTGTTAAATATGGTCCTAATTATTCTTGGCATGATTTCGGTCGTCTTCCTTTCGGTGAATGCCCATTGCTTGATCATGTGTTTGTGAATAAGAACGTAAAAGCTACCCGTTATCGTGTGATAGATGATAAACCGGAGAAGGTCTATCTTTCAGACCATTTTCCAGTACTGGTTGATTTAAACTATAAATAATAGCATCTACAAGAATGAAAGAAGCACTCTTTTCTGATATTGTTATTTTTCTTCAAGATGTAAATTGAGGACAATCGATGAAAACTGGGTACTTGTTACGTAACAAAGTAATTAAAGTATAATAAAACATATAATATATAATAAGGTAATGAAAATCAATAAAACACTAATATCGCTCTTCATGTTGACATTGTCATGGACTTCATGTGGAGCATCTGGGGAGAATATTCCAGCAGCAACACTTCCGCCTTCAGAAAAGCAAGATAGACCAACATCCTTTGCTAATGATAATGAAATGTTGGACTATATACAGAAAGTACACCTTAATTATATGTGGGATGGTGCGGAAAGTAATTCAGGACTGGCGCCAGAACGTATTCATCTGGATGGCATTTATCCGCAGAATGATAAAGATGTGGTTACAACCGGTGGAAGTGGATTTGGAATTGCAGGTTTACTGGTTGGTATCGATCGTGGTTTTATTGACCGTCAGGAAGGGGTAAAGAGATTTAGGAAGATAGTGAACTTCTTAGAGAATGCTGATCGTTTTCATGGTGTTTGGCCACATTGGATCAATGGTAAGACAGGCAGAATTGTTCCCTTCGGTCGAAAAGATGATGGTGGAGATTTAGTAGAAAGTTCGTTTCTTATGACTAGTTTGCTCTGTGCCCGACAGTATTTCAAAGATGGAAATGCCGAAGAGAAGCAAGTTGCTGCTAGCATTGACAAGTTATGGAAGGAAATGGAATTCGACTGGTATCGTCGTGGGGGGCAGGATGTACTTTATTGGCATTGGTCGCCTAACTATGGATGGGAAATGAACTTTCCTTTGGAGGGCTATAACGAGTGTTTGATTACTTACATTCTTGGAGCGGCTTCACCTACTCATTCTATTTCAGCAGACTGCTATCATAAAGGATGGGCGCGTAGTGGCGGAATCAAGAGTACAGCTAAGCCTTTTGGTTATGCATTGGAGTTGAAACATAATGGAGCAGAACAAATGGGCGGTCCGCTTTTCTGGGCTCAATATTCATATATCGGGCTCGATCCTAGAAATTTGTCGGATCAGTATGCCAACTATTGGAATGTAGTACAGAACCATGCTCTGAGCGATTACGAATACTGCGTTCGTAATCCTAAAGGCTATAAAGGTTATGGAAAAAAATGCTGGGGTTTGACTGCTAGCTATTCGGTTGATGGCTATTCGGCTCATGCACCAAATAATGATTTAGGTGTGATAACGCCAACAGCGGCTCTATCTTCTTTCCCATATACACCGGAACAGTCAATGAATGCCCTTAAATATTTCTATGCCAAGGGGGCTTGGATTTGGGGCAAGTATGGATTCTATGATGCCTTCTCTGAAACAAAAAAATGGACAGTGCCTCGTTATTTGGCAATAGATCAACTGACGATAGCTCCGATGATAGAAAATTATCGCTCAGGACTTTTGTGGAAACTCTTCATGAGTTGCCCTGAGGTACAAGAAGGATTAAAGAAACTAGGTTTTACATATAAATAAAAAACAAAATTATGAAAGCAAAAAACTGGATACTTTCTTTCGTAACGCTTGCCATGGGATTAAGTCCGGCTATGGCACAGCAAACCGGAGAATATGCAAAAATGAATAAGTTCATCGATAATTTGATGAGTAAGATGACCTTACAGGAGAAGTTGGGACAGCTTAATCTTCCCGTAACAGGTGAAATAGTAACAGGACAGGCTAAAAGTAGTGATGTTGCAGGAAAAATCAAACGAGGAGAAGTTGGTGGACTCTTCAACTTGAAAGGTGTGAAGAACATTAAGGAAGTTCAAAAAATTGCAGTAGAACAAAGTCGCTTGAAAATACCACTTCTCTTTGGAATGGACGTAATTCACGGCTACGAAACCGTGTTCCCGATACCTTTCTCGTTGTCTTGTTCATGGGATATGGAGGCTATCAAACTGTCTGCTCAAATTGCAGCTCAAGAGGCTTCGGCTGATGGCATCAACTGGACTTTCAGTCCTATGCTTGATATTTGCAGAGATCCTCGTTGGGGTAGAATGTCTGAAGGCAATGGAGAAGACCCTTATTTGGGTTCTTGCATAGCCAAGGCTATGGTAGAAGGTTACCAAGGTAATGATTTGTCTGCACCAAATACAGTCATGGCTTGTGTCAAGCATTTTGCTCTTTATGGTGGGGCTGAGGCTGGAAGAGATTACAATACGGTAGACATGAGTAGATGGCGTATGTTTAACTATTATATGCCTCCTTATAAGGCTGCTGTTGATGCTGGTGCATTAAGTGTGATGACTTCTTTTAATGTGGTAGAAGGTATACCTGCGTCTGGTAACAAATGGCTTTTGACTGATGTGCTCAGAAATATGTGGGGATTCAAGGGAATGGTTGTAACAGATTATACGGCTATCGAAGAAATGATTGCACATGGAATGGGCAATTTGCAGCAGGTTTCTGCTATGGCGTTGAATGCGGGTACCGATATGGATATGGTTTCCGATGGCTTTGTTGGTACTATAGAAAAATCAATAAAAGAAGGAAAAGTTTCTGAGGTGACGGTTAATACGGCTTGTCGTCGTATATTGGAAGCTAAATATAAGCTAGGTCTGTTTGATGATCCTTATAGATATTGTAGCGAAAAAAGGGCAAAAAAGGAAATCTTTACACCAGAGCACAAGGCTATCGCTCGTAAGATTGCTGCAGAAACCTTTGTTCTGTTGAAGAACGAGGGTAATCTTTTGCCTTTGCAGAAAAAGGGTAAAATTGCTTTGGTTGGTCCTTTGGCAGATACTCGTAGTAATATGTCGGGAACATGGAGCGTTGCTGCCCGATTGAATGATAATAAAACTGTGCTTCAGGCTTTTAAGGAGGCTGTAGGAAATAAAGCAGAAGTACTTTATGCTAAAGGCTCTAATCTGTTGTATGATGCAAAGAGAGAGGCTGATGCTACTATGTTTGGAAGAGAAATGCGTGATCAGCGATCTGCAGAAGAGATGTTGAAGGAGGCAATTGCTGTAGCTAAACAGGCTGATGTTATTGTTGCTGCTGTGGGCGAGTCTTCAGAAATGAGTGGTGAATGTAGTAGTAGAACTAATTTGGAAATGCCTGATGCTCAGAAGAATTTGTTGGCTGCTCTTAAAAAAATGGGCAAGCCTATTGTGCTTGTTAATTTCTCAGGAAGAACTACTGTGATGACTTGGGAAAAGGAGAACTTTCCTGCTATCTTGAATGTCTGGTTTGGTGGATGTGAATCGGCTGATGCTATTTGTGATGTCTTGTTTGGTGATAAGGTTCCAAGTGGTAAACTGACAGCCACTATGCCAAAGAGTGTAGGGCAAATTCCTCTCTTCTACAATCATTTGAATACAGGTAGACCGCTTGAGGATGGAAAATGGTTTATGAAGTTCCGCAGCAACTATTTGGATATAGATAATGAACCGTTATATCCATTCGGTTATGGACTTTCATATACCACATTCCGCTACGGAAAGCCATCTCTTTCTAGTACAATTCTTTCTGAGAATGGTAAGATTCTGATTTCTGTAGATGTCACAAATACTGGTAATTATGATGCAGATGAGATAGTTCAACTTTATATCCGCGATTTGGTAGGAAGTGTGTCTAGACCAGTGAAGGAATTGAAGGGTTTTGAAAGAATCTGTTTGAAGAAAGGCGAGACAAAAACAGTTACCTTTACTCTTACCCCTGATGATTTGAAATTCTATAATCAGGAATTGGAATATAAGTATGAACCTGGAGAATTCGAGGTAATGGTTGGTCCAAACAGTAAAAATGTACAGACTCTGAAGTTTGAATTAAAATAATGTTAGTTATGAATAAGAGAATCTTCTTATTGTTTATAGTTACGGCATTTGTCCTCATGGGGGCAAATGCTGCTAAGGTCGTTAAAATATTAGCTATCGGAAATAGCTTTTCGGAGGATGCGATTGAGCAAAATTTGCACGAATTAGCTGATGCTGATGGGGTGAAAACCATTATTGCTAATCTCTATATTCCGGGATGCTCTCTGGAACATCATATGAAGTGTGTCAATGAGGATTTAAAATCTTATCGCTATCGCAAAATAGGGGTAGATGGTAAAATGCAGCAAATAGATAAAGAGCAGGTGTCAAAGGCGTTGGCAGATGAGGAATGGGATTATGTAAGTGTACAGCAAGCTAGTCATTTCTCTGGTGTTTACGATACTTATCAGCCATATTTGAAAGAGTTGATTGCCTATGTCAAGACGCATACTTCACCAAAAACAAAGATTGTGTTTCATCAGACATGGGCGTATTCTAATGATTCTAAGCATGATGGCTTTGTAAAGTATGGTAATAATCAGCTGATAATGTATAATTGCATCTTAGATGCTACCCGCAAAGTTATTCATGATTGCCATCCTGATATTCTTGTTCCTGCAGGTACGGCCATTCAGAATGCGCGTACATCTTATATTGGCGACAGAATGAATAGAGATGGGTATCACCTCAATTTGACTTATGGTAGATATACTGCTGCATGCACTTGGTATCAGGCTATTTTTAAAAAGTCGGTTGTGGGAAATAAATATTTGCCTATGGGAATGACAGAAGCCGAACGTACTGTAGCACAGAAGTCTGCTAGAGCTGCTGTTAAACATCCTTTTGTGATTACAAAGATATAAAGCAACTCTTATCTCTTCCCAAATATTCTCTTATATATAAAAGAGGTGTAAATCTCAGCTTCAAATTCTCCAAGCAGAGATTTTTTGCAAAGTCAACGTGGCAAATATCAGATGAAATCTTCCATTTTTAACTTCTTTAACCTAAAAAGAATTTAAAATACATTTTTTATGCATGAGAATCTTTGCCATAAAACATATTTTTCGTAACTTTGCGGCGATTTAGGAAACGAACAAATATTTCACAACTTAAATACATTTAAAGTAAAATGGCAAAGTTAGATTTGACAAAGTATGGTATTACTGGTGCTACAGTAATCGCTCACAATCCTTCTTACGAGAAGTTGTTCGAGGAGGAGACAAAGGCTGGTCTCGAAGGTTATGAGAAGGGTCAGCAGACAGAACTAGGTGCAGTTAACGTTATGACTGGTATCTACACAGGTCGTTCACCTAAGGATAAGTACATCGTAATGGATGAGAACTCAAAGGACACTGTATGGTGGACTACTGATGAATATAAGAATGATAACCACCCAATGTCTGAGGAGGTTTGGGGTACAGTGAAGGACCTCGCTGTTAAGGAGCTCTGCAACAAGAACCTCTATGTTGTAGATGGTTTCTGCGGTGCTAACAAGGATACTCGTATGGCTGTTCGTTTCATCGTTGAGGTTGCTTGGCAGGCTCACTTCGTAACTAACATGTTCATCCG
>OLOW01001669.1_pt1 | contig 15434 bp, 13 predicted proteins | sample 1672801 | NCBI WGS metagenome assembly OLOW01 (sample SAMEA3136725, study PRJEB25190) | human gut metagenome | biome: human gut; feature: human-associated habitat; material: faeces | place: Austria | collected 2013 | reverse complement strand
TCCCGGTTTACATATTTATAGTTCATGCATTCATGCTCTACAAACTGCTGATTGATCATCGTATATGCGCCCTGTACATCGGCATATGCTTTTTCAATATGCACGACATAAGTGTCTTCGCATATCGGCTCTCCGATCGTAAATGCAACAACTTTACCATCGATCCTTAAGACTCCTCCCGTCAGATGAAGTTCTTCAAACAGTCTCAGGGAATTCAGTGCTACGCACATCTCTCCCCTTTTTTCATCATCATCTTCACAGTCATTCTCTGTCCGCCACTTAAGTGCCATCTGGAAACATTCTTCCAGATTATCTTTTGTCATACTTTCATAAGACCAGCGGTCTTCGAACAGGCTTTTGAATTTGTTGATATGATTCCGCTTTCCGTGAAGTTTCTTTCCCGAAAGTGTTGCCAGTTTCTCAGATTCATAGACGTAATCTGCAGAATCTCTGTCGTATTCAATCTGGAATCTTCCCGGATACCACTCCTCTAACTGGGCAAAATATTCCGGTGTCACATTGTACATCAGGAATGGCCTGCCCTTCGCTTTGGAATATTCCATCATCTCTTCCAGGGCATTCTTCACATCTTCCGGTGCTCCGGCCGGGTAGGCAAAGGATACGTGATTCTCATCCTCACTTTTGAATACCAGTGCATTCTTGATGATCGCCCATTTTACCGGATACTGTCTGGACCAGAGATATACATTCGCAAATGTTCTCTCGCAGCTTCTGCTTGGAGCCTGTGCGAAATAATAGTCAATCAGTTCTTTGTCTTCCAGTTCCGGTCGTTTGAATTCCGGTATCATCCTTGTACTACTCCTCCATCTTTGCAAGCTTCGCTGTCTGATCCGCTGCAATCAAGCTGTCGATCACTTCATCCAGATCACCATTTAAAATCGTATCCAATTTATGAAGTGTCAGTTTGATTCTGTGATCTGTTACTCTTCCCTGTGGGAAGTTATATGTTCTGATCTTTTCAGAACGGTCTCCTGTACCGATCTGGCTTCTTCTCTCTGCTGCCTCAGAAGCCTGTTTCTTCTCAAGCTCCAGGTCATACAGTTTGGAACGAAGCAGTCGGAATGCCTTCTCTTTATTCTGCAGCTGTGATTTCTCTGTCTGACTGTAAATCACGATTCCTGTCGGATAATGAGTCAGTCGTACCGCAGAGTCCGTTGTATTGACACACTGTCCACCGTTTCCTGATGCACGCATTACATCGATACGGATATCCTTCTCATCAATTACAACATCAACTTCTTCTGCCTCAGGCATTACGGCTACAGTAATTGTTGAAGTATGAATTCTTCCGCCACTTTCTGTCTCCGGCACACGCTGTACACGATGTACTCCACTTTCGTACTTCATACGGGAATATGCTCCCTGTCCTGTGATCATGAATACACATTCTTTGAATCCGCCGATTCCATTCTCATTCAGAGAGATCATCTCTGTCTTCCATCTGCGGCTGTCTGCATAATGCACATACATACGATAAACTTCTGCCGCAAAAAGTGCAGCCTCATCTCCACCTGCACCGGCACGGATCTCAACGATAACATTCTTATCATCATTCGGATCCTTCGGAAGAAGAAGAATCTTAAGTTCCTGCTCCAATTCTTCAATTCTGGCTTTAGATTCATTCAACTCTTCTTTTGCAAGTTCACGCATCTCTTCATCTGATTCTTCTTCCAGAATCATCAGACTCTCTTCTACATTCTGCTTACAGTTCTTATATTCCTGATAAGCTTCAACGATTGGTGCAAGATCACTCTGCTCTTTCATCAGCTTACGGAAACGCTCCGGATCATTCGCCACATCCGGCTCCTGAAGTTCACCCATTACTTCCTGGTAACGAATTACCAAATCCTCTAATCTGTCAAACATAGTTCTATATCCTCTTCTATTTTTTATCTTCTTTATCTTTTTAATAGTACACGCCACAGACGATGCGGTCAAGTCCTGCCAGGTCCTTTTTTACGAACACCTTGTCATATCCCGCTTTTTTCATAAGATCAGAAACTTCTTTGCCCTGGTCATATCCAATCTCGAAAGCAAGTATTCCTCCTGTTTTCAGGAATTGTTTTGCATCAGTAACAATCTTCCGGTAGAAATACAATCCGTCTTCTTTCCCATCCAATGCACTGAATGGATCGTGAAGTTTCACTTCATCTTGAAGCTTCTCAATTTCTGCTGTTCTGATGTAAGGTGGGTTTGATAAGATCATATCATAAGTTTCACTGACATTTTCAAAAAGATCACTCAAAATCCAGTTCACTTTTCCATTCTCATCCTTTTTCGTGCTTCTCAAATGTTTTTCATTTTTCTGCGCTACCATAAGAACCTGCTCCGAAAAGTCAACACCTGTTCCTTCTATAAAGATACCCTTTTGTTCTGCATAATGCATTACGCTCAGAAGAATACATCCTGACCCGGTACACATATCCAACAGTTGCAAACAATCTTTTGATCTGAATGTCTCTTGTTTCATCATCTCCAGTGCCTCTTCCACAAGCACCTCTGTATCTTGTCTTGGAATCAGCACATGTTCATTCACCAGAAATTCAAGTCCCATAAATTCCTGACTTCCTGTAATATGCTGCAATGGAATATGATTTCTTCTTTTTTCAAGATATTCTTTATACTTTTTCCATGCTTCCGGATCCATGCTCTGATCCGGATCCATATAATAGCGAGCTTTCGTAATCCCTGTCACAAATTCCAACAGATACCACGCATCCAGATCTGCCTCTGTAATTCCTGCTTGCGCAAGAATTTCTTTTCCTTCTTTATATGCTTTTTTCAAACTTATTGAATCGCTGCAATCTGTTTTATACACTGTCCTCTTGTCTGATTCTGCTCTCATTGCTTCAGGTTCTCCTCCTGCCATGTCTTCCAGTCAAACACTGCTTCCACTGCTTTGATCCCAACCTCGATCATACTGTCATCCGGTTCCTTTGTTGTCAGATTCTGAACCCAGAGTCCCGGTTTACTAAGTACATTGATTACCGGATGATCACTGTTTCCTGCCAGACGAATCAATTCATAAGAGATTCCTGCAATCAACGGAAGCAGGGCGATCCGAAGAAGTACTCTCACAACCTGGGACTTTGCCGTAATAAAAAAGCAAACAATAATACTTACGATCATGACAAAGAAAAGAAAGCTTGTTCCACATCTCTTATGTTGTTTGGAACTCTTCCGTACATTTTCTACATTTAATTCCAATCCATGTTCGATGCAATTAATACACTTATGCTCTGCCCCGTGATACATAAATGTTCTCTTAATATCCTTTGTTCTGGAAATCAGAACAATATAGATCAGGAAAACAGCAACGCGGATCACACCTTCTAAAACAGTCATTACAAGATGTGAAGAGGTATGTTTTTCTATAATACTACTCAGATAATACGGAAGAACCATAAAAATACCAACCGCAATTAAGACAGAAACCACAACTGTCAGGTTCATGATCAGTTTTTCCTTCTTCTCCTGCTTTCTTGCCTCATCTTCTGTAAGAATCTCTTCTTCCTCGTCTTCAAAAAAACTTGCAGAATAAGTCAATGTCTTCATTCCCAGCACAAGAGAATCCACAAAATTAAAAATCCCCCGAATGAAAGGAATCTTTTGCGGTGCCTTCCATGGGAGAACTCCTTTGTATTCCTGAATATCAACTTCAATCTCTCCATCTGGTTTCCGGACGGCAACGGAATATGTTTCCCGATTCTTCATCATAATGCCTTCCAGCACTGCCTGGCCGCCTATATTCGATGATTTCATATATTTCTCCTAAACACAAAGAGGACTGAGATTTCCACCTCAGCCCTCATCACTTCGTATTTCTTATTTAATACCGTATTTCTTGTTGAACTTATCAACACGGCCACGAGCCTGTGTTGCTTTCTGCTGACCTGTGTAGAATGGATGACACTTGGAGCAGATTTCTACGTGGATGTTCTCCTTTGTAGATCCTGTAACAAATGTGTTTCCACAGTTGCATGTTACAGTTGCCTGATAATAATTAGGATGGATACCTTCGCGCATGATTTTCACCTCTCTATTTTTAAATTACTTATTATTTTCTCTAAACAGCTTTCTAATTGTATCACACATTTTTTAATAATGCAACACCTTTTTAGATAAATTTCTGACGGATGATCTGCTGAACAAGCTCTTCGTTTGTTTTTGTACGGGAAAACATATTCAAAAGATTGTCCACTGCCTCTTCTGATTTCATGCCGTTCATTGCTTTTCTCATAATATAAACTGCATCCTGTTCTTCCTTTGTGAGAAGAAGATCTTCTCTTCTTGTTCCTGATTTTGGAATATCAATTGCCGGGAACACTCTTTTCTCCTGAAGCTTCCTGTCAAGCATCAGTTCCATGTTACCTGTCCCCTTAAATTCTTCATAAACAACATCATCCATCTTGCTTCCTGTATCAACCAGTGCTGTTGCAAGAATCGTAAGGCTTCCTCCTTCTCTCATATTTCTTGCTGCTCCGAAGAAACGCTTTGGACTGTAAAGTGCTGCCGGATCAAGACCACCGGAAAGTGTTCTTCCTGATGGCGGAACGATCAGGTTATATGCTCTTGAAAGTCTTGTGATGCTGTCAAGGAGGATCATAACGTCTTTTCCATGCTCTACCAGACGTTTTGCTCTTGAGATAACCATTTCTGATACTCGTTTGTGATGCTCCGGAAGTTCATCAAATGTAGAATGAATCACCTCTACATTCGGGCCTTCAATTGCCTCACGAATATCAGTTACCTCTTCCGGACGTTCATCGATCAACAGAATCAGAAGATGCATATTCGGTTCTGTCTTCTGTACAGATAGTGCAACTTCTTTTAATAATGTAGTTTTTCCTGCTTTCGGTGGAGATACGATCATACCTCTCTGTCCCTTTCCAATAGGGGAAACAAGATCAACAATACGCATTGCTGTTGTACAGCCCGGATTCTCCAGACGGATTCTCTGATTCGGGAAAATCGGAGTCAGGTCTTCAAAGTTTTTTCTCTTCATTGCCTCTGCCGGGCGCAGTCCATTGATCGTAGACACATAAAGAAGTGCACTGAACTTTTCTCCCTGCGTCTTAACTCTTGTATTTCCTGTCAGGATATCGCCTGTTTTAAGTCCGAATCTGCGAATCTGGGAAGGAGCAACATAGACATCTCCATCTCCCGGAAGATAATTGTCAGAACGAATGAAACCATATCCATCCTGAAGTACTTCAAGGATTCCGTTTGCTGTAAAACCACTGTCCAGCTGTTCAATATCTGTCTCTTCTTTTTTCTCTTCTTTCACTTCTTCTCTCGCTTCTTCTGCTGCTTCTTTCTGCTCTTCCTGCTCATCCAGCTCAAGCATTGCATCGATCAGATCGCCTTTCTTTAATGTCGAAACACCTCTCATCTTTCTTGCTTTTGCAAGTTCTTTCAATGTTGCCAGTGGCAATGATTCATATTTTTCTCGTGTCATATTCTTTTCCTTTCTTTTCAGGTATATCTGTTCTGTCAATCCACTTCACATGTGCCCTTTTCACATACTGGATTATTCATTCATACTTCGGGAATACAAGTCTGATTCGACTTTAATGGAAATTTGCTTTAAATATGGTGTTATTATACAGTATATTTTTCTAAAAAGAAAGAACTTTTTGAACTTTTCTCTGTTTTCCTGTACTTGCGTGTTTCCTTTTTCAGTGGTATCATTAATTCAATCAAATCAGAGAGGTATAAAATCATGACAAACAATGAAAAAGCTTTAAAAATGCATGAAGAATGGAATGGTAAGATAGAGACAACTGCCAAAGCGCATGTCAACTCAAGAGAAGATCTTGCCATCGCTTATACTCCGGGTGTTGCTGAACCTTGTAAGGTGATCGCACAGAATCCTGAAGCTGCATATAAATACACTATGAAAGCCAATACAGTTGCTGTTGTATCTGACGGAAGTGCTGTTCTTGGTCTTGGGAACATCGGTGCACTTGCTGCTATGCCGGTTATGGAGGGAAAAGCGGTTCTGTTTAAGGAATTCGGTGGTGTCAACGCAGTTCCGATCTGTCTGGATACACAGGACACAGAAGAGATCATTAAATCTGTAGTCAACATCGCACCGGCTTTCGGTGGAATCAATCTAGAAGATATTTCAGCTCCACGCTGTTTCGAAATTGAAACACGCCTGAAAGAACTTCTGAACATTCCGGTTTTCCATGATGACCAGCACGGAACGGCTATCGTTGTCCTCGCCGGAATCATCAATGCCCTGAAAGTAACAGGAAAGAAGAAAGAAGATTGCCGTGTTGTAGTGAATGGAGCCGGATCTGCCGGAGTTGCTATCACAAAGCTGCTTCTCACTTATGGTTTCCCTCATATTACAATGTGTGACATCAATGGAATCATTTCCAAGAGCTCACCGAACCTGAACTGGATGCAGCAGCAGATGACTGAAGTTACAAATCTGGAAGAACGCACCGGAACACTTGCCGATGCATTAAAAGGTGCTGATATTTTCGTTGGTGTTTCTGCTCCGAATATTGTTTCTAAAGAGATGGTTGCTTCCATGAATAAGGATGCGATTCTGTTCGCCATGGCAAACCCTGTACCGGAGATCATGCCTGACCTTGCAAAAGAAGCAGGTGCCAAAGTTGTCGGAACAGGACGTTCTGACTTCCCGAACCAGGTAAACAATGTTGTTGCGTTCCCTGGTATTTTCAAAGGTGCATTAGAAGGACGTGCCACACAGATTACAGAAGAAATGAAACTTGCTGCTGCCAATGCAATCGCAGGTCTTGTTTCAGAAGAAGAATTGAATGAAAACAACATTCTTCCGGAAGCCTTTGATCCTCGTGTAGCAGACACAGTAAGCAAAGCAATTAAGGATTTAATCTAATATGTGGGGAGAGAAGCGCTACCACTCTCTTGACTATGCATTAAAATCCCAGTTTGGAGAGAAAGTATATCGCATTGCATTGAACGGCGGTATGACTTGTCCGAACCGTGATGGTAAGATCGGATATGGTGGCTGTATCTTCTGCAGTGGTATGGGTTCGGGAGATTTTGCCGGTTCTGCCTGCAAAACAATTACAGAACAGCTCGCAGAAGGGAAAGCCATTCTTGCCAGAAAGCGTCCGGTGCATGCTTATATCGCATATTTCCAGGCTTTTACGAGTACCTATGCCCCCATAGAATACTTGCGGAAAGTTTTTACAGAAGCAATCGAAGACCCTGATGTAAAAGTACTTGCAATCGCAACCCGCCCTGACTGTTTAGATTCTGATGTTCTGGAACTTTTAGATGAATTGAATCAGATCAAGCCTGTCTGGGTTGAACTTGGTCTTCAAACCATTCACCCAGAATCTGCCAGATACATTCGCAGAGGTTATCCTTTAGAGGTATTTGATACTGCTGTACATGAACTGAAGCGCCGGAATCTGACTGTTATCGTACATGTCATTTTATTCCTGCCCGGAGAGACTCACGAAATGATGCTTGAGACAATCGAATATTTGAATCATTCAGATATTGACGGAATCAAGTTGCAGCTTCTCCACATTTTGGAAGGAACTGATCTTGCAGTTGAATATCAGAAATATCTTTCAGATCCTGCCTATACCGGTCCTGCTTTCCATATCCCGGATGCGGACGAATACATCGGTCTGCTCACTGAATGTATCCAACATTTGCGTCCGGAAATTGTCATTCACCGACTGACCGGTGACGGACCGAAGGATCTCTTGATTGCACCTCTGTGGACAGGCGCAAAACGAACTGTTTTAAATCAGATCCACAAATATATGAAAGATCATGACTTGTACCAGGGAAAGGAGTATTATGGCTGAAACATTTACATTATATAAATTGATCGTGTTGTACATGTTGGATAGAGTCGATTTTCCGCTTACAACTTCCCAAATATCAGAATTTATTCTGGATAAAGGGTATACAACTTATTTCCGTCTTCAGTCTGCGCTTGCAGAATTAACGGATTCCGGACTTCTGAAAATTGAGCTGACACATAATCGTACACTTTATAATCTCACAGAAGAAGGGGCTGCTACGATCAACTATTTCAGAAATAAAATTTCTCCTGAGATTCGTCAGGAAATTGATAATTTTATCAATGAGAAAAAATATGATCTGAAAGAAGAGGTTTCTGTTAAATCAGATTACTATCTGAATACAAACCATGAATATGAAGTAAAATGCCAGATTTTAGAAAATGGCTCCCACCTCATCGATATGACACTCACTGTGCCAACTCAGACTGAGGCAGAAGCCATTGTAAATAACTGGAATCGAAAGAATCAGGAGATTTACGCTTTACTGCTCTCGCAGCTTCTGTAAACGCTCCTTGATCTGTTTCTCATAACCAAGATCGCCGGGTTCATAGAACCTGGCGTCTTTTATTTCATCCGGAAGATACTGCTGATCCACATAATGATTCGGATAATCATGTGCGTACTTATATCCTATTCCGTGTCCTAACTTCTGTGCACCTTTATAATGTGCATCCTGAAGGTGTGTCGGAACAGTTGTTTTATTGTTCCGTACTGCATCGTTCGCTGCAAATATTGCATTAACGGCAGAATTACTCTTTGGCGCAGATGCCACATAAGTCACCGCCTGTGAAAGAATGATCTGAGATTCCGGCATTCCGATCCTCTCAACTGCCTGTGCAGCCGCAACCGCAACAGTAAGTGCCATCGGATCCGCATTTCCAACATCTTCCGATGCACAGATCATAATTCTTCTCGCTATAAACTTCACATCTTCTCCTGCATACAACATCTTTGCAAGATAAAAGACCGCTGCATCCGGATCTGAGCCGCGCATGCTCTTAATAAATGCAGAGATAATATCGTAATGGTTATCTCCTTTTTTGTCATAATTCACCACTCGTTTCTGAATGCATTCTGACGCGACATCTAAAGTAATATGAATTTGTCCATCTTCGCTTCTGTCCGTTGTCAATACACCCAGTTCAATCGCATTCAGTGCATTTCTTGCATCTCCACCTGACACATCCGCCAAAAATTCAAGTGCATCATCTTCTATCACTGCATGAAAGCTTCCAAGACCTTTCTCAGTATCATTCACTGCACGGAGAAGCAGTTCCTTAATATCCGTCTTCTCCAGTGGACGCAATTCAAAGATACTTGATCTCGAAATCAAAGCTCCATTTACCTCAAAATAAGGATTCTCCGTTGTTGCGCCAATCAGGATCAACGTTCCATCTTCCACAAATGGAAGCAGATAATCCTGCTGCCCTTTATTAAAGCGATGAATCTCATCAATAAAAAGAATCGTCTTCTTTCCATACATTCCCTGCAGATCTTTTGCTTCTTTCACTACTTCTTCCATATCTTTCTTTCCGGCAACTGTCGCATTGATCTGTTTGAACTCTGCACTGGTTGTATGTGCGATCACCTTTGCCAGTGTTGTCTTTCCTGTTCCCGGAGGTCCGTAAAAAATCAAAGAACTCAGCTTATCTGCCTTAATTGCCCGGTAAAGCAATTTATCTTTTCCTATGATATGCTTCTGTCCCACTACTTCATCCAGTGTCACCGGACGCATCCTGGATGCAAGCGGAGATTCCTTCTCTTTATTTGTCTCTCTCATATAATCAAATAAATCCATCTTTCTCTCCTGTTTTCAATCTTATATTCACATTTTTAATCCATAATCAGATGATCCACTGTCACAAACTCATAGCCTTTTCCCTGCAGCAGATCTACAATCCGTATAGCTGCCTGCACAGAAGAAGGATAACAATCATGTAATAAAATAACATCTCCCGGATTTATCTCTTCCACAACTGTTTTTACAACCGCCCCTGTATCTTCGGTCATCCAGTCCAGCGGATCCACCGTCCATCCGATATATATTCTGTTCAGATCTTGTTCGCTGTCCACCGGAAGTTCCCCGTAAGGCGCTCTTACAAACACCGGTTGTTTTCCCGTTATCTTTTCAATCACTGTATCTGTCTGTTCCAGTTCTTTCTTTGCTTCTCCCGTTTCCAGCTTTGACAGATTGCAATGCGTATAAGTATGATTTCCGATCAAATGACCTTCTTCATACATTCTTTTCACAATTTTTTCATTCTCATCTTTTTCTACATTTTCGCCGATTAGGAAAAAGGTTGCCCGCACTTTACGTTCCTTCAATCCATCCAGTAGAATCGGGGTCGAGGATGCATTTGGCCCGTCATCAAATGTAAGCGCAACAACTGGTTTTACCTCATCTGATACATTCTGACTTCGCACTGAATCAGATGAAACGCTCATTGTTTTTCTCCCATCCATCTTTATCAGAAATGGGGACATACCCAAAAACACCAGAAGACAGAAAAACTGTACTACATAACCCCAACTTTTTCCAGACATCATGACAGCTTCCCGCCTTTGACATTCTTACTCTATTCTTATGTCCTGCACCTCGGCATCATTCCTTCTTTTTTCTATGCTTTTCTCTGTATTCCGTCGGACTTGTCTTCTTCACTTTCCGGAATGCCTTCGAAAAATAAAGATTATTCTCAAAACCAACAGAATATGCAATCGCCGAAACCGACAACCCCGTCTCTTTCAACAGACGACAAGCCTGCTGGATTCTGTATTCTGTCAGATATTCTTTTGGTGAACAATTCATATAGGTCTGAAAAGAGCGAAACAGATGACTTCTGCTGATTCCTACATAGTCTGCGATATCTTCCACTGTCACGGGATAAGAATAATTGGTTTCTATGTAATTTTCTGCCTTTTCTACATACAAAAGCTTTGCATCTCTTTCCTGATCTTCCCCTTCATGATAGTGCATAAAGACTGACAGAAGACTGTAAAGTGCTCCGGTCATGGCAACCGCTTCTTCATACCCATTGCCCTTTGCATTATAAATCTGTTCCAATCCATTCCGGATCTGTTCATCCGGCACATTTCCTCTTTTTAAAAAAGGACGTTCTTTCAGAAAACCTGTATTTCGAATGATCGATGCCGCATCCGTCCCCATAAATCCAGCCCAGGCGTATTCCCATGGTTCCTGCTGATCGGCATAATACTTTACTTCCACGCCCGGATATAAAATAAACGTATCTCCGGCTTCTAATTTCCACGTCTTTTCTCCAACTGTATAGTATCCTGTTCCTGACAAAATATGGTGGATACAATAATGATCCCTGACTCCGGGTCCCCACTGATATCCTGCTTCACACCTTTGATATCCCGTGTTATATACAGACAACGAAGTCATCAGAATTTCTCCTGACTTATACGAATGTTTGTAAGTCTCTGCCATCTCCCGACTCCTTTCCCGTATCCTGTGATCTATTATAACACCTCATCTTTTTAATGCAACATTATTACATGCCACAGCACGTATTTTTTATAGACGTTTTCACTCATTAACGATATAATAAATATAAATAAATCTGATCGACTGGATTACTTTTAATGGAGGTAAATAATGATGAAGAAAAAATTGTTTGATATGTTTGCAGAACTTTTTGGTAATTCCGAAGGAGCTCGTTTTTACTTTTCTCCTGGACGCGTGAATCTGATTGGTGAACACACAGATTATAACGGTGGACATGTATTTCCTTGTGCACTGACACTTGGTACTTACGGTGCTGCACGCAAAAGAGAGGATAACAAGATCCATTTTTATTCCATGAATCTGAACTCCTTTGGTGTTGTAGAAGCATCTCTTGATGATCTGACAAATAAAAAAGAATACAACTGGGCAAACTATCCGCTTGGTGTAGTCTGGGCATTCAAAGAAAAAGGACATACAATCACAAGTGGTTTTGATATGGTAATCTGGGGAAATATCCCGAACGGTTCCGGACTTTCCTCTTCTGCTTCCCTTGAAGTTCTCACTGGTGTGATCCTGACAGACCTGTTCGAGATCAAAGATCTTTCCATGACAGATCTTGCACTGATCGGCCAGTATTCTGAGAATAACTTCAATGGATGCAACTGTGGTATCATGGATCAGTTTGCTGTTGCCATGGGTAAAAAAGACCACGCAATTTTCCTTGACACAAGTGATTTAAGCTACGAATATGCACCTTGCATTCTTGATGGTGCCAAGATTGTGATTACAAACAGTAAAGTAAAGCATAGTCTTGTTGATTCTGCTTATAACGACAGAAGAAACGAATGTGCTGCTGCACTGAAAGCACTTCAGAGCGAACTTGACATTCAGGCACTTGGCGATCTTACTCCTGAAGAATTCGAGGCACACAAATCCTTGATCAAAGATGAGATCCAGTTACAGCGTGCAAAACATGCTGTATATGAAAACCAGCGTACAATTGATGCTGTTACAGCGCTGAAAGCCGGAGACATTGAAAGATTCGGAAAATTAATGAATCAGTCCCACATTTCACTGCGTGATGATTATGATGTATCCTGTGAAGAGATTGATATCCTTGTAGACCTTGCATGGAAGATTCCTGGTGTTCTCGGTTCCCGTATCACAGGCGGCGGATTTGGCGGTTGCACAGTCAGCATCGTAAAAGATGAATCTGTAGATACATTTATCGAAACAATCGGAAAAACATATCTTGAAAAAGTAGGACATGAAGCTGAGTTCTACACAGTAGATATCGGAGACGGTGCTTCTCGTCTCTGCTAAGATCAGATGTGAAATAATGTATATTTTGTTATAGGAATGTCATTGGCATTCCTTAATTTAAGGAGGTTCTTGACATATGCTTTATGATGCGATCAAAAAATTAGTACAGTACGGAATCAATACCGGAATCACTCCGGAATCCGAAAGAATTTATACAACGAATCTTCTTCTGGATCTGTTCCACGAAGATAACTATGAAGATGTTGACTGTGATCTGAACAATCTTGTTCTGGAAGACATTCTTGCAGAACTTTTAGATATCGCCGCAGAACGCGGAATCATTGAAAACAGCATCGGCTACCGTGATTTATTTGATACAAAACTGATGAATACTCTGATGCCACGCCCAGCTCAGGTCCAGCAGACTTTCTGGGAAAAATACAAAGTTTCTCCGGAGACAGCTACTGATTATTATTACAAATTAAGCCAGGACAGTGATTATATCCGCAGATACCGCATTGCCAAGGATCGCAAATGGACGGTTGACACAAAATACGGTACTCTTGACATTACAATCAATCTTTCCAAACCAGAGAAAGATCCAAAAGCGATTGCAGCAGCGGGAAAAGCGAAATCCTCTTCCTATCCAAAATGTCAACTTTGCGTAGAAAATGAAGGTTATGCAGGACGCCTCGATCACCCGGCCCGTGAGAACCACAGAATCATCCCGATCACAATTCAGGATAACCCTTGGGGATTCCAGTACTCCCCTTATGTATACTATAACGAACACTGCATCGTATTCAACGGACAGCATATTCCAATGAAGATCGATCGTAATGCATTTGAAAAGCTCTTTGATTTCATCAAGCTTTTCCCACACTACTTCCTGGGATCCAATGCAGACCTTCCGATCGTTGGCGGTTCTATCTTAAGCCACGATCATTTCCAGGGTGGAAATTATACTTTCGCAATGGCGAAAGCTCCGATCATTGAACACTTCACTGTGAAAGGTTACGAAGATGTAACTGCCGGTATCGTAAAATGGCCTCTGTCTGTTATCCGTCTTCAGAGCAAAGAAGTAAAACCTCTGATTGATCTGGCTGAACACATTTTGAATGCATGGAGATCTTATACAGATGAAGATGCTTTCATCTTCGCTGAGACAGACGGTACACCGCACAACACGATCACACCGATTGCAAGAAAGCGTGGAGATCTCTACGAACTCGACCTGACATTGAGAAATAATATCACAACAGAAGAACACCCGCTTGGTGTCTACCATCCACATGCTAAACTGCACCATATTAAGAAAGAAAACATCGGTCTTATCGAAGTAATGGGACTTGCTGTTCTCCCTGCAAGATTAAAAGGAGAGATGGAACTTCTGAAAGATTACATCCTGACAGAAAAAGATATCCGCAGCAATGAACAGATTGCAAAACACGCTGACTGGGTAGATGAATTCCTTCCAAATTACACATCCATCACAGAGGAGAATGTTGAAGAGATCCTTCAGCAGGAAGTCGGAAAAGTATTCTGCGAAGTACTCGAAGATGCTGGAGTTTATAAGTGTGATGAAAAAGGACTGGAGGCATTCCATCGTTTTATAGGGGTGTTGTAATTTGTTGAACTTGGATTCATTATCACTCAAATAAGTACTTTTGATAAAAACAGACGTGAGGGAGTCACTGTATTGCATCGGACACCGGCCCGCTTTACCTCATCCCTTTGACAATCTGTAACGAAAAAGCCAGAGCACTCACCGTGTGTGATTCGTGTTTGGCTTTTTCTAACAGATTCTGCAAAGTGTATTCGGAACGCTCCTGCCTTAAATGTGTCCTCAACAATACAGTGGCTCCCTCACTCGGCTTTTCAAATGAGTAAGTGCTATTCCAAATGAAATGAATCCAGAAAACAAAATACAAACTTAGTACGTGCGTAAAAAGGGGACGATTATCTTAGTCGATAAAACATCCGTTTACGTTTACCTACAGATTCTGTAATTTGTTTTCTGGATTTGTCTGATTGGAATTAAATATCCCGTTTGGAATATGTAAGCAAGGACAGTCCTGCTGTTGCCACGAGCACATGTAAGGCAGGAGCGTTCCGAATACACTTTGTTCAGTATGTTAATAAGAGCCAGAACAGGCACCACACACGGTAACTGTTCTGGCTCTTATGTTACATACTTTCAAAGGGATGAGGTAGAGCGGGCCGGTGCCCATGGTAATAGTAGGACTGTCCTTGCGTATCATTCTAATGAAAGTATTCGATTTAATTGTATGAATCCAAGTTCAACAAATTCCTCTTACTTCTTCTGTGATTCTACTTCCTGCATTTTCATAGCACGAACTTTCAGAGGAAGTCCGAACAGGTTGATGAATCCGTCAGCGTCATGATGATCATACAGATCTCCTGTTGTGAAGCTTGCAAGGGATTCGCTGTACAGTGAGTATGGAGATGTCTCTCCGGCACGGATGATATTTCCTTTATAGAGACGGAACTTAACTTCTCCTGTTACATACTGCTGTGTAACATCAACAAATGCCTGGATTGCTTCACGAAGTGGTGTATACCATTTTCCTTCGTATACGATCTGAGCAAATTTATTTCCAAGATCTTTCTTAACTTCATATGTAGCACGATCGAGAACGAGCTCTTCAAGCTGGCGCAAGAGGCCGTGCAGGCAGCCGTGCAACTTGCGCAAGAAAAAGGTCAGCAAGCCATCGAAACAGGTCACCTGTTAAGAGGCGTGATCGAGAAAGGCGAAAACATCACGAACTTTATTTTTAACAAGTTGGGTGTAAATAGCCGGTGCACCACAATGGATTCATTTATCTGGCTTAACAAGAAACTTA
>OLOW01001659.1_pt1 | contig 15493 bp, 13 predicted proteins | sample 1672801 | NCBI WGS metagenome assembly OLOW01 (sample SAMEA3136725, study PRJEB25190) | human gut metagenome | biome: human gut; feature: human-associated habitat; material: faeces | place: Austria | collected 2013 | reverse complement strand
GATTGGCAGTCCATTATTAAGTTTTTTATTATGTTCCCTTTGTACACCGTTGCAAAGCAAAGGAGAACAAAAGTGGAAAAGAAAATGTCGAAAAATCCGGAAACCGCCAACAACTACTGGGCCAGTAGATACGAAGTCTACCGAGCAAATACCCGTCACTCCAAATGCTTCAAAAACTGGTATGCAAATGTACAAAAGGAAGAGCAGAAGGAAAGGACAAGAAGCTGGCGGTACTATGACGACCCTGATTTGAAGTACACAGCTTATGCCGTAACAGAGGAGTATATCGACTATGTAGAAGATGAATATGGTGAATACGAGCACATCGACTGCTGATTTGCAGGTGATGGTTTACAAAGTCTCAGGAAAAATCTCCTTAAAATATTGGAAAAATTTCTAAAGAGTGAATCAATTTAAGGATTTTTGCCCTGTTTTATTTATTTTGAAAAAAATTTTGAAATTTTGTGAGAAAATTTCTGATTTCTTGTTCTCTTATATATTAGAGGGCTAATTTTAGACCTACTAAATGAAAAGGAGATTTTCAAAATGAAGATGGAAAAGCAAATGCGTAGGATTTTCAAAGGCGAGCAGGGGCAGGAAGCCCTTAAAGGACTGGAACGATACGGGGTGGAGGACCTGAGCAAGTATACGCCGTGGCAGTTGAATTTCTATGTAAAGAGTCCGTTGCCGTGGCCGCAGTGCGAGGAGCTGTTTAAGCAGTATACGAAATACTGCTCTGAGCATCGGTATTTGAGGTTCGATACTTGGTATGCTATTGTGGATGGTAATCCGGTTCGTGATGGCGGCGATGATTTTGATTACTCGGCATACGATGACCCTTCAGAACAGTACATAAATTATTCGTGGGGCGAACCTCTGGATAAAGTCAATTGTGAAGACGAGACGGTGGAGGTTGACTGCTGATATTGTCAATGGATGAAGTGAACAAAGATACTGTGCAAACATTGTGCAATAGGCAAAAACGAAAGGATAGAGCAGACTTTATTTGCAATTTTGCGACAGAAATTATACAATTAGATTATGTATAGTTCAGTGCAGCAGAATCGCTTACGGAATTAGTGGTGATGACATTGCTATGCTCACACTTGAAGATGTGGAGCAGGCATAATTTTACTACAATGTGAAAGTCAAGGGAGTAGTCGAATGTTCTCTGTATCAGCAATGGCAGCACAGGCAAAACAGCCTAATGGCGGCTATCTACCCGTGAGCCTATTCAGAACACTTGAATATGACGATGGGAATACTACTCCATCAATTTCGGCTGAGTATGCGGGCGCGGTAGGTACAGTTGTTGATTATATGACGCGGTTTGCCATGACAGGGGACAAACAGGCTGCGTTCTCCATATCATTGGCAGGTGCCGCAAAAGTAGCTCATGGAGCAGATGCTATCAGACTGCTTGACAAAGTTACGGGTCTCAATGAGCAGTCTCTGTGCGCGGCATTCGAGCTTGTCAAATACGATGTCGCCCTTCGGCAAGGCGCGGCAGCGTTTGTCCCAACAGAAGCAAAAGCTCCGCCCAAAGAAGTGCTATTGGCAACTGCTATTATGATTCAGCGTACTATCGCATTCTTCCATGCCTATGAGATGCCAGATCTGAACGGTTTTACGATGGACGGCGGATATAGCCGACTGGTGAGCAGCGGTGACGGCGATTATGTTACAGAGACAACGCTGCTGGACATGAAATGCACCAGTGGTAATCTGAACAGTCGCTGGGCATTGCAGCTCTTGATGTACTACATCATGGGCTATCAGTCGTACAACAGCAGCTATTTCCGCAAGCTGAAACGCATTGGATTCTTCAATCCGATGAAGAACACGCTCTATTACTACGATATCAAAGAAATTCCCAACGAAATACTGTACAAGGTGAGCCGCGATGTCATCGGCTACAAGATGGATTACAGTACATATTCTTATGAGCTTACTCAAAAAGAAATTCAAAAAGCGTATAATCACTGGTATTCCGTAGAAGTAAATAACTCGGATGCGGTCAGAGATTTGCATTACGCCCCATACTGCGCCGCCCTTAAAAGATTGGGGGCTGGTAGTCACCAGCCCCCAAAGCTCTGTTAATTTGCCGTTCCAAGTGGAAAAGGCGTTGTTCAGATTTTCTACGATCCAGTTTTGATTCAAGGTTTCACCTTCTTTCCGGCATAAGAAATGACCGTCTTGCTGAAAAGCAAAACGGTCAAAGACTGGTTTTATACACCGTATTTCTTATTCAATGATTCCCATACACTATCGTGGTTTTGCCACTGCGTGTCCGTAGAAGCAGCTTGTTTCTTGGCTTTTTCCAATTCTTCGGTCACATAGCACTGATACAAAAGTTCATCGTGCGACGGTTGAACGGTTGCTTGCATTTCAACAGACACCTCTCTTTTTTTGCTTTAATGTACCACAGTACGCCAATACATACAAGTGCCACATGGCTTTTTTCACAGAATCATATCCAAAATATCCTTTGCAAAGTAGATAACTACGCCGCCGAAAAAGGTCATAAAGCCCTGCGCACGCTGCCCGGCATCGTGGCTTTTGAGGGCAAGACCGATCTGTACAATGCCGAAGCCCAGCAGAATGGCACCAATCGCCTTAATGGCGCTGAACACAAAATCACTGAGTGCATTGATGGTTGCCAGCGGGTCGTCCGCATACACAGGCAAAGCCATCACGATTGCTGCGGCGGCAACCGTGGCAACCGTCAGGTAGCTGCGCTTGATTTTGCGCTGGGTTTCCGGTGCGGATACAGGTTTTTTGATTTTCATAACAGAGATTCCTCCCATTCTTGTAATTCATCATATAGATCTTCGGTAATTTCGGGGCAGGTCAGCTCCGCCACATAAGCGAGCGATACGGTGCCGGCTTGCGCCATATAATCCGGGGGCATCGTGTAGCCCTCCGGCGCAGGGATGGGTGTTGCAAACCGATGCAGCAGTCCCCGCGGGCTGCGGTAGTCGGGTGTGTATTTCAGGTTCGGGTGGTCAAAAAGGTTGTATTTCTTGTCCCTCACCGGTGCTTCGCCGCTGATCATTACAAGGCAGTCACTGCGTTTCATGCGGCGCACCTCGTCCGGGGTCATCAACTCGCGCCCCGTGACCTGATAGCTGTCGCTGGACGAACCGTGGCTGCCCTTGCCGATGCTCTGCCCCTTGGTGCGAATGGTCTGCTTGCCCAGCAGCTTGGAAATGTACTCAAAGGTGCTGTAATCGTTGCCGCCAAGGTAAACAAGGCTGTCGCAGTTGCCGATGATCGTTTCCCAGTCGTCCTTGTATTTGCTTTTGATCTGGGAAATATTTTGCAGAATGATATCGCAGCTTATATTGTCCCTCTGCCGTTTGGCAGAACCAGCAGCCCACACCCATGCTGGTGAAGCTGGGTTCCATAATGTTGGCGTAGTGGGCAGGGCTGCCTTGCCAGCCGGTGCAAACGGCACTTGCAGAACCCAGCGGACCGGCGGCGCAGATCTCGCTGCGGGTAGTCATACCGCTGTGGTCAAAGGGACCGCCTGCCACAAAACTCTCGCACCGGGCATCGGCTGCGGCGCTCAAGCCACCGTCCATGGTCAGCGGTGCCAGTCCACCGGCAGCGCGCATAGCGTTGATGTTTTCCTGCACCGCCCAATAAGCGGAATCGGAGCTGTCGATGCTCCACCACTGTTCGGTGCCTGCCGCCAAATCAAAGGGCACAGCACCATAGCTCATACTGACCTGCGCCGGGGCAGGTTCTGCCGTCGGCACTGCCGTGGGTTCCGGCGTAGGGGCAGGAGTCGGCGCGGGGGTGGCAGTGGGTGTCGGCGCGGGTGTTGCGGTCGGCTCCGGCGTGGCTGTAGGTGTCGCTGTCGGCTCGGCAGTTGAAATTGGTGCAGGTGTTTCTTCGGCTTCTGCGCTTTCGGATGTCGCTGCCGACAGCTCCGTCAATTCAGCGGATTCCGGTTCCGGTGCCTGTGCGCAGGCTGTCAATAGGGACAGCATCGCAAGCATTACGATCCATTTTTTCATCTTGATAACTCCTTGCAGGGGGCCATCTCTGACCCGGTTGCTTCTTCTTTCCTTCATCTTAAAACCTTCTACCTTTCTTGTCCACGCTGTCGATTGTCCGAACGACACTGTTGCTCTTCGTCCGGCACGGTATCCAGCACAATATCCTTTTCGTTCAGGTTCAAAAGTGCCTCCAGCTCGGCAAGGCGCTTGCTCTTTTCAGCCAGCTCGTCCGCCTGTGCAAAAGGCTGCGCAAGCTGTTCCTTGGCGTTTTCCAGCTGCTTTTGCAGCTGCACCAATTTGGATTCAAGGTCGGTCACGCTCTGCGGCAGGTTGTGCAGGCAGTTGTCCAAGCGTACCGTATTGCCGACCGCATCCGCGCCCAGCTGCACCGGATTGATGCCGCTGCCCACAAGATACGCCAGATACATTTTGTCCATTGCAAAATAAGCGATCTGCAAATCAAAGCCCTTGTACTGCCCGATGGAAACCGGCTCGGTGCGGTTCATCGCCATACCCAGCAGCCCCAGCAGGGCTTTGCCTGCGTCCTCGCGCTTGGTGTAAACCGTATCCATCAAAGAGATGGCGAAAACATCCTTGCCGTCCGCATCGTGCTTCGTGTTTCGCTGTTGTGTGGCAAAAGACTCGTACCTATGGTTGGTTTCTTCATCGCCAGATTAGGGAAAAATACGTTTTTAGAGCTGTTTTTTATCGCCAGCTTTTTTCTGGCGATAAAGCTGGCGATAAAGGGGCAGTTTCACTACTAAATAAGACCAAAAGATTCGTCACATTACCTAAAGATAAGACTTCTATAAGACACAGTATCTGGTACGATTGCACAAGAAAAATAGAATTTTAAGAGGTTCGGTATTCTCATAACCGCTTGAGTGGGGGTTCGAATCCCTCACGGCCCACCAAAAAAAGATCGCAGCTATGCCGTTTTGTACAAAATGGCATAGCTGCGATTCTTTATTTTTCGTACAATTCACTGCTCAACTGATTGCGTATCGACTCCCGGCGTTTTTTGTATTGCTGCATAAATGCCATGTACTCCGGGGCTACATCAATATAACGGTCGTTGCTTTCTTTTGCGGCTGTGTGCTGATAGCCGAAGTCCCTAAAAACCAAAAGGCTCTTGTTGACATGAACGGTATATTACCGTCAGCGTTGGTACACCGACCACCTAAAGTCATAACCCCCACCAGCCGTCACGCCCCCCGTGCCCGCTTGCGGCAGGACAAACCTCCGCGGGCGCATATAGAATGCGCCCCTACGGATTCCGTTTTCGACCAACAGGAACACCCACAAAAAAACGCAGCCACGCTATTTTGCGGTAAAATAGCGTGGCTGCGTTTTTGGTTTTGGCTTTACGTATGATTCCCGGCACGGAAACCCTGCGTGTTACAGGACCTTGCGCATCTCCTGCACAAGGTCGGCGATCACGATGGGCTTGGACAGGAAACCGTTCATGCCGCATTCCAGGGCGTTGCGGCGGTCCTCGTCAAAGGCGTTCGCCGTCATGGCAAGAATGGGGATGCCCGCCAGGTCGGGGTTTTCCAGCTCGCGGATGCGGCGGGTGGCGGTGTAGCCGTCCATGATCGGCATCTGCACGTCCATCAGCACCAGATCGTACTGCCCCGGCGCGGCGGTGCGGACCTTTTCCACGGCGATGGCACCGTTCTCGGCGGTATCGACCTCAAAGCCGTAGGCGTTCAGAATCTCCACGGCGATCTCGCGGTTCAGCTCGTTATCCTCGGCAAGCAGGATGTGCTTGCCCGCAAAGTCGGTGGGTTCCTTGGGCAATACGCCCGGCTGCTCCTCCGGCTTCTGCCCGATGGCGGTCATCAGGGAGTCGCGCAGGTCCGACAGGAACATCGGCTTGGGGCAGAACGCCGTGACACCGGCGGCCTTTGCCTCGGCCTCAATGTCGGACCAGTCATAGGCGGTCAGGATAATAATAGGCGTATCATCGTTCAAACTGCGAATCTGGCGGGTGACCTCGATGCCGTTTATATCCGGCAGGCGCCAGTCGATGATATAAGCCTTGTAGGTATCGCCCATCTCGATGGACTGCCGTGCGCGCAGCACGGCCTCCTTGCCGGAAAGCGTCCAATTGGCGCGCATACCCACCGCGACCAGCATCTTGGTCGCGCTGTCGCAGGTGTTGAAATCGTCGTCCACCACCAGCGCCTTCAGACCCTCCAGCGCGGGGATCTTTTCCGCCTTGCGGTGCTCTGCCTGTATGCGCAGCGGCACACGGACGATAAATTCAGAGCCCTTGCCCGGCGCGGTCTGCACCTCGATGGTGCCGCCCATCATATCTACGATGTTTTTGCTGATGGCCATACCCAGCCCGGTGCCCTGTATCTTGCTTACCGTGGAGGTGCGCTCGCGCTCAAAGGGTTCAAAGATTTTTTGGGCAAACTCCGGGCTCATGCCGATGCCGTTGTCCTTGACGCGGAACTCATACTGTCCGCAGCCGCTGACCTGGCCGGAAAGCTGGCGCACCCGCAGCGACACCGTGCCGCCCGCGGGGGTGAACTTGATGGCGTTGGACAAAAGGTTCATCAAAATCTGATTCAGCCGGGTCTTGTCGCAATAGACGTCCTCATCGGTAATATCTATCGCGTCCATATACAATTCCAGCTGCTTTGCGTAAAACTGCCCGCTGACGATGGTCTTTATGTCGTGCAGCACGTCGGACAGGTTGACCTCGGTCTCGTCCAGCTGGATCTTTCCGCTTTCGATGCGGCTCATATCCAGAATATCATTGATGAGCGAAAGCAGGTGGCTGCCGGAGGCAAGTATCTTGGTAAGGTAATCCTTCACGCGGTCCCTGTCGTCCAGATGGCTGACCGCCAGCGTGGTAAAGCCGATGATTGCATTCATCGGGGTGCGGATGTCGTGGGACATATTGGAAAGGAAGGTGCTCTTGGCGCGGTTGGCGTTTTCGGCGGCGGCCACGGCATCCGAGAGCGCCTGGTTCGCCTGCCTGTCGGCGGTGCGGTCAGACAAAACCAGAATGTGCTTGGTTTGGCCCTCGACCTCGCTGCCCATGGCAACCACATGGAACCAGCGATGCTCCCCGGTTTTCTGATGGACAAACTCCGTGTCCCATTCGCGCTGGTCGCCGCAGGCAAGCCCTTCCAGATAATTTTTGGTGCGTCCGGGGGAATCCGCCGGGTACAGCAGGGCCAGCGTGCCGATATTCTTGCGCACGCTCTTCATCGTCAGGCCCAGCAGCCGTTCTATGTTCGGGCTGACATAATCCGCCCGGTGCTTTTGGGCATCCAGCAGCAGGAAAACGTCGTCCACGTTCTGGGACAGCTTCTCGAACAGCACATCCCGATACAAAATCGCGGTGTTCTGGCGGCGCAGCTTGGTGCGGCCCCGGTGCATGACCATCAGAAGGACCATTGCCGCAATCGACAGGACAACGAGGGCTACGATCTGCATCGTGCGCTGCCAAAGCTGGTTCATGGCGGCATTGACGGTATCCCGCGGGACAAGGCCCACCAGGATCCAGTTCTGGATGCCGGTGCTTTCGTAGACCATATAGAATCTTGTGCCGTCCAGCGTCACCTCGCGGTTTCCGGTGATGCCCTGCGCAAAATCGTCCGTAAGTTCCTGTATCTGCGCCTCGGTAAGGTCGGAATACTCTTGCAGTATCGCTATAAAGTTATAAATGGATTCCGAGTCTTCTGAGATATTTTCGATCACGACCTGCCCGTCCGGGTAGATGACAAAGGAGCTGGCCGCTCCGCCGAAAGCTGAATCGTCCACGGTCTTCATCACAACATTGTTGTAGTGGCTGATGGCAATGGCATCGTAGGCAAAGCCGCGGTAGATGCCCTTGGTTTCGGGGCAGATGAACACCAGCATCGGGTCCTGCCCGGGCAGGGCCGTGTTCAACACAACGTCCTTCTGGTCGGAAAGCAGCTCGTCCAGATTGCTCTGCAGGCCCAGGTAGCCCGTTTTCCCGCTGGGGGTCATGTAGTTGCCGTCGTAAGAAAGAAAGTAGAATTCGGCAAAGCCAAGCTGCTGCTGCGCTGACTCCAGATACGCCTGCGTGCTGGCATCATCGGGGTCGCTGCTCAGAAAGCCGTTCCACACATGCAGGTAGGAGGTGTTCTTCTTGACGATCATGCTCAGCATATTGTTGGATTTGTGCAGGACTTCTCCCAAATGCTGGGTGCTTTCCGCATAGATGGTTTTTGACACAAACGAAAGGTACTGCGCGCTAAGGCAGACAAGCAGCGCAATCGACAGCAGGCAGGCCGCCGCAGCCTGCCAATTTCGCCGGGGATGCCGCTTCATTTTTATTTTATGCTTAGTTTCTTCCACAGCGCATTACCCCCCCCCGAATGTAATATAGCTTTCCGGCGCGGCCAGCGTCACGCTGCCGCCGGAAAGTGCCTCGCTCCAGGCGTCTTTAACCGTAGCCTCCCCGCGCTCAAACGCGCGGCTTTCGTCCTGCAGCAGCGGCGCCATCTGCTTTTCGGTTGCCAGGCAGGTCACGGTGACGGTGTCGTCATCCTGCAGCGGCTGGCCGCCGCGGGTGATGCCGGTCAGCGTATAGCTGCCGCCGTTCTCCTGCACCTGCACGGCAATGCCGCTGACCACCGGCAGGGAACCGCGGTTGAACGGGGTAAAGCCGCCCTCGCAGCCTTCCACAAAGGCGCGCACGGTGTCCTTCAGCTCGGCGCCCGTCATGGTGCGCCGGTACGACAGAAGCCCGTTGGGCATGATCATGGCGCGCGCCGTTGTCTGGGTATAGTCTGCCTGCAGCACGCTGCCGGTAAAGCTGCTGGCGGGTGCTATCAGCACGTCGGTGCCGTACAGCCCGCGCAGCGTGTTTGCCATGACCGAGAAGGACGCATTGCCGCCGTTTTTGTGGAACACGTTGGAATAGGCGGTTTCGCTGGTCAGCACAATGTCGCTTGTGTCGGGCGTTTCCTCTGTCAGAAGGCGGGCGTTGAACGCACGGTAGGCCTGCCCGGCGTCATATTCGCCCGCGATCATCTTGGAAACCACATCCTGGGAGATGGCAAAGAAATCGTCGGAGGCGATGCGGATGAACATGTGGTTTTCTTCCACCACCGAGCGCACATCCTTCATGGTGTCGGTCAGGTGGTAGCTGACATTCTGGCTGTAGCTCAAAAGATCCTGCCCGTCCGCGAGGATCTGCTCCTGCGCCCCCTCCGACAGCATGACGTGCAGGACCTGCATTGCCTTTTCGCGCCGGGCGGCGTCCTGTTCCAGGTCGCGGTTCAGCGCCACCTGGAAGTAGGGGGTGGTCATCAGCCATTTTTCGCCGTTCTGGTTGAAGAACGGCAAAAAGGTCGCGTCGATGCCCTGCTCCCGGAACATCTGTACGCCGGCGGAGCTGCCAAAGTACATGGCAAGCTCCCCCTTGCCGAACATCCCGGTCACGTCGTCGTAATTCAGCTCTAAGTCCGCCGCCGTAAGACCGGTGTCCTGAATGAACTGCTCCATACGCTCGAAGGCACCCGGCCAGACGGTATCGTCCAGCCCGACACGGGCGGTGCCGGCGGGGTAGCTGTAGGCGGTGCGCCATTTGCGCCCTTCCGTGCTCTTAAGCTCGGTGGCGGAAAGCCCCTGCAGCGTTTCCGCGCAGGTGTAGTCGTACAGATAATCGGCGGTAAAGCCGCGGATTCCCGCTTCGTCAAAGGCTTTGCAGGCAGCGGCAAAGCTGGCGTAATCGGTGGGCAGCGGGATACCGTATTCCTCAAAAAGGCCGCGGTTGACCACAAAGCCGTGGGCGTCGGCGCATACGGGCAGCCAGTTTACACTGCCGTCCTCATTTTTAAAGCTGTTGAGGTAGGTATTGTAGACAGCGCCTGCCTCGTTGGTGGTGGAAAGGTCCATCAGGCTGTCCTTCAGGGGGGCCGCATCGTGCAGGGAAAAGCGGCAGCAGGTTATAATGTCCGGCAGACCGCCGTTTTCCTGCAAGAATTTGTAAAAGTCCAGATCGTTGTTGCCCACGATAAACTCAATGTTTACGTCCGGCAGATGCGCCTGCACGTAGGGGGCGTACTTTTCGTAGAGGCTGTTGGACCACAAATAGACCTGAATGGTGTCGGCGTCCTCCTGTGCCTGCACCGCCTCGGCGCTTTTTCCGGCGCAGCCGGTCAGCAGGAACAGACCCAGCACCGTGGCTGCAAGCAGGGAGGAAATTCTGTGCAGTGGTTTCTTTTTCATCCGGTTTTTCTCCTTGTTCTTATGACGGTCTGCTATATAGGCTGTGACGCAGGAAAAAACGCCTTCAGGGCATGGCGAACCCATGCCTGAAAGCGCTGTCTGACCGTATTAAACAATATCCGCGGGCAGCAGAAAACAGCAGAGCGTCATAGATGCCCTGCTTTGTGCCGCCGGTGTATCGCTGTGTTTTCACCCTCGTCAACTCCTGCCCCCAAAAGGACGCGAAGCTACCGGCGGCAGTAAAACAACAATTTCTTGTTGGCAACTGGCTGACCCGATGGGCCCCTATAGCTTTGCGTCGCCGATTTGCACCGGGTTTGCCTGTGGACTTGTAGAGAAATAGTATACCACATAAGATGGTTTTTGACAAGGCGCAAGCGGAAATAAATCCGCTTGCACGCACAACAGGCAAAAACGCGCCCCTTGGCCGCCTCTGCGCGGGGGCGCCGCCCGCAGGCGGTGGGGGAGAGAACCGTGCGGCGGGCAGGAATATTTCGGGCCCAGACTGGCGAAAACTCTTGTAGGGGCGAGCATTGCTCGCCCGTGCCCGCTTGCCTTACAAGACAACTGTCCCGGAAAATGCGTTGCGGAGGTAAGTTGGCGGGCGACCAATGGTCGCCCCTACACACGCAACAAGGAAAAACGCGCCCTTCTCCGCCCCTACAAAAAACGTAGGGGCGGATTCCATATCCGCCCGTACCCGCTTGCGGCAAGGTAAACTTCGGCGGGCGCATATAGAATGCGCCCCTACGGATTTCGCTTTCGACATCGGCCTTGCCGGTTCTGGGTGATACAACAAAAAAAGAGTCTGTGACATCTTAGATGTCACAGACTCTTGGTGCGCGGTACAGGACTCGAACCTGTGACCTCCTGCACGTCAAGCAGATGCTCTACCAGCTGAGCTAACCGCGCTTATTGCGCCGCCTCTTGGCGACGCATATTATTATAGCAGAACGACTTCCAAATTGCAAGCCCTTTTTGCAAAAAAAATCAAATTTTTTCTGCGTCGCGCAAATCGCCCCGGCAGCGCCAGACCGCCAGCAGGATAAACACAAAGCATACGACCCAGGTCGTCGGCTCACAAAAGCAGACCGCGCGGTAGCCCCGGACCGGCACGAGCCATACGGCAAAGATCACCTTGCCCACAAGCTCCAGCCCGCTGGCCAGCAGCGGCTCTACCGTGTGCCGGATGCCCTGCAGCATATTGCGCAGAATGACCAGCACGGCCATCGGCGGGATGACAGGTGCGCTGATTTTCAGGTACAGCAGCGCGTTGGAGATAATGACCTCGTCCGTGCTGCCCGTGATGCCACGGATGGCGGCCCCGCCCAGCAGGAAGGTGAACGCCATCACAAACACCCACCACACAAAATAGATCGCAAGCGCGGCCTTGACGCTCTGCCAAATGCGGCTGCGGCGGCCCGCACCCAGATTCTGGCTGCTGAACGTCGCCACGCCGATGCCCAGTGCACCGCCCGGGATGAAGTACAGCTCCGCCAGGCGGCGCGCGGCGGTCTGCGCCGTGATGTAGACGCTGCCCAGCGCGTTGATGCTGCTTTGCAGCGCCACGCTGCCCAGATTGTAGATGGCGCTCATCAGCCCCATGCTCAGGCCCGCCCAGAACATACTGGTCACGGCGCGGCGCGTGGCAGCCCGGAGCTGCCGGGGCGTAAAGCGCAGCTCCGGGTAGCCGCGCAGGATGTACACAACGCCCAGCACGGCGCTGATGCCCTGCGCCAGCACCGTGGCAATGGCCGCGCCGCGCACGCCCAGCCCCAGCGGCCCCATGAACGCGGCGTCCAGCCCGACGTTCAGCACGCTGCTGAACAGCAGGAACAGCAGCGGCGTCACGCTGTTGCCGACGGCGCGCAGCAGCGCAGCCTCCATATTATAGAGCATCGTCAGCGGGATGCCCAGCAGAATGACGGTCAGGTAGGCGGACGCGCCGCCCCATGCCTGTGCCGGGACCTGCAAAACGGTCAGCAGCGCGTCGCGGCCCAGCAGGGAGCACCCCGTCAGCACCAGCGACACCGCCGCCGACAGCGTGACCATCCAGCCCACGGCGCGGCGTATCCCGCTTTCATCGCCCGCGCCAAAATAGCGGCTGACCGTCAGCGCCAGGCCGTTGTTCATGCCGAAGGCAAAGTTCATGATAAGCCCGTACAGCGCCGCCGTCGCGCCGATCTCCGCCAGCGCGGCGGAGCCCAGCAGGTGCCCGGCCAGCGCAGTGTCGGTCAGATTGTACAGCTGCTGCAAAAGGTTGGAGCAGAACAGCGGCATCGAAAATTGCAGCACCAGGCGGAACGGGTCGCCCTGGGTCATATCCAGCACACGGCTTTTGTGCGCGGTGGCCATAGTGTAACATCTCCTTTATTGATTGCAGGTCTATTATACGGGACGGCACGGGGCGTGTCAATCGGATCATTCCGGCACGGGACCCGGACAAAACCGCCGGGAACGCGGAAAGGGGCGTGTGGAATTTTCCCAAACAATCAAATTCTTTTGCGGATGGAAAGCCGGGCCCGGGTGTCGTATAATGCAGACAAAAAGCAAATGCTGCAACACTGTCATTTTGCAAAGAAGGAGAGAGCTTATGCAAACCTGTACACTGGCAGTCGACATCGGCGCGTCCAGCGGGCGGCACATCGCAGGCACCGTGCAGAACGGAAAAATCACCCTGCAGGAGGTCTACCGCTTCGAAAACGGCGTCCACCGCGAGAACGGCCACCTCTGCTGGGACATCGACACCCTCGCAAAAGAGGTCGTCAACGGCCTGAAGGCTGCACACGACGCAGGCTTTGCCCCCGCGACCATCGGCATCGACACCTGGGCCGTCGATTTTGTGCTGCTGGATGCGGACAATAAGCGCATCGGCGACGCCGTCGCCTACCGCGACGAGCGCACCGAGGGCATCCGTGAGGCGCTGGAAAAGGAATACGGCCTGACCTTTGCCGACCACTACGCCCGCACCGGCATCCAGTACCAGCCGTTCAACACGGTCTACCAGCTGATGGCGCTCAAAAAGGAGCACCCGGAGCAGCTGGCCGCCGCCAAAACGTTCCTGATGGTGCCCGATTACCTGAACTACCTGCTCTGCGGCGTGCCCGCCAATGAGTACACGAACGCCAGCACCACGGCGCTGGTGGGCGCGGACAGCAGGGACTGGGACGATGCACTGATCGAAAAGCTGGGTCTGCCGCGCGGCATCTTCCAGCCCATCAAGACCGCCGGTACGGTGCTGGGGCATTTGACGCCGGAAATTCAGAGGGCTGTCGGCTTTGACGCCGAGGTCATTCTGCCCGCGACCCACGACACCGGCTCGGCGTTCCTCGCCGTGCCCGCGCGGGATGAGTACGCCGCTTACCTGTCCAGCGGCACATGGAGCCTGCTGGGCGTGGAAAACGCAGCGGCCATCACCGGCCCGGACAGCTGCGCCGCCAACTTTACGAACGAGGGCGGCTATGAATACCGCTACCGTTACCTGAAAAATATCATGGGCCTGTGGATGATCCAGTCCGTCCGCCGTGAGCTTGGCGAAAAGACCGGCATCCGCCCGAGCTTCCCGGAGCTGATCGCCGCCGCGAAGGAGGCCGCCGACTTCCCCAGCTGCGTTGACCCCGATGACAACCGCTTCTTAGCGCCTGCCTCCATGATCGAAGAAGTCAGGGCCGCCTGCGCCGACACGCACCAGCCCGTGCCCGCAGCCACCGGCGAGGTCATGCAGTGCGTCTACAACTCCCTGACGCAGGACTACCGCCGCGCCGTGGAGACCTTGCAAAGCCTGACCGGCAAGACCTACACAAGCCTGAACATCGTCGGCGGTAATTTTCCGCCTTCTTTTTCAAACCCGCTTAGCAATCTTGAAATGGTGTCAGATACATACTGGGTGCCGCCGACAAATTTACAGTGAGGCAATAAGGCGTTAAGTCTTATTTGTATTCTGTTTTCATAGGACATAAATACTTCACCGTATATCTCTTCGTAATGAGTACAGTCGGACAGACTTTTAACTATTCTTATAGGAGGACGGAGTTTTTCACATGTTTTCCTCATCTCAATACAACACAATTCAACCTGTTGCATCACAACATCAAGGAGAGTGTTTGTTCTTTCAGCAGAATGAAAACCGGACCATAATTCATCAAGACACTTATCAACTGCCGTTATGCGTCTTTTCATAGAGGAAATATCTTTCTTCATAGGCTCTAGGTCCATTTAAGTTTCCTCCTTAACTTCGCGTTTTTCGAGGTCGGCACGGTTGGTAGTTATAAGGTCATATTGGGTTTGCGAGGAACGGATTTCAACTGCGATTCTGTTCTTGCCCGCACATAAAAGCCCCTGACCTCTGCCGCATCGTAAAATCTGCATAACCTCTTCATCCGAAAGCCCAACCTTTTCTTTAAGCTTCAGCGCCTCCGGCTCTTCCATTTGCAGAAGTAATTTCAGACGGCTGTTGTTAAGCACCGCATCACCGAATTTGCCGGAGTTAAGTGCGAAATAGTCTATGGTGTTCTGGGTGCAGGAAACGAAAATACCGCCGTACCCGCGAATGGTTTTTACAAGCTTTATTACAAACTCTGATGCCTGTTCGTTGCCTTCCTTACCTGCAATAATCCATAGTTCATCGCCGAATACAGCTTTTTTTCGAGTACGGGACTTACTCATTTCATCACGGATAAACACCGTAGCCAGAAATGTGGTTGCCGACAGATCCTCCTCTCGGGCAGATGATGTATCCATCACGATAAAGGAAGACCTTAAATCTACATTAGTTTTGCCGCCCATACCGCTTTCCACCAAATCCTTGATTATAATAGCTATGTTTTTAAGCTCGGGATTGCTGTTTACAATCGGGTACAAATCGCTGAGCGTCGGCATTTCCTTAAATGAACCATCAGGATTTAAAGGACTTTCATTATCCTTTGTAATGCCGAACTTTCCGTGTGGAGCGCTGCATCCGCTTGGGCGAGGACCGTACCCAGGCCGACCGGGCCTTTCACGCGGCCATCGTCCGGGCCGCCCACAACGAGTTCATGGTGCGGCTGGTGCCCATCATCAACAGCGAGATCGTGCGCCTGTTTTCCGAAACCAACATCAAGCAGGTGGTCCATCGGCACACCCTCAGCGACCACGACATGATTTTGAATTACATGGAGTTCCGGGAAGCCCAAGGCGCCCGAGTGGCCATGGAACTGCATATTCTGCACTCCATGCAGGACTACGATTTTTAAGGCAATACCGCACAATTCTAAGTGTCGAATCGCGCCGGC
>OLOW01001658.1_pt1 | contig 15500 bp, 8 predicted proteins | sample 1672801 | NCBI WGS metagenome assembly OLOW01 (sample SAMEA3136725, study PRJEB25190) | human gut metagenome | biome: human gut; feature: human-associated habitat; material: faeces | place: Austria | collected 2013 | reverse complement strand
AACGCGTGAACCGTTGGAAATCCAACGTTCCATCGGCGTGTCGAAACTTGACAAACCAGGCCCGACCAACCCCGCAACCACCGAAACCATCCCCGCAATCGCCCATTCCATCCCCGCAAATCCGCAATCGCATCCGCATTTTGTAACCGCAAAACGGCGTTACGGGTAACAAAAGCCGGAAGGGAAAGCCAAAACGGGACGGTCACGGGAAGAAGAACCAGGAAACTGCGACACGAATCGCAAATGCTACCAGCGGCGCCCGCAATGCTTGCCACCGATGCCAGACTTGCCATTCGCACCCCACGGACCGCGGCCTTCGCCATGCAATACACCCAAGTGATGTTTCATGGCAACCAGCATGATATGCGTATCTTCCAAACCGAGGTGGCGCTCCGACTTGCTTTCATCGAGCGCGCCCTGCCGCTTGGCGTATGCGTCCAACGTGTTATTGCCGTACGGATGCTCGCCGTCCGGAATTGACCCTTCATCCCAACGGCGGCTCATCGGCAACGTGTCGATAATCGTAATCTTGCCCGCACGGTAGCTTTCCGCATATCCAGCCACATTCAACATGAAGAAGCTATGTTCGAAACGAGCGTTGTGCGCTACGTACGGTTGCTGCTCCAATCGCTGCAGCAAACCGATTTGAGCCTCCGGCCACTCATCGAACAGGCGGAAGCCGGACGCACGATCACGTACATCGATACCGGTCAAATCGAGAATCAGCGGATTACCGAGCGTCGCGTTCTCGGCAGGAACGCCGAACGACAGACGCGACTGACCATACGCATCGCCCGTTTCGTAATAACTCTGCTCGTATTGGTATCCAGTAGGTGCGGCAGCAGGGCGAGGGGAAATCATGTTCATATATTCAAAGCCGACGTCGATGATGTACACACGCGCCGGGTCAGTACCGGTGGTTTCGATGTCGATTCCCATGACATTGTCCACATCGCGTCCAGGAAGATAAGCGTCACGCCAATCCGATTTGCGGTATTCAGCCATCCGACGCAACTGCGCCGCTTCAGCGGATTTCGTTTCCGAACCGTAATCAAACAACGTGGAGCCGCCCGGACTGGTTACTCCACTCAGGTTCGCACGCGACATGGCATAGTCACTGGCTCGCTTCTGACTTTTCTCTGCGGCACGACGGGCGGCGCGGCCGTTAACGATGTCAGCGGTTCGATCCTGAATATCATCCAACGCCACTCCCCCGGAAGCCAAAGCCGAACCGGGCAGCAGCACCGGAACCGTCACGCGCTCACGTCGTTCCTCGGTGACCGTCCACAATCCCATCGCCACGCCAATCTGTCGCAGAACAGCGATTTCGTCGCACAACCGACGGTTCGCGTAAGCAAGCGCGCGCGGCAGCCGATAGGAAGCGATAAGTCGGTCGTAATCCATCATGAACGTGCTGTTGCACTGCGCGATGGTCGGTTCGAGCCAATCTCGAATCGCAAGATCATCTTTCAACAGGGCGTGCAGCTGCGGGGCGGAAAGTTGCGGCGACGAGGACCGCAGCATTGCCAACAAATCAACGTGCTGTCTTGTGGCGGCACCAATGCCGTTACGCAGGTCAAGGGAAGACACCCATCGCCAGTCGATCGGCTGGTTGTCGGCGTCATTCGGCATCGATGCCGACCATTGTTCGATGTCCTGCTTCGCGTCATCCAGCCAGGAAAGATTCATCGTCGATTCGTTCATACCTGCCCATCGTAGCCGATACCCACCTTCAGCGTGTAAGAATGTGCAACAAACCAACGTGCGCATTCCTCTTTGTGAGAACACAACCATGCGAGTTCGAATGACGGTGTTCATTACGAAACCGCGCGCGGATACATCCATGCGAAACGGTTGCCATACGAATTTTCACATAGCGCAAATGTGACCATTTCCCAGCAAAAATCCAGAATCGACTTTCATTTTTGAATCCCGGAACGCAATAAACGTTCCAAATCAACGAAAGGAACTGCAATGTCAGAAACACATTCCACCACTGAAAACAACAATTCGCATTGCTGCGACAACACCTGCGGCAATGCCGACGACCGCGTTGTTCCTGACAGCGTGGAAATCAATCCGCTGTTCGCCCGTCCGAAGGAAGCCCAGGCGTTCTCGAAATTTACCATTCCACAGAAGGGTAGTCTGCCGGAAACCGCCTACCAAGTGGTGCATGACGAGGCCATGCTGGATGGCAACGCGCGACTCAATCTTGCAACTTTTGTGAGCACGTGGATGGACGATCATGCGAACCGCCTGTACATGGAGGCGGCCGACAAGAACATGATCGACAAAGACGAGTACCCGAAAACCGCCGAAGTCGAATCGCGCTGCTGGCACATGCTCGCCGATCTATGGCATGCGCCCGATCCAATGAATGCCATCGGAACCTCCACCATCGGCTCGTCGGAAGCTTGCATGCTGGGCGGACTCGCGTTGAAGCGCCGTTGGAAGGAAGCCCGCGAAAAGGCCGACCTGCCGACCGATCGTCCGAATCTGGTGATGAGCAGCGCCGTGCAGGTGTGCTGGGAGAAGTTCTGCAACTATTTCGACGTGGAACCACGCTATGTGCCGATTTCCGAGGACCACAAAGTGCTCGACGGCCATGATCTCGACAAGTATGTCGATGAGAACACCATCGGCGTGGTGGCCATCATGGGCGTGACCTATACGGGTATGTATGAGCCGGTCGAACAGATCAGCGAAGCACTGGACCGCATCGAGGAGCGCACCGGACTTGATGTGCGCATCCATGTGGACGGCGCTTCGGGAGGTATGATCGCACCATTCATCCAGCCGGACCTCGCATGGGACTTCCGCGTCAAGCGCGTCTACTCCATCAGCACCTCCGGTCACAAGTACGGTCTGGTCTACCCCGGTTTGGGATGGATCGTATGGCGCGAAACCGCTGACCTGCCGGAAAGCCTTATTTTCAAGGTGAGTTATCTCGGCGGCGAAATGCCGACTTTCGCACTGAACTTCTCCCGTCCGGGCGCACAGGTACTGCTGCAGTACTACATGTTCCTGCGTTTGGGATTCGACGGGTATCGAAGGGTGCAGCAGACTTCGCATGATGTGGCGAAATATCTGTCGGGCGAGATCGAGCAGATGGATGATTTTACGCTGTGGAACGACGGTTCCGACATTCCGGTGTTCGCATGGATGCTCAACGACAAGCCGAATCGCAAGTGGAATCTGTACGATCTGCAGGATCGGCTGCGCATGAAGGGATGGCTGGTGCCGGCTTATCCGATGCCGGTGGATCTGACGCAGGTGACCGTGCAGCGCATTGTGGTGCGTAACGGTTTCAGCCACGATATGGCCGAAGCGTTCATCAAGGATTTGAAGTCGTGTGTGAAGTATCTGGACGGACTGCGCTCACCAATGCCAAGCGAGGCTCGTGCATCCGGATTCCACCACTGATATTTCGCGGTCATTCCACGAATTCCATCGTTTCCCGCATTAAGGAAATTCATGTTCATTCCCACAACGATTATGTTTACGAAAGCTGGCTGCAATGACAGTTCATATGAAAAAGCCGCTTGCTGTGGTAGCGCACGATGCAAGCGCAGCTGCACATCCCGGGTCCGCACGTTCCACGACGAACGCTGCGACGGCACCGACAACAACGCCACGCAATCCGTCTGCCGTCGCAGGAAACCGCAATCGTACGGGCATACCTGCGCATGCCGGGGCGAATAGAGGGAACGGCGCTGACGGGCACGGCGCAATCGCAAGCACGGCAACCGTTGCCAATAAAACCGGCAAAACCATGATGACAGTCAGCCAACTGGCGATGTTGACCGTGGTGGCGGTGGCCTCGCTACGCTCTCTGCCGGCCATGGCCGATTATGGTCTCGCTTCCATTCTGCTGTATCTCATTCCGGCGGTCGTTTTCCTGGTGCCGACCGCGCTGGTGGCTGCCGAACTGGCCACCGGCTGGAAAGGTGGCGTGTACGTGTGGGTGCGTGAGGCGTTCGGCAATCGCATCGGATTTCTCGCCATTTGGCTGCAGTGGATTCAGAATGTGGTGTGGTATCCGATACAGATTGCGTTCATCGCCGTCAGCCTGTCGTATGTGTTCGGCATGGGTGGCTTGGGCAATAATGGCGTATATGTGGCCGCGGTGATCATCGTGTTGTATTGGGCAAGCACGATGGTGGCGTTGCGCGGCGGCAATCTGTTCGCCAAGGTCGGGTCGATTTCGGGACTTATCGGCACGCTGTTTCCTGCGTTGCTGCTTATCGTCTTCGGCATTATCTGGCTGGCGATCGGTAAGCCAGTGCAGACCTCCCTGCACGCATCCGCGCTGCTTCCGCCGTGGACGGGCATCGCGTCGATTGTGCTAATCGTATCCAATGTGCTCGCCTACGCGGGTATGGAGGTCAATGCCGTGCATGCCAACGACTTGGAGCATCCGGGACGTCAATTCCCACGCGCCATTGCACTAGCGACCGCGCTGATTCTGCTGGTACTTGTGCTGCCGACTTTGGCAATCGCCTTTGCTGTGCCGCATCGTGAGCTGGGGCTCATCGACGGCATCAATCTGGCGTTCAGGGAGTTCTTCGACCATTTTGGCATGGGTTGGGGCACTCCGGTGATTTCGCTGCTCATCGCGCTAGGCGCGTTCGCTTCCGTGGTGGCTTGGATAGCTGGTCCTTCTCGCGGTTTGCTAGCGGCCGCCCGCACGGGACTGATGCCTCCCGCGCTGCAGAAGCGCAATGCCCACGACGTGCAGGAAGGCATTCTGATTCCGCAAGGCATTATCGTGACCGTGCTGGCGTTGCTGTTCGTGTTGATCCCCAATGGCAACACGGCTTTCGCGACGCTGGTGGATATGGCGACCGCGCTGTATCTGGTGATGTACATGTTGATGTTTGCCGCCGCGATTCGTCTGCGCAACACCCATCCAGAAGTCCGCCGCACGTATCGAGTTCCTGCGATTCGGTTGGTCGCGGGCGTCGGTTTCGTCGCTTCCGCCGCGGCATTCGTGTTGACTTTCGTGAGACCGGCTGGTTTCACCGGTTTGGATAGCGTTTCATATGCGATTCTTGTGGCTGTAGTCGTGCTTGTGCTCGGTTTACCGCCGCTGGTGTTGTATGGAATGCGCAAGCCTGGCTGGGATCTGCGTTCGGATGCCGAGCGGAACACGGATACGTACGATGTGCTAGTGAATCCGGAATACTGAAATATTGGAATATTTGGAATACTCATGTTTCGAACATTCCAATAATCCCGAATATGATGAATGCCTCCCAAGTGTTCGCCTGGGAGGCATTCATCGTTCTTGTCTCGTTCGTTTACGCGATTACAGTTCGAAGCCGAGTTCGGCCGCCGCTTCGGTCGGTACCGGATCCTCGCACCAGAAATCCTCAAGGTTCTCATTGGTGGTCAGGCTTCGGATTTCGGCCTGGTCGATGTACAGTTCACCGCTCAAATGGTCGGTTTCATGCTGGAAGATGCGGGCCGGCCAGCCGTGCAGATGTTCCTCATGCTTGTTGCCGTCCTCATCCTGCCAACGGGCGGTGATGTCAAGCCAACGCTTGCGTACGGCCTGGTAACCGTCGAAGCTCAGGCAGCCTTCGTAGAAGCTGCGGGTTTCGGTGCCGATCGGCTCGTAGCTGGGGTTGATGATGGCGTGGAAGGGGAATTCCGCGGCTTCGCGCGGATCGCCATCGTCGCCTTCGCATACGTGGTCTTCGACGACGGCCAAAGCCAGACCGAGACCGATCTGGGTGGCTGCGAGGCCCACGCCCGGCGCTTCCAGCATGGTGGTGCGCATGGTGTCGATGAGCTTGTCAAGCGTTTTGCGGCTCAACTGGCCGTCGTAGGCGATGGTCTGCTGGCGTAATACCGGTTCGCCGGCCTGCACGATCGGCATGATTTTCTCTTTGCCGCCGGTTTTGATGAGCTTTTCGACCTCGCGGTTGAGTTCGAGGTCCACTTTCGAGTTGTGTCCGAACATGGGGCATATCTCCTTGCGGGCTCTTACAGGGTGAGTTCGTCGGCGACGACCTTGGCGAGGCGATCGCACACTTCGTCTGCCTGCTGCTGGGTTTCGGCTTCGGCCATGACGCGCACGAGCGGCTCGGTGCCGGACGGACGCAGCAGCACGCGGCCGGTGTCGCCCAGCAGCTTCTCTTCGCGTTCCACCGCGGCCTGCACCTTGGCGTTGGTCTTGGCGGCCATCTTGTCGACGTTCGGCACGTTGATGAGCGTCTGCGGCAGCTGCGGGAAGTCGGCGGCCAGTTCCTTCAGGCTCTTACCGGATTTGACGACCTCGTTGCACAGGGTGAGCGCGGTCAGGGTGCCGTCGCCGGTGGTGGCGAATTCGCGGTTGATCACGTGGCCGGACTGCTCGCCGCCGAGCGAATAATCGCCTCGCAGCATCTCTTCGAGCACGTAACGGTCGCCCACGTTGGTCTGCACGGTCTTGATGCCCATGGAACGCAGGGCCAACTTCAGACCGAGGTTGCTCATCACCGTCACGACGAGGGTGTCATGGTTGAGCTTGCCCGCGTTCTTCTTGGCGCGCGCCAGAATGCCCATGATCTGATCGCCGTTGACCATGGTGCCGTCCTCATCCACGGCAAGGCAACGGTCGGCATCGCCATCGAAGGCAACGCCCATGACGGCGCCGGAGGCCTTGACCATGGCCTGCAGCTGCTCAGGATGGGTGGAGCCGGCGTTCTTGTTGATGTTGTAGCCGTCCGGCGACGCGTTGATGACGGTCACGTCGGCGCCGGCGCGGCGCAAGGCTTCCGGAGCGACCACGGACGTGGCGCCGTTCGCGCAATCGGCCACGATCTTCAGGCCCTTCAGCGGCGTCGGCTGCGACTTGTCCGGACCGACCGGCGCGATGGCGGAAACCAGATGGTCGATGTACAGGTTGGTGGCGGTGGCGGTGTCATGGCTGACACGACCCACGCCGGCGCCGGTAGGACGATCCCAATCCTGGCCGAGCACCGCTTCGATCTCGTCTTCCTTGGTGTCGGGCAGCTTGAAGCCGCCGCGGGCGAAGAACTTGATGCCGTTGTCGGGCATCGGATTGTGGGATGCGGAGATCACCGCGCCCATTTCCACGTTGAGCACGGACGTCAGGTATGCGACGCCCGGCGTCGGGATGATGCCGGCGTCGATCACATCGAAGCCGCCGGCGGACATGCCAGCGGACAGTGCGGCGGCGAGGAAATCGCCGGAAACTCGTGTATCACGACCGACCAGCGCACGGCGACGGCTTTCGAATTCGCTCCGCTCGTCATCGCCCAGCACGCGCACCGCGGCGTCACCCAAATCGAGCGCCAGCTGTGCCGTCAAATCCCTATTCGCCAATCCTCGAACGCCGTCGGTTCCGAACATACGTGGCATGAGTCTCAAATCCTCGCTATCTGCAAACGATATTTCCGTGACCTATCGTACTCAACCGTGCCGCCGAAACCAGCAGGTGACGACGCAATCGCATAACACTTCACAATTCAAAGCATTTCACGGCGCGCAATGCCCTTTTCGTGTCGCACGACTTTGATTTCAAGGCGGAAAATCAAGTCGTGCGACAGCACTTGATAAAGAAATACCCCCTAACTATCATTTTCCGTTGAAAACCAGCAAAAAATAAGAGTTAGAGGGTATGAAAGCCAGCACGCTTGTCGCACAACTTTGAAAAATGCCTCCAAAATCAAAGTCGTGCGACGACATGACGGCTCTTAAGCGGGAACGTTCCTGTCGCCCCTGCTATCAGAGCGCGGCGTTGAAGTCGCGCACTTTCAGCGTGCGGTGAGAAGCCTCGACGTTGCCACGCACAATGCGCTGCAAGGCGTTGTCCGCGCCCTTATGGGAGGCGAGCCAGGCGTCGCCCAGCTCCACGAGCTTCGCCGGATCGGCATAGCCCGGATACAGGCCTTCGAGCAGCGCTTCCGCCATGTGGAAGGTCTTGTGCTCCCAAATCCAGTCGGCGACCTCGAAATACTTCTCGGCGTACGGTTCGGCCAAGTCGGCGCGCGGGGTGGCTGCGAAGCCACCGGCCACAGCCTCAAGCTGCATGTTGGTCAGCTCGTCGTTGTGCAGGGCCTCGTTCCAAGCCCATGCCTTCGCTTCGGCGGTACCGGCCACGGCGCGTGCGCCATAGGCGAACTCACGGTTCTCGGTGGTTTCGCGCTTGGCCAGTTCGGCGTCGATTCCCGCTTGGTCGATCGCGTTGACGGTGCTCAGCGCGTTGATGATGGTCCAGCGGAAGTTGTTGTCGATTTCCAGACCGTCGAATGCCACGGAACCGTCGAGCAGGCCCTTCGCGTTGGCGACGAACGCCTCGTCGCCCGGCTCGCCGTAGCCCAGGTAGGCGGTGACAAGCTGGAACTGTTCGTCGGAGCCGGCCTTGGCCTGACCCGCCAGCTTGAACAGTTCGGCGGCCACATGCTTCACGGTCTCGGCACGCTCTGCCGGAGCGGTGTAATGCCATGCGGTGGTGCTGACCTGTGCCAGCGCGTAGCGGAAGGTGGTGGACTCGTGTTCGGTGGCGAGCGCGGCCAGCGAGGTGTCGATGAACTGGCGTGCCGGCAGTTCGCCGTCGCGGGTCATGTCCCACAGGGCGAGCCAGATCACGGAACGGGCGAGCGCGTCGTCGAAGCGGTACAGGTTGCTTGTCGCGAATGCGAGGCTCTTGTCGTCGAAACGCAGCTTCGTGTAGGTCAGGTCGTCGTCGTTCACCAGGATCAGCGACGGACGTGCCTTGCCGGCGGCAGCGTCGACGACCGTCAGTTCGCCGTCGACGTCCAGTTCGAAACGGTCGGTGCGCACGATCTTGCCGGTTTCCGGATCCTCGTTGTAGAAGCCGACGGCGAGACGGTGGGCGCGCAGCACGGGATGCTCGGCCGGAGCGGTCTGGCGCAGGGCGAGACGCTTGATGGTGCCGTCCTCGTTCTCTTCGACTTCGGTGGCGATGGTGTTGATGCCGGATTCCTCAAGCCACTGGGCGCTCCACGCCTTCAGGTCGCGGCCGGAAGTGAGTTCCAGTTCGGCGAGCAGGTCGGCGAGGGTGGCGTTGGAGTAGGCGTGCTTGTTGAGGTAGTTGTTGATGCCCTTGAAGAACTTCTCACGGCCCACGTAGTACACGAGCTGCTTCAGCACGGAGGCGCCCTTGGCGTAGGTGATGCCGTCGAAGTTGACGTAGGTGTCGTTGAGGTCGTTGATCGGGGCGACGATCGGGTGGGTGGTGCTCAGCTGGTCCTGACGCAGCGCCCAGCTCTTTTCGCCGGAGCTGAAGGTTGCCCAGGCGTCCTTCCATTCGGTGGCTTCGGCGGTGGCGAGGGTGGACGTGAACTCGGCGAAGGATTCGTTGAGCCACAGGTCGTTCCACCACTTCATGGTCACGTAGTCGCCGAACCACATGTGGGCGAGCTCGTGCAGCACGGTGACCACACGGCGTTCCGCGTAGGCGTCGGTGACCTTGGATTCGAACACGTACTGGTCGCGGATGGTGACCATGCCGATGTTCTCCATGGCGCCGGCGTTGTACTCCGGCACGTAGATCTGGTCGAACTTGGCGTACGGGTACGGCACGCCCCAGGTCTTGGCGTAGAAGGCGAAGCCTTTCTTGGTGATGTCGAACAGGTAGTCGACGTCCTTTTCGAAGGCTTTGGCGAGCGCCTGGCGGCAGTACATAGCCATCGGCACGGTGCGGCCGTCCTCATTGGCGTATTCGGTGTGCCATTCGGCGTACGGTCCGGCGCAGATGGCGGTGAGGTAGGAGCTCATGGTCGGGGTCGGCTCGAACACCCACAGCTTGGTGGTTTCGGCAGCGTGATCGCCGAGCGTGCCTTCCTCGGTGACGGTTTCGTTGTCGGTCACGGAGGAGGTGGGCATGTTGGACGTGACGATCCAGGATTTGGCGGCGAGCACGGAGAAGTCGAACACGGCCTTCAGATCGGGCTGGTCGAACACGGCGTAGACGCGACGGGCGTCCGGCACCTCGAACTGGGTGTACAGGTAGACGTTGCCGTCGGACGGGTCGACGCTGCGGTGCAGGCCTTCGCCGGTGTTGGAGTACTGGCACATCGCCTTGACGGTGACCTCGTTGTGCTCCTTGAGGTTCTTCAGTTCGATGCGGCTGTCCACGTACGCTTCAGCCGGGTCGAGGGTTTCGCCGTTGAGGGTGATTTCGCTGACTTCGTTGGCGATGAGGTCAAGGAAGCTTGACTCCCCCGGCTTCGCGTCGAAGGTGATGGTGGTTTCGGAGCCGAAATCCTTGGCTCCGCGGGTCAGGTCAAGCTTGACCGTGTAATGGATTGGCGCGGCGATGATGCTTTTGCGTTCTTCCGCTTCGATTCGGGTGAGGTTTGCTCCTGGCATGTCACTCCTTCTTTCTGGTAACAGAAGGCGGCGCGATCAGTTGTGCCGATCACGTCGCCTTGATTCAATTTATGGTAAATTTACGGCTTATTTCGCGGCGTTCAGTCCCATCGCGTCATCCACGTCCTGCGCGATGTCGGCGACGACGGGGACGATCATCGGCTTGCGGTGCAGCTGTCGTGCCACCCAGCCGCCGAGTGTGCGTCGCATGATCTGCTGCAGTTTGTAGGTGTCGCGCGTGCCCTGCATCATCGCGTCCTGCAGCTGCTCGACAATCTGGTGACGGACCTTGTCGAACTCGCTTTCGTCTTCCGCGACCGCGTTGAGGTAGATCTTCGGGCCGGTGATGACATCCGCGGTTTCGGTGTCGACGACCACGAAGCTGGACACGAAGCCTTCGGTGCCGAGGATGCGGCGCTTCTCGAGTTCTTCGTCGGTCAGTTCGCCGACGGAATCGCCATCGACGTAGACGTAGCCGCACGGCACGGAGCCGACGACCGCGGCCTGGCCGTGGTACAGGTCGACGACGTCGCCGTCTTCGGCCAGCACGACGTTCTGCGGATCGACGCCGGTCTTGACGGCGATCATGCCGTTGGCCACCAAGTGGCGGTTTTCGCCGTGGATAGGCATGGCGCACTTCGGCTTGACGATGTTGTACATGTACAGCAGTTCGCCTTCGTTGCAGTGGCCGGAGACGTGCACGGCGGCGTTGTCTCGGTTGACCACGCGGGCTCCGAGCTGCACGAGCTTGTTGATGACCTTGTAGACGCCATGCTCGTTACCTGGGATCAGGGAGCTGGCGAGAATCACCGTGTCGAACTCGTTGATGGTGATGTCGCGGTGGTTGCCGTCGGCGATGCGGCCGAGCGCGGCCATCGGCTCGCCCTGGGAGCCGGTGCACATGTAGACGAGCTTGTCGTCCTGCACGTCATGGGCCTGCTTCAGGTCGATGACGGTGTCCTCGGGCAGACGCAGGTAGCCCAGATCTGCTGCGATGGACATGTTGCGGACCATGGAACGTCCGACGAACACGACCTTGCGGCCGTACTTGTGGGCCGCGTCGACGACCTGCTGCACGCGGTGCACGTGGCTGGAGAAGCTGGCCACGATGATCTTGCGAGTGGCCTGTGCGAACGCCTGGTCGAGCGCCGGACCGATGGAGGTCTCCGGCTTGACGAAGCCCGGGACCTCGGCGTTGGTGGAGTCCATCATCAGCAGATCCACACCCTTTTCGCCAAGCTTGCCGAATTCCACCAGATCGGTGATGCGGTGGTCGAGCGGCAGCTGGTCGAGCTTGATGTCGCCGGTGTCGATAAGCGAGCCGGCGGGGGTCTGCACGAACACGGCGAGCGCGTCCGGAATGGAGTGCGTGACGTTCACGAATTCCAGGTTGAACGGGCCGACCTTGAGCTTGTCGCGTCCCTTGACCTCGACGAGCGTCGGGTTGATGCGGTGTTCCTTGCACTTGGCCTCAACGAAGGCGAGGGTGAGCTTGGAACCAATCAGCGGAATGTCCGGGCGGAGCTTGAGCAGGTACGGCACGCCACCGATATGGTCCTCGTGGCCGTGGGTGAGCACAAGCGCCTCGACCTTGTCGAGACGGTCCTTGATGTAGTGGAAGTCAGGCAGGATGAGGTCCACGCCCGGCTGCTCCTCTTCCGGGAAGAGCACGCCGCAGTCGATGAGCAGGATATGCCCGTTGTATTCGACCACGTTCATGTTGCGGCCGATCTCACCCAGACCGCCGAGCGGCACGATGCGCATGGAGCCCTTGCGGTACTTCGGCGGGGCGATCAGCACTTCGTCCTGCTGCGGCGCGGTGGATTGCGGCGCGGAATGCGACGGGCGACGGTTCGAACCGTTGCCGCCACGGGATCCACGGGAGCCGCCGTTGCGCGAGCCACCGTTGCCACGGCTGCGGGTGGAGGACTTGGCCTTCTTGATGGCGGTCTTCTCGGACTTCGCGGCCTTAGTGGTCTTGGATGCCTTGACTGCGGTTTCAGTGCGCTTGGCAGCCTTGCTGCCGCGCTTGTGTGTTGTTGTCTTTGTGGTTTCTTCTGTAGCCATTTCCTAGTTGGATTTCTATTACTAATTGTCTCCGCCTATGCGGAAACGAGGAATTTGGGTGCCTGCCGGCGTTCATGCGCGACAGGCCAGTCGCATCATGCGATTCGGTTCACAGCAGTCCCGCGGCGCGCATGCCCTTTTCCGCGCGCACGAGTTCCGCTTCGCCCGGACCGACGTTCGGCAGGCGCATTTCGGTGGAGTCGAGGATTCCACGCACCTTCAGCGAGGCCTTGGCCATCACGGCCTGGAAGCCATTGCCGTTCATCGCTTCGACGAGCGGCGCCAGCTGCACGGAGATGCGCTGCGCTTCGTGGATATCGCCACGATCGAACGCGTTGGCGAGGTCACGCATCGGGCCGGCGGCGGCGTGCGCGATCACGGAGATGATGCCGACTGCGCCGACGGACAGGAACGGCAGGAACAGGCCGTCATCGCCCGAATACCAGGTCAGGCCGGTTTCCATACGCTTGCGTACCGCGCCGGCGATGTCTCCGGTGGCGTCCTTGACGGCCTTGACGTGGTCGAGCTCGGCCAGACGGCGGTAGGTTTCCAGCTGGATGTGCAGTCCGGTACGGCCCGGCACATCGTAGATGATGATCGGCTTGTCCGCGGAATCGTTGACCGCCTTGTAGTGGCGGAACACGCCTTCCTGCGACGGACGGGAGTAATACGGGGCGACCACGAGCACCGCGTCGGCGCCCGCCTCCTGGGTCTGCTCCACCATGCGCACGGTGTGCGCGGTGTCGTTGGAACCGGCGCCGGAAATGACCGGCACGTCCACGACTTCCTTGACGGCCTGAACCAGCTCGACCTTCTCCTCCATGTGGGTGGTCGGAGATTCGCCGGTGGTGCCGTTGACCACAAGACCGTCGGCACCATCCGCCACGAGCTGCCTCGCCAGCTGTTGCGCGGCTTCGAAATCTACGGCTCCGTCGGCCTTCATGGGGGTGACCATGGCCGGAAGGATACGTCCGAAGGGAGCAGGATCGAGCAGATGCATTGTACCGTCGTCAGTCTTAGGGCTTGTCATACGGCTAACGGTACTTCCCTCTGCGGACGCTTTCGATTTCGCGAGATGCGAAAAGTCACATTTTGGAAGGCCTGCCGACGATGACCGCGACGACGCACTGCAGGAAAGCGACGAACGTGAACACCATCAGCGGCACATGGTGGCCGCCGGTGGCCTGGACCAGCACGCCGAACATAAGCGGGCCGAGCGACGCGATCAGATAGCCGAACGACTGCGCAACGCCCGACAGCACCACGGTTTCGGCGCTGTCACGGCCGCGCAACGCGATCAATGCGAGCGCCACCACCAGGGACGCGCCTTGCGCGCAGCCGCCGACGAACGCCCATACCGGCATGAGATGCGGCAGCAGCAGCATGCCGAGGCCGGCGATGAACATGGGGGCGCTTGCGGTAAGCGCCGCGCAGACCTGGTTGCCGCGCACGTTCATGAGTTTCGGAATGAGCAGGCCGGAGAAAATGCCGATGCCTTGGAAGATGAACAGATGCACGCCGGCGGTGGAGGCGTCGTAGCCGATGGACGCCGAGATGGACGGCATCCAGTTGGACATGGTGTAGAAGGCGGACGATTGCAGTCCCATGAAGGCCGTCACGTACCACGTCATCGGACGGCGCAGAACACGGGCGAACACGCCACGCGACGATTGGGAACGTGCGGATTGGGCGGAAGGCGAGTTCCGTACGGCGGCCGACGCGACGACGATCTTGCGATTGTGCAGGATACGCAACGCCCACAGCACGGCGACGACCAGCGGCGGCACGCTCCAGAAGGCGAGCGACGCGCGCCATCCGCCCCACATCTGCGCAAGCGGCGCGGACAGCAAACCTGCGGTGGCGCTGCCGGCGGTGATGCAGCCGGAATAGACGCCGGTCGCCATCGCGACATGGCCGGCGTAGTCACGTTTTGCGATTACCGGAACCAGAACGTTGCCGACGGCGATGGCGGAAGCGAACACCACCGTGCCCAGCCAGATGCCAACGCCGCCGCCGAACGAGCGGATGGCGTCGCCCGCCGCGATGCACAGCAGGGCCAGCAGAATCGACATGTCGATGCCGATGCGGCGTGCAAGGAACGTGACCAGCGGGCTGACCGCAGCGAAGGCGAGTAGGGGAATCGCGGTCAGCACGCCCTGCACTCCCTCGGCCCAATGAAGGCCAGTACCTATTTGCGAGAGCACCGGACCGACCGCCGCGATGGAGGGACGCAGATTCAGCGATACGAGGAAGACCAAGGCAGCCCACGGTCCAGTGGAAGGAAGGTCGTACGCCAACGCTCCGTTTATCTTGTTCACAATGCCTCCATTCCCGTTTTCGCCTCCATGGTTCCGGCCGACCGCCGCTATACCGTCAATCACCAAGCTCGCCAAGCGTTTCGAAACAATCGTTGATGTCCTCAATGCGCTTCCGCACGTCGACGTCATCGCTTCCGAGACGTTCCCCCACCTCGTCCGCGAAGAGGGCAACCAAAGCGAACGCCGCAGTGAAGCTTGAAAGCATATGCGAGTTCAACGCCACGTTGAAGAAGACGACGTTGCGTCCGATAAGGGCATTGCGTGCCGCGACGTCGCCTATTACCACCACGGTGACCCCACGTTCGAGTAACACGTCGACAAGTCGGGCGAAAAAAGGAGGACGCCGACCCACGCCGACGATGACGGCCACATCGTCCGATGAGTAGTCAGTCAATTCCTCTGCGATAGATTGCCCCGGATGCGGGAGAATATCGATGTTTCCACGCAGCTGCAGCAATTGTTCACGCAAATGAAGCGCCACGGGATATCCATTGCGGTAACCGACCACCGCGACATGCGGAGCCATGGCCATGTCCCGGCATGCGGAATCCAATTGCGCGCGGTCGATGTCCTCAAACGTATGTTTCAGGCTTTCCGAATCCCTGAGCAAATGGTCGGCAAGCAAATCATCGCAGCGAACATTTCGCACGGTTTCCGGAGCGCCTGGACGGTGGATACGGCGCACGTCGCGTCTGAATTCACCCGCATTCGAATAACCGAGCTTGCGGTACAGGCGGCTGAGCGTCGGCTGCGAGATGCCGCTCAACTGCG